>Ga0307959_1001454_pt1 | contig 10552 bp, 10 predicted proteins | sample OrgLakmetagen494_FD_201813 | JGI IMG/M metagenome (GOLD analysis project Ga0307959, IMG submission 201813) | Saline water microbial communities from Organic Lake, Antarctica - #494 | ecosystem: Environmental > Aquatic > Non-marine Saline and Alkaline > Saline | place: Antarctica: Organic Lake...
TAGCCGAGCACGATCTATCGTTTCGTGGCTCTGGCGAACTCTACGGCGGCAAGCAATCAGGCCTATCAGACCTAGGGATGGAAGCGATTCGTAATCTCAAATTAGTTGAAGCTGCCCGCACCGAAGCCCAGCACCTGGTCGCCTCGCACCCAGAGCTGAAAAAAGATTTCCCCATGATCATCGAGCGAGTGTCACGACTAGGTGAAGCACTACACATGGAGTAGCCAGCTGTCGACAATAGTCACTTGTGTTTTAGCTATAGATTAGATTACCTTGTTTTACAGCCAGAAGGGTTTGTAACAGTTCGATTATGCGTTCTAGAAGGACTATCTTTTGTCTCAGGATGTCATCTGATTCTGCAGTATCTGTAGTCGTGATTTCATGTGGAGTATCCCAACAATCTTGGGCTGAATTCCACGGGTCTGTACCTTCGGTAGTATAGACATGTCTCGCGTACGCGAGGTTACCGTCTAGCGTTTCGATATCAAACCCCAGCTCGTAGGCTTGGTCTTCATGGTAGCGATCAAAAAATTGAAATACTCCGACCATCTGGTCGCCTGCACCTCCACGCAGCACATTGCCGCTATTTGCAAACTGCCTGAACTTAGATTCACAACGGGCGATCTCGATCATCACTGGTATATCAGCAAAGTATTCTTGCACGGCTGCTTGCGTAGTTTGTGCTGACGTAGTAGTAGCAGGCGTCGACGAGCTTGCAGCCATTGCGTCTGGAGCAAACCCGCTAATAATAAGTAACGTAAAAATGATCAAAGATGTTTTCATACCAGTGCAGTATATCAGTGCAACCCAACTTTACCGATTTCAATAACTAGCCGCGGTATTTATAGAATATAAAAAACCCGCATGTGCGAGTTTGTGGCTCAATGTGCCCAAAGTAAGGTAACGTCTAATCCTTGAGCCTTTATGAATGCAGGCTGATGATATCCATATATCCCAACCTTAACCCCATATTGGTTTCTCACAACGTAGTAGAACGTTTCTTTGGGTATGTCGGGTACATCGACTTTTGTGACCCACTCCAACTGTATGTAATATGTTTCGTCTGGAAACGGTATATCAAACTGGACATCAGGAACAGGTTTGGCAGTTTGCTTATTCATCTTGCTCTCCTTGCCTTGCCTTGCCTTGTATCACCATAGCAGCTCTGTAGAAAAAGGATAGTGTTGTGAAGTCACTAAAAGCAATTCGACCGCACCTTTTCAAGGTGCGGCCAGTTTTAAGGGGGATTAGCCCTCGGATCGAAGAGCATCTTTTGATTCCACAGAATTTTGCAGTATTTAATAAACAGTATTCTACAAAATTCTCCTACAGAGGTTATGGAAACATGTGTTTCTTGAGATGCCGGGCCTCCTTTCAGTTGAAGCGAATATTCCGTGCGGTAGTCGACGATGCGGTGGTTTGCAGGAAATGTTTCATATGGCTCACTCCAAGTGAAAAGTTGCAGGAACGGAGGCGTGCTTGCCATCCACTTTCTTTTATACGCCCATATGAAATATAGGTCAAGTGCGTTGTTCCAATCCGCCCTATGCGCTATAGTAGGTGCACTTTGGAAAAACCCTCTGTCTGCTCATAGCTCAATCGGTAGAGCGCGAAGCTTATACCTTCGTGGTTCCAGGTTCAAGTCCTGGTGGGCAGACAGAGGGTTTTTCTTGTACCTGAATTACCTGATGAGTTCATGTGCGTTAATGCATCAGAATAGTTAAACGCAGGAATAATAAAGACCTAACCACAAGTAGTATTCAATCAGGGCGAACTTTGTTCGTCCTGTTTTTATATTACCTATTTTCTGATGCTATACTTATCTCATGAAAACGCTTTTGACAAGTCGCTCTTTTTACGTAGTCATTACTGCTGTTATTGTGGTGGGAGTAATTTTAATGGCGCTCGGGGTTGGTCGCCAAGAAGAAGAGGCCTTGATTACCACCACTGTTGAAAGTGGTTCAGTACGACAGCTGGTGTCTGTGTCGGGCATTGCAGAGGCCGAGCAAACTGCTGAACTCGCTTTCCCTACCAGTGGTATCGTGTCAGCGGTGAATGTCAGCCAAGGCGATGTCGTCACACAAGGAACGATTCTGGTAAGCCTTTCGGCTGATGCGCTTTTAGCTGATCGAGCTGATGCGCTAGCTACACTTGCCCGTGCGGTAGCAACCAGAGACGAATTGCTCGCTGGCCCCCAAACAGAAGCCCGCGCTGCAACCGCCGAATCAGTTACGCTTAAGAACACCAGCTTAGAAACTATCCAAGCTACCCAGGCTGACCTGGTTGCCAACGCCAGGCGGACCCTCCTCTCGAGCGGACTGACTGCTGCTAGTGATGACCCAGAAGAAGAGTCCGTCGCACCAGTTATCTCTGGTACCTACACCTGCGACCAAGAAGGGACCTACGTTATGGACATGTACTCATCTGGATCAAACTCTGGCTACTCATTCCGGTTGTCTGGACTCGGAACGGGCACCTTCAACGCTTCAATCGAACAACCGACCTCGTTTGGCGACTGCGGTTTGCGAGCATTATTCGATGACAACTCTCGGTACAGTAATGCAGTCTGGGAAATAGAAATTCCTAACAAGCAATCACCACTCTACGTTACCAATCGCAACGCCTACGCACTGGCACAAACCCAAGCAGAAAGCGCTATTGAGGTAGCCACCCAAGACCTCGCCCAAACGCAGGCTAATGCCATCAGCACCAACGCACCCGCTCGCAGCGAAGCTATCGCTCGAGCTAATGCCGACATCGCAAGCGCCAATGCTCGGATTGCTCGGATAGATTCCCAGATTGCTGACCGCATACTACGAGCACCATTTGCTGGCACCATCACCGAGATTGACATCCTGCCCGGCGAAACGGTTAACACCGCGCCCATTGTCACACTTCTAGCTGAATCAGACTTTGAAGTTACTGCGCGAATTCCGGAAATAGATATCGGCAAACTACAGCTCGGACAACCGGTAGAAATGGTATTTGATACCAGGACCGATGTCGTTTTAAATGGAACCATTGATTTTATTTCCCTCAAAGCAACCGAGATTGATGGCGTCGCGTACTACGAAGCGGTTGTCGGACTACCTGACGTTCCGACCTGGATGCGTAGTGGACTCAACGCCGATATCAACATTATCATTAACGAAGCACGAGATAGCCTGCGCGTAGCCAACCGATTCATTACCGAGTCAGATGGTATCTATACCGTTATTACAAAAACTGGTGAACAAACAGCCACCACCACAATCGACATAACACTCGAGGGTAATGACGGCTACACTGCAATTACCGGCGTTAAAGCGGGCGATATCCTAGTCGCACCAGAATAGTATGCGAGCCCTCCGGATTGGTTTTTTGCTTGGGTTTCGCCAGATTCAGCGGGCTAACTTTTGGACTACGGCTCTGATTATCTTTGTCATGATGCTGACGTTTTTAAATCTGATTGCAGTATCCGGAATATTAGTCGGACTCATCGCGGGTTCAGAGCGAGCGGTACAAGAAAAATCACTGGGAGATATCATCATTACTCCTCTAGAAAACGAAGAGCAAATTCTGCAAACAGAAACCATTCGTCGTATTCTTGATACCCTACCTGAAGTTTCTTCATATAGTATTCGCTACCAAGAAGGCGTGAGACTTACTGCCAATTACAAAACTCGACGCGACCTGAACATTGAGCCAAATACAATTGGAACCCAAGCGGTCGGCATCGACCCAATCGCAGAAAACGCAGTAACCGCATTGGCAGAAAATATCGTTGAGGGTGAATATCTCAATCCAGATGAGTCTGGCTATATTATAGTTGGTGCTCTGAACCTAGACCGCTACACAGCTGGCTTTGCTGACATTACCGGATCACTTGAAGATGTGTATCCTGGTGATTCGCTTCGAGCCACTATCAATGGAGCCAGTCGTGAATTTACGGTCAAAGGTATCGTGAACGCCAAGGCCGGCGGTGTCGCAAGTTTTATCTACTTACCCGAAAACGAGTTACGGCGTTTGAGTAACAGTCCCAGTCGAAACGCTGATGAAATAGCCATTCGTCTGGCAGACACGAGTCCAGAAACAGCATTGCTGGTAAAGTCAGTCTTGGTAAATCAAGGTATTGATTCATTTGCCAAGGTTCGCACCTTTCAAGAAGCGTTACCAAAGTTTATTACCGATATTAAACAAACCTTTAACATTCTCGGTACGTTCATTGGTGCAGTCGGCATCATAGTGGCATCGATCACTATCTTTATTATCATCTTTATCAATGCCATCAGCCGACGGCAGCAAATCGGGATTTTAAAAGGGATTGGCATAGACAGAAAAGCTATTGAGGTGGCCTACGTCTTGCAATCTGCTTTTTACGCCCTGGCCGGATCATTACTCGGTGCCCTGGTGACGTACGGTATCTTGATCGGATATTTTGACCGCAACCCGATCGACTTCCCTTTTAGTGACGGTATCTTGGTGGCAGAACCAATTGGAACGTTCTATCGGTTCTTGATTCTCTTTGTGATTACACTTTTTGCCGGTTTTGTCCCCGCCTGGATCATCGTCAAGCAAAACACCCTTAACTCAATCTTAGGACGTAAATAGTTTCTATATGGACATAATCAAAGCGACAAACATTCATAGAAAATTTGGCTCAGGCGACCTGGAATCGCACGTTCTTAAAGGTATCGACATCACCGTACGAGAAGGAGAATTCGTCGCCATCATGGGTAAATCTGGTGCCGGAAAGTCGACCCTTATGTACCAATTATCTGTACTAGATGAACCGACCGAAGGAAGCGTGATTATTAATGACGTTGACGTGATTCCATTGTCTGAAAGCGAAAGTACCGCTTTTCGACTTCACACACTTGGGTATGTATTCCAAAACTACGCCTTGGTACCCGATCTTTCAGCTGAAGAAAATGTGATGTTACCCCTACTGATGCGAGGTAATGACTGGGGCGAGGCAAAAAAATTAGCCAGAGCCGCTATTGATGGCGTGGGTATGGAGGGTAAATACACCAACCTCCCAGCTGAGTTATCTGGTGGAGAGCAGCAACGAATTTCGATAGCTAGGGCAGTGGCTGGTAAACCAAAAATTCTGTTTGCCGATGAACCAACTGCGAACCTCGACACGGTATCTGGCACCCAGGTCATTGACCTGATCACTGACCTCAATCGCAATGACGGTCAAACTGTCGTCATGGTAACCCACGAGCGTGAGTACGCCATGGGCTGCGACCGCATCATCCATATGGAGAATGGTCTAGTGACCGATATTGAACAGTTGCGATAACGAGCAAACTACAATGAAAAGCCCTACCTTCAGGTAGGGCTTTTTTAAATTCTGAATCACCTCTACTTCTCTACTACTTTTGTACCAGCAACTGCTTTACTAGGGTCGGCTGCTTCTCGTTTCTCACCATACATTTCTTCGTACGCATCTTTGATCTCTACTCCTTCTTGTTTCAAGAGGGCTTCATACTCTTCTCGTTCCATCGTCTCTACTTCTACCAAACGTTTTGAAATCGCTTCCAGGGCTGGGCGGTATTTGGTCAATAATTCTCTTGCGGTTGCCTTCCCTTCTTCGATGATCTTGGCCACCTCTTCGTCGATTGCTTTCGATACGCCGGCACCATACCCTCGGTTTTCACTGACGTCACCACCGATCATTCGACCACCTGTTCCTTCCAGGGCGACTGGTCCAAGCACATCGCTCATACCATATTTTGTCACCATATCTCGAGCCAAATTTGCAACTACTTGCAAATCGTTTGATGGACCAGTCGACAGGTCATTAAAGATCATTAGTTCGGTTACATATCCACCGAGCGTCATCGCGATATCATCCTCAAATTCTTTTTTAGTGTGCATCCGTCGATCTTGGTCAGGCAGTTTGATCGTATACCCGGCTGCTCGTCCACGAGAAATAATCGAGATTTTCTGCACTGGGTCAGCGTACGGAAGTGCAGATGCCACAAGAGCATGCCCGACTTCGTGATACGCTGTCACAGTTTTTTCGTACTTCGACATAACATGACTTTTCCGTTCTGGTCCAAGCATGACTTTTTCGATCGACCGAATCACGTCAAACTGACCAATCTTCTTTCGCTCTTCTCGAGCAGCCAGAATTGCTGCTTCGTTCATGAGTGATGATAAATCAGCTCCAGAAAATCCTGGTGTCCGCTGTGCAACAATTTCGAGGTTCACGTCTTCTTGTAGTGGCTTCTTGCGAGCGTGTACCTTCAGGATTGCTTCGCGGTCAGACCGATCTGGTAGATCGATGGTGACCCGACGATCAAATCGTCCTGGTCGCAATAGGGCTGGATCAAGCACATCAGGCCTATTGGTCGCTGCCATAATAATGACCTTGGCGTTTGGTTCAAAACCATCCATCTCTACCAAGATCTGGTTCAAGGTCTGTTCTCGTTCATCATTACCACCACCAGTACCACTACCACGCGCTCGCCCCACGGCGTCGATCTCATCAATAAAGATAATCGCCGGCGCACTTTTCTTAGCCATATTAAATAAGTCTCGCACTCGTGAGGCACCTACCCCAACAAACATCTCAACAAACTCCGATCCAGAAATCGTAAAAAATGGCACTCCCGCTTCTCCGGCCACCGCCCGGGCAAGTAGTGTCTTACCAGTACCAGGTGAACCCATCATCATGACTCCCTTAGGAATTTCGGCTCCAATATCAAGGAACTTTTTTGGATTCTTCAAGAAGTCGACGATTTCTTCTAACTCTTGCTTAGCTTCTTTCGCTCCGGCTACGTCTTTGAACGTTACCTTTTGCGATCCGTCTTCAGGATCAATCATCCGAGCTTTGCTATTACCAAAACTCAGCGCCTGCATTCCAGCCCCCTTGGCTGATCGCATCAAGAACCAAATAATAATCCCTAAAAAGAGCAGCGGAAAAAGAAACGGTGCCAATACACCTAACCAGTAGTTAAATCCAGTTTCACGCTGTACATCGATATTGATACCAGCCAGTTCTTCACCGGTAACACCAAGGTTGGTGAGTGAGTCTGTCACCGAAGCGTCCACTTCTCGTTTTGCTTCACCTGGATTTCGACCCTCTTCAAAGTACGACACTTCAAGTGTGCCACCACGCACGATAATTTCAGACACTTCGCCAGCTTTTACCTGCTGCACCACATCAGTAATGGTGAGCTCCTCTGGGTCGGTTTGCGTTTCACTAAAATACGAAAATACTGCCAACACAAAAATTAACAGAACCACAGTAGACAGCATGTTATTCCAGAAATTTCCTGGACCAAATGGCATATTTTTACCGACACTCTTCAAATTAACCTTGTGTCCTTTAGGAATTTTAGTTTTTGGTTCTTTACTATCTTTTGGTGTATCAGTTTTCTCTTCTGGACGTTTCTGTCCATCTGAGTTAGGTGCTTCTGTCGAAACATCCTTTTCTTGCTTATCTGATTGGTGTTTTGTCATGTGCGCTATTATACAGAAAAACCGCTCTGAAGCCAGGGTTTCGACGGCCTCCAGCATGGCATCTAGCACCAATCTACGGTACTATTCCCCTACTAACCTATGGCTGACTACATCAAAAACCGCAAAGCAAAATTTGACTTCGAATGGATCGATACCTTCGAGGCTGGAGCAGTGCTCGCCGGGTATGAAGTGAAGTCAGTCCGGACCGGGAAAGGCAAGCTCGAAGGTGCCTATATAATGATCACCGCCGGCGAAGCCTGGCTACTGGGTGCCAGCATTGCTCCGTTTCAGGTAGCCAATACACCAAAAAACTACAATAGAGAGCGGCCGCGTAAGCTCCTTTTATCCAAAAAGCAGCTTGCGCGCCTCGAAGTCGAAACCAAAGCCAACAGATTGACAATAGTGCCTATTTCGTGGTATGGTTCTGGTAGGACAATTAAGTTGAAGATTGCGTTGGCGCGTGGTAAAAAGAAGACGGACAAGCGACAAGTAATCAAAGACCGCGACAACAAACGCGATATCGACAGAACCTTGAAAAGTCAATAATTTGGATACAAAACGGTGAGTATGGTGCTCACCTAAAAAACCTTTATAGCGAGGGAAACATGTCCTTTTACGACACAGATCTGCAAGACGCGCCGGAGATTTCTCCGTATGATTTCGCCAATATCATCGACTCGCTGTTCGATGACGCAGAGGTTGCAGTACTCGAAAACAAACCGATAGTCTCTCCCAGTTTGCCTGGTACAGGTGCGCGGAGAGATATACTCAGGGATGAAATTGATAAATACGAGTTCTCTGTCAGTGCTACAGAGATGCTGAGCTTGATCGCTGAAGACGATCAAGCGATCGAGATATTGGAGAAAGAGCTGCACTTGCTGAGCTGAACTCAGTTCCTGTCGAACGACACTCTTCAATGTCGTTCGACTCACCGTTTTGTATCCAAAGTTATCCGTACACTGTCCCCTGAAACAATTGCAGTTTCATATACTTTTTCACCCTAATTGAAATTATTTCAGGGGATGCTAGGCATCGACGGTTAGTCGTGTCGGATGTGTGCCGTGTCGAAACTGGTAATCAATTCGTTAAAAGGTTCCATTCTGTATTTGCAAAAAAAGCAATGCCAAGTCCATTTGCTAACGCATTTGGTCTCACTCCCGCATACGCTGTAGCTTAATCGCCAAGCCCGCCGGAGTGATGCTCACTAGACAAACGTCTCATACGTCTAGCTGGGTATAATAAACACGAGACTGTGAGTCACCATGCGTTGTGGTGGTGACCCAAGATTTCACACAACTCGAGACAATTGTGTTTTGTTTGTTCTCAAGCAATTGCCTTTAAATCAAAAGAACGAACTACGCACGGTAGATACACATTCACACCCTAATTCGGACGCGGGTTCAACTCCCGCCATCTCCACAGAATATAGAAATATATAGCAGAATATGGAAGTTTGCTCAAACTGAGTAAGCTACTATTTGTGGTACAATGTACACATGAATGAAATAATAAAATTTCCAACACCAGAAGGAGCGAGAATCGGTTTTTATGAACTGGGTGACGTTTCGTTGAAATTTCGAAATGTATTTGAGCAAACGCTTGATCCTGACAGGGCTTTGAATTCACGCGAATCTATCCAATCTGTTGTAGAAGATGTGAATAAGATAAAAGAAACTATCGCAGAAGCAATCGATGACATCGACGGCTTGCGCCCTGGAATGCCAACACCTGAAGAATTCAGGAACCAAGCATGGGATGTGCTATGTATGCCGCTCGAATTTGGCAGTGGACGCGCAGCTATGGATTATTACGGGACTGAAACTGCTCTAAATGAGCTAGTACAAAAATACGAAGCAAAGCGCAACGAACTCAAAGAAGCTACATTATAGACAAAGTATCATAACCACCATTCGTCCACTATTTTCAAGAAGTTCGCGCACTCCATCTCAATTAAAGAGGTTTTAACTTCATACAAAGATTTCCACAGTAAATAATCACCTCAATCGCACACCCTCTTTTTCAAGAAACTCCCGTGGTGTTAAATAGTTGAGACGTTTGCGTGGACGATTATTTAGCTTAGTAACCGCCAGCTGCACGTCGTTATTTGATATCGTAGCAAACGATGACCCTTTCGGGAAATACTGCCGCAAAAGCCCATTGCAGTTTTCGTTAGCACCACGTTGGTGCGGCGCACCTGGATCAGCGAAATACACCTTGGTATTGCAGTCTCGTTCAATCAGTTGATGCAAAGCAAACTCGGTTCCGTTATCAAACGTGATGGAGGTGCACGGCAGGTGTTTGAACTGCTTTTTAGCTTGTGCGTGGATTGCATCAGCCCCACCGGAAGTCTTCGCTGCAATCAAATAGCCACTCACTTTATCCACGTACGTCACGATTCGCAGCTTCCGTTCAGCTCCAAGTACGGTATCACCTTCCCAATGACCAATACTGTGTACCACAGGACGCTCATGTATCGAGCGTTTGTTGGCTTGATAGCGACTCGGTATACGCTTGGTACCGTACTTTCTTCGGCGTCTGCCGCCACGTCTGAGATACCGCTTGAGGTGTGGCTGTCTGTCCAAGTACCGATAGATTGAACTCACCGACGACACCTCACACCGCTCCACAATCTGGTCGGGTGACCAATCTTGTTTAAGGCTGGAGGTGATGGTTTCTATTAACTCTGGGTTGGTATCAATGATTCGATACTCCGCCCGAGCGTTCGCTCGTCTATTACTCGCATACCGAGTCGCCTGATGCACTTTATAGATTCCACTGCTGTTTCTTCTCACTTCGCGACTCACTGTACTTGGGTGAACTTCCAGTATTCGTGCTATCGCACTGTATGAATAGCTGCTTCGCAACAACGCTGCTATACAAGCTCGGTCTGATTGTTTAAGATGGTGATGCATATCCCCGTGTTATTGAATTGGTTTCTAACAAAACTATTCTGGCACGGGGTTGTGCGTTTGGGGTGGGGATTCAAGCAAAATTATTGACTTTTACAGTTTTTCATGCTATTGTATACGGTAGAAATAGAGGCCGAACTATCTACCGGAATCTATCCTAGAAACCTCCAGATTGATCCGGCCTTGCCTGA
>Ga0307959_1001465_pt1 | contig 10490 bp, 5 predicted proteins | sample OrgLakmetagen494_FD_201813 | JGI IMG/M metagenome (GOLD analysis project Ga0307959, IMG submission 201813) | Saline water microbial communities from Organic Lake, Antarctica - #494 | ecosystem: Environmental > Aquatic > Non-marine Saline and Alkaline > Saline | place: Antarctica: Organic Lake...
TGACTACCCGTTGCATCAAGCGCAGTGGAAGTCGGGTCGTCAGCGTTTCCACATCCACGAGACACGGCGACGATAGCACAACTGGTCCGGCTGTCACAATCTTCTGAAATTTACCGAGTCGCTCCACCACGCCCACTTCATCTTCGCCCACCATGTATAGGACGCTACTGCAGCACGGCAGTAAACCTATCACGGAACCAAGCACTCCATTGCCGCTGCAGCCGCAGCAGCCTACGGCGCACCACAGCTGTAGCGGCGAGAGGCTCTGCATGAAATCGGTGGTGCAGCAGCTGAAAATGCGGTACAGACCAGACGCAAAAGCGGGTCGATTCGCTTGGGCGTCGCCAGTCGCGTTGAAGGCAGCCGCTTCACGACGCCGTCTCTCCTGATCCCGTACATAGGCAGCGTCGTCTCGAGCTCCACCAGCGAATGAACGATCCATCTCGTTTGACCATTGTCCCGTGGATGCAGGGCTGGAGAAACCATTATTCGAAGTCCCCTGAGTAGACGACTGCGCTGCCGCATTTGCTGAGGGTACGCTAAATGTTACATAAGAGCCCGCCGATGCTCCAGGCGGCACTGTTAGAGACACTTTTCGACCATCAGAGAGAGCCACGTTCATAGCCATCCCTGGAAAAGCATTCGCTGGGACCTGAAGCTTCACGTTCTGCATGTTGGCAATTGAAACCTTGAGTAAAGGCCCAAGCTTAATAATAAGCTCCGAGATAAGCTTATAATTATACCATGCAGCTGATAGACGCGTCTTTTTGGAGGCGATCTGGAGACGTGCTCAGCAGATTCAGGTGACCAGCAGCTTCATTTGCCCCCGGCTTCTCTGCTTCAGACTGCAGGCCTTCAATTCAGGTTAGGTGGAGGTGACGTGGTGCAAAAAGCTTCCAGTTTCCAGTTGAGCAAGAGCTCCCATTGGTACAAATACAAAAATTATAGTCATAATTTGATCTCCCTGGTAATTCGTATTTTTACGAATGGCTAAGATCGCTTTTTGTTCGCTCGGATGATCTTCTTCTTCTCTTCGTTGGTCTTGTTCTTGTCCGACTGCCAGCAGCAGCAGCAGGCAACCACGAAGTGGATAGAGTGAATTATGGGCGTTGCCAGTCGAAGCAGAAAGGCTAAACTTTGAAGGCAGTCAATATCCTTCTAGTCATTCGCACGCAATTATTGAGATGGAATTGTGCGAGGCCAGCAAGGAGAGGATTAACCGTGGCCCGCGAAGCGTATCTTTTTCGGATGGGAATATCTTTGGCGGAGCCAGCTCAAAGGATACAACATCGACGATTTATCATGATAATCCAGGTTCGCTTCGAACGTTAGCTGGAAAAGACAAGGACAAACTTTCCAAATCATTCAATGATTCTCCTGTGCATGGCGTTAGTGCAAGTGCAACCAGCAAGTCGCGCCCTGCTGCCTTTGGACGTCATTCGTCTGCCGCTGTTGGGGCGACGAAAGGAACCAGTAGCTTCCGCCCAACCTTTGGACGTCAGTCATCTACGACTGTTGTGGCAAATCTGACACTCAATGGCCGACTCAACAGCAAACTTGGGTCATTTTTGAATAAGCACGGCACAATTTGGTACCAACCAAAGAGCCTTGCAAGTGAAGAGTTTGTGGAATGTTCTGCTGTACTTTGTGGTCCCGTCTTGCAAGTCTCGCCACACCGGCGCACCGCAACTGTCACGCCGTTTGAAATTTCACTCAAGACCTTTCAGGTTGTTGGCCTTGAAAGCGCATCTCAAACCCAATTCCTACGCGGCTCTAAAATAACTGTTTGGGTGTTTTACCTGAGTAGTGATGTTGAGTCAGAGAATGGCAGCAGTGGTGCTTCGAATGAAGGCGCTGTGGGCTCTGAGAAACCTGCACCCAAAGCCGGCGTGCGGTTCGTGTTCGGTTGCGCGAGTCAGATCGATGCACTAGAGTGGACAAGCGAGCTGAAAAAAGCTATGCGCTACATGGATAAAGCTGTGCGCCTGCAGGCAGACCTCTCGAAGCGCCGGCTTGAGGACGTAGTTGCGTCGGAAATAAGGACCTTCGGCAATTCTAACTCAAGCTTTCAAATTAGCAGCAGCGATCAATCAACATTTTTGCCTGACTTTACTCAAGTGCAGCGCAATGTGGCACTGATGGATCTCATGCAAAAAAGGCTTGCACCAAAAGACCGTAATGGAGCCGACAATGGCATATTTCAAAATCTCTCGCGCCAAGCTTCTGCGTTGACAGGCTTTTCTTCTCATTTGCACGTTGGTTCATTTCGCGGCCGGCCCTCGCCTACCACCGACCAGGGGCTTAATGAGGAGCGTGATAAAGAAGTAGATGACCAACGCGCCTACACGCGGAAGCATTTCTTTGTTAAAGACCGCGGCTCATATTACTACTTTTGGGGACGGGTGCGCATCCGCGTGTCATTTTTCGTGCGCTTTCTGGCGGTGCTATTATCTTACCCATTTGTCGTCATTTATTCGGTACTCGACTTGGATAAGCTCGTTGCTGAAGTTACGCGCGGTGATCGCCAAGTCAAAGTCTTTCGCACGGTGGACGTATCCTGGTTTTTCAAAAAAGCGCGCCGGTTTGTAGTGGGATCCAATTTGGCGCTTCTGTTCATGCCCATTGTAATAGTATATGCAGTACTCGGCAACGCTATAAATTACGCCGATCGCAAGTGGCCCGGCAATATTGCAGAAGATGGAACACTGTCAGCAGATCGGCTAGCTGATAATGCGAATGACCGCACTGCCTTCATGGCCACCACGGTGATTGTCTGCGTTGCTTGCTACTCCGCTCTCTTTTTGTTGCCTATTGCATTTGCAATTGTGCTCAAAACGCGCGCCACGAGCAATCAAACAGATGTGGTGGATGGCACATTTTGTTTTCGACCACACTACCGCATGAGACTCTTTTCAAACAATCGATGGACACTCAATCTGAACACTGCGAACTTGTCTACACTTGGTGGTGTAATGATTGAATTTTTCCTGCACTCATTTTATTGCTTGCCCAAGTGCCAGCTCTCACCAGACGAATGTAAGCTCTCTAACTTCGAGCTCCCACCGCAAAACTTGATCGAAATTTACTTTACAGTGAAGTGGCGCTATGTGTTTTGGATCATGTTTACCATGGCTCTTGTGAATGCAGCAGTTTTTGTGATGCATGGCGTCTTAGGAGGTCGCAAAAAGCACTCGATGAGTTCTCACTTTGCGCTTTGGCAAATCGTGTGGGTTTTGAACGGCCCTGCTTTCGTTACGATTGTCACAACCCTTTTTCAAGCCTTCAGCTGCACCATGGTCAAAGATGACACAAGCGGCGAATACTCGCTGCGAGTGCTCGAAGACACTGACTTACGTTGCTGGGATGATTCACACAAGTCCATGTGCGTAGCTGCATTTATCGGGCTCAGTATTTACCTCACGCAGGCCGCTCTGCTGCCCTCGGGCACCTACAAAGAAACTATGCGCAACAAACTCTTCGATATTCTGTTCGTGCCAAGTTATTTGGAGGGACATTTTTTTCTCAAGGCCCTTTTTGCAGCAACCTATGTGCTGTTTTTTCGTGTGGAAGACAAGTTTCGTATTCCACCACTTCTAGCGGTAAATTTGCTATTACTTCTCCATAATATGCGCGAGAAGCCATGTGCGGTGCGAGAAATCAACACTTTGCGCACTGCTACGCTGAGCGGTACGGTATGGGCTGGCATTGCATCTCTCCTTTTTGTGACCCACTTACAAAGCGACGATGGCCCGGGCGCAGAGTGCGGTCAAAACAAGGATTTCTTAGCGTCACTTTTCGTGACGGGTTGGGTGGCCATCTTTTCTGGTGCTTTTTATGTGGGCTACACGAACCGCGAAAGCATCGATTCTGTACTGGCACACACATTTTTGGAGCTTGAGCGTCAAGTGCAGCAAGCAGATAAGGACACAGAGAAGGGTACGTTGGTTGGATTAGATAACACTCCATTGCTCGTAGGCGGCAAAAACATGCTGGTAAAGGACGCTGTTCGGATCTGGCCCCAAGTTTCGGCACAGTTGAAAGAAGAGAGTCGAGCAGCAGCATTGGCCAGCCGCAAGCGGCGGACGGTAAGTCGTGGAAGCGTAGCTTATTTTCGCGGCCGATTGAGTAATACTCCCGGAAGTGAAATGGGTTCTGAGACTGAGGATCAGGGCATTGCGTCGAAATTCACCACTTCAATGATGTTGACTGGTATTGGCCTTCGGGCTGCTCTTGGAGTCCCTCAGATACCACCAGATTCTTCCAATGAAGCCGAGAGTGATCTTGAATCAGTTGCACCTGCCAAAGAGGTAGACAAGGGGCGACAGCGGCAGTCGCGGCGGTCAGTGGCAGACATGCTTGGACTTGTTGGAACAACTAATACTGAAGATGACCGTGCACTGGGACTCTCAGATGAAGATTTGGTGGCTATCTACGACCTCAACATCAAAGCGAAGCTGGGTTCCGTTGCACCGCGTGTCCTAGAGCCGCTCATATCACTGACCCTGTCAGATGACCCCTTGGAACTGCTGCATGCTGCCAAGTACATCCGCGAGCTCGTATGGTGCACCAGCATCAATTATCCTCGTGTGCAATTTCAAGCGCTATGGGCATTAGCGAACCTGAGCCAAACCCGGCCGTTGCTGACGGGCGATGCCCGTGCAGCTGTAGTGGAAGCAGCACAAGAACAAGGCCTGACGCTTGCGCCAGGCGAAGATTTGGGTAGCAAGTTTCGGCACATGATCGTGTCCACAAACTATATCATGCAATCGGCAGACGGCGATTTCGAAGAAGACAATCTTGAAGCCGATTCCGCCAATGAAGGCGAGAGCGGCAACTTCAAGGATGAAAAAAGGGAAGTAAGTAGACATGAGCAGGCCACGGTCGAAGGCGTGAATGGTGTACCACGAAACGCAATTACAAGCTCAGAGGACTCCACTGGGGCGCAAAAGGCAAAGGAATTCGATTACAGTCGAGATCGAGGCGCTGTTCGCCGCAGTAGTAGCGCTAACTACGCAGCGCCGACAGCGATGGCGACAGAAAAGCGTGGGAGGCGTGCCTCAAGCGTGATTTCGGGGAGGGACAGCGTAGGTGGCGGGCTTGGTGCGCGACTTCGGTCGCATTCGGCGTTGGCTGAACCTACGCCCTTCTTGCAACCGTACCAAGAATCGATGACTGTGGAAGGTCAAGACGAGCGCCACTCAGTGTACGACGATACAACGAAAGATTTTGAAGAGTACACTCCAAATTGGTCCACACGAGAAGCAACGAGCAAAACAGATAATGCAATCCGACGGTCACTGGTGCAACACGACGTGGCTGACTCGACGGCGAGCAGACGCAGGAGCAGTGTGCATGGTGAGGACACGCGTGCTGCAGTTGACGCCTCGGCAGCGACCGAGTCTACTGCAGGAGCCGCAAATGATGGCTATCGTGGCAACGCTGGTGGTGGCGTGGTTAATCAAGCTGCGCGTGGAGAGCATGGCAATAAAAGGCCTAGCATTTCAAGCAACGTACACGGCCCCAGCGGGCACAACTCAGGGCTAGTAAGGCGTGGCTCTTTGCTCGGTGGCAGGTTGGCAGACGCCAGGCGGCCCTCTGTTTCAGCGTACGCGTCGTCTGTGTCGTCTGCTGGCTTCGCTGGCGTGCGTCAGAGCCGTACGCAATCAGTGGACTTGCAAGAGATGGAATTTGCCACCAGTTTTGGCTACTCGAACGCCACGGGGGGCTACGATGCTGTCGTTCACAACGACGAAGGTCGCGACCACGAAGACGACGATCAACATGGCGGCGATGGCCTCCGCAGCAGCATTCGCGACAGCATATTTGGCGATGACATTGACGACACGGAATTTACTGGCGGCGCTCCTGGGTTACCTGTCAACGATGAGAAAGAAACACGCCCCAGCGGTGGCCGAGGGCTTTCGGTACTGTTTCCAAACAAAGATGTGGCTCCAACGGCAAGAAACGAAGCAGAATCCGGTGCTAGTCAGCGCAGCGGAGGTGTGCGTTTCGCTGCGGACGAAGAAACGAGGTTTTCCGCAGCAGACAGTGCAAGGAACTCTGCAGCGGACAGCGAACAGCGGCTCAGTTCAGACGGCAGTGGACATCACAATGCGCAGGCACGCCCAGCGTTCGGGTCGGTCGGCTTGAGCAAGTTGAAGACAATTCAGGGAGGTGGTCTGAACGGCAGTCACAACGGCTTCGCTCAGGCACCACGCGGAAATTCAGCATCAGGGAGTGGAAGCAGTCTTCCGTCGATGCGGCTTCCGCCGAGCAGCTCTCCTTCTTCATCAGACCTGCAACCGCGCTTGTCCAATTCGCACCACGATAGCAGCAACCACCGTAAAGGCAACTACGGCGATGATGATGATTTGTTCAGCTCTGAAGAAGCGGAGCAAATGGAAGAAGAAATGCGAGCGGAGAAAGCGGAAGCTTCTCTCGGCGGCTTGCGGGTCATTTACAACGGGTTTCGGGACATGAACGACACCGTGAAACTCGAAGCTCTCGCGGTCATGGTGAACCTCAGCATCAACAATTTAGTGGCCGACAGCTTGGTGTTCCACCAGGCAGGCGACACCCTGACCCACTTGCTTGAGCTCATTTGGGCGCCCGGGCTCTTCACCAAGTTTGCCACCTTGGTAGTTACGAACTTGGCCTTCGAAGAGCATCGCCGCCGCGTGATCTTGCGCCGGGGTGGCTTAGCGGCTATTGTGGGCCTGTTGTTGGGCAGCAATTACGAACTTCAAGTCGCGGCTTGCCGTTGTTTGGTGAACCTGTCGCTTTCGCCGGCTCGGCACGTGGCTATTCTTGGCACCACCACGGTATGCTAGTGCTACAGATAGTACATTATTCTCGAAATCTTAAAAAAAATAGAGTGCTTTGGCATGCATAGAGTATTTCTCTAGATTTCCTGCTTGTCGTGGCGACATCTCATGTGTTTTCTCATCTTTGTTTTCTGGTGTTGGTGGTTGAATGCTTTGGTGAATCAGTTGCTTTCACGCGTGTTCACTAAATTGGGCGGGGCAGAAGATTTTCAAGTGCAAGTGCTGGTGGCGAGGCTCATGCAAAACTTGTGCGTTCGGCCGCAATTCGCCAACGCGCTCAATGATCCCCACCTGGGCACTGCCAAGAAGCTGGCTCGAATGCGCGACACGTACAATCTGCATGCGTGGCGCCATTCGCGCTCGTCGTCGACAGCTGGCAACAGCAGCAAGAAAGGCAAGGACGAGCCGAGCGACGCAGAATTCGCAGCGACAGCCTCGGAGTTTAACGTGAGCCTCAGCGTCAACTTCACCACCAATGTCCTCTTGGGCTTCAAAACCAACGCGGAGCGAGAAACCGTCGCCGTGCAGTCTTACTCAAGGCAGCCCCCGATTCATGCCGAAGTGACGTGGGACACTTGGGGCAGCAAAATTGATCGCATGTGGAACCCCGTGCTCACGATTGCCCCTACCGCTCAGGTGCAAGAGAAAGAAGCAACTCCTGCACTTGTGCTCGCATTCATTGATGCGAATACTGATTTGCTGTTGAATCTTCCTTTTGAATTTGTGCCGTGCAATACGATTGAGGCCCCATTGCGTTTATTTCACGGGATGTTATGCCTCTTGTTTTCCTCAAGGTTAATTGTGTTTTTTTGTTTATTTGTCGTTAACTTTACATTAGGGCACGCACATGCACGTGGCTCCGTGGCCGCACTTTCAGGACATCAACCTGGTCGCGCAGGACATGTACGGCAACGACCTCAATTACCGGGTGGTGAACAAGCCGATCTGGGGCACCATCACCAAGGCCAGCAGCGAATCCAAGCACAGCGCGCACTTCCGCTACACGCCTTTTCAAGGCCACACGGGGTTTGACTTCTTCACGTTCAAGGCGTCGAACGCAGTGATGGACAGCAACTTGGCCACGGTAAGTCTCAAGGTGGACCCATCCCTGGAGCCACCGCCCGAAGACTTCATCGTGAAAGACAGTGGCGTAAACGAAGCAAAAACTGCAGATGAAGAGCCACCCAATGCTTTGCCGAAAACAGTGTCCACCCTGAGGACTTTCACGGCTCCGGAGAACCGGGGGCGTACTTTGGTCAAGATGTTGTCGTTAGTGGGCGAAGAGGCGGACATCGATTCGGACGAAGAGAGCGACGACAACGACGACTTTGACGGGGATGTGAACCCGATTCGCCTGCGCTCCAAGAGCAACAACGGGCCAGTTGCCAACAGCTTCATGTTGAGTGCGGCATTAGCCACTGAGCCAGCTCCAGTTGAAGCTGTCGCTGCTGCTCCTGCTACTGGTGCTACTGCTCATGCTCCTGCTCCTGCTTCTGCTGTAAAAACAGCGCTTCCATCCGCACCTTCGCAAAAAGTGCTGCCGACGGCCCCTAAACCGCAAGACAAAACCGTTCCTGTAACTGCTGCTGCTGCTGCTGCCGCTGCCGCTGCTACTCCGGCGGCAGGTGTAGTGACCACACCAAAGCCTACAGACGTTGTTCCTCCAGCAACGCCTTCTTCGGAGCCCGTGCAACCGCCGCCGTTGCCATTGCCGCCGTCCTCAGTGCTGCCACAAACGAAGGGGGGCACAGAGAGCAGCAGCGACAGCAATACCGCTAGTGGTAGCAAGGATACCGCTTCTTCGATGCCAGCGGGTGCCGCCCTGGTGCCACCTCCCTCAGGAGAAAAGGCGGCACAACTTAAATCGGCCCCGAAAGAACCGTCTGGTTCTGAAGATGGGTCTAGTGACGACGACGAGGAGAATGATATGCGGCTCACAATGGACATCACCAACACGAATTCGATGGGCTTCGGGGGCATGGACTCCGATGAAGATTAGAGCGATAGAGAGAGCCAACCCCAGAAAAACGCACAATACAAGCGCATCGAAATGCCATGGAAGTACGAGCAAATTTAAATCGGGCGCTTGTAAAGCACAACAGACATATCTCATATCTCGTGGGCTACTCACAGCTCACTATTGGCCTTCTCTTCTGGCCTTATTCTGGCCTATGTATTTGTATCTAACCAACCACTTGTGTGGCGTAGAAGTAGACTGATATGCCGCTTTAAAACTAGATTTGCCATTACTTCATAGTTCATTGTCATTGTCCGTTCTGACTTCGGTCTTCATCTTTACCTTATTTAAAAATATATGCCCTTGCGTTTGCTAATAATACAGAGAAGTTTAAGCATTATCTGGACTCCACAGAGGCAGGGGCTTTCATCCAACTTTATCCATAGCGCCTAGTGGTTCATCTGGCGTAAACTCGTGGTGAATGCCTCAGATGTTGCTGCACAACAACTGGTCCTCCTTCCGTCTCGGCCATTCTTTACTTAGCAAGCTCAAAGGCACTGAGCACAGTCACTTTCCCGGCAAATGCGGGGCCGAGAGCTCCGTCTACAGCGGTCGCAGCAAGCGACTCGACAGGGCAGGGGGGCACCAAGGCACCTTTCAACAAGTAAGGAGCCGCGTCAGTAGCCTTGGCCACTACGCCACTGGTAGCTGTCAGAGCCCAGCTCACAGGACCCAGCACAGGGGCTAGTGGGATTGGCCAGCCACCTGCTGTGTGCCGCGTCCCGTAAATTGCCCCAGGTTTCAACACCATAGCACCGCGTACGGTGCTACTTTCTTCTTTGTCGTCGTCATTCTTGGGCGCATTTTCCACGAATGCTATCGCACATGCTTCAGCCATCGCTTTGCCTTTCACGTACCCGGAAGCACCCCAAGCTGGTACGGTGGCATTCACAAGTACAACTCGAGGCACGCCTGCTTCTGCGGCTGCTTCGATGATGGTACAATTGGAGTCTAAGATATGCAGGGGTGGGAATAGATCAGGTTTATTGACGGGGGCGGGTTCGGAAGTTAATATGTAATGGTTCGTTCAACATGCAGAGGTGATTGGTTTCGTACCGCCGTTCATTCTGGTTTGCCATGCAACGTCTTTTACGGGAACTGGCGGCGTGCCAACAGAAATAATTACTGCAGTAGCGTCTTTCAGAGTGTCTTGGTAGGTTCCAGGAGTGAGGGCGTCACCTGAAGTCCATTCTACCTCAGTAGCCCAACTCTGGCCTTCCAGGTGCTTAGGCTTGAGCCCAGAACGGCTCACTGAAACCGCACCAGCCATACGTGTCCTTAGGACTTTGAGGATATTTGAACCTACGAAGCCATTACCACCGAATACTACAACCTTTGTAGCTCCTGCCATTGTAAAGAAACTCAGAAAGTACACTAGGAACTGAGCTAAAATGAAGGCTAAAAGAATGACTCCCTCTTGACTCTTGACGTGTTGACGTACTTAATACTTACTGTACGTGTCGATGACGTGGTCAAGAATGTTGAAAGAACTTTCTCGAGTCGCTGTCATTTTGTCATTTTGAGACAGGCCCCGAAGGGCCGGAATTAAGGCACTACCAACGGAATCGGGAAAATATATCGGTACTTTTCAAATCAGAATGGAAAATGGCCATCGGCACGCCAAGCAATTCTAAAGATACCTACCAATG
>Ga0307959_1001467_pt1 | contig 10483 bp, 10 predicted proteins | sample OrgLakmetagen494_FD_201813 | JGI IMG/M metagenome (GOLD analysis project Ga0307959, IMG submission 201813) | Saline water microbial communities from Organic Lake, Antarctica - #494 | ecosystem: Environmental > Aquatic > Non-marine Saline and Alkaline > Saline | place: Antarctica: Organic Lake...
GGAATACTTCCCGGATTTGAGGGCGTTGTGTCTAAAAGCGAAAGTCGTTCATCAATCACCATGGCGACTAGACGTCGCGCGGCACATGCGTTTACCCGGACACGAGGGAGGCGTTCAATTCGTCGGGGAACTGCAAGGACACCTCACGGCATCCTCCGTACGATATGCCAGAAGAAGGGTCGGCGTGAGCTTGCAAGTTTGCAAGTGCGGTGCTGATACGTCGGATTGCGCGTGCGCATTCGTGCACATGCACTGATTTCTGTCGACGCGTTACCAAAATAGTCCCATCGAGGGATTGCCGATCCGGAATATTGGCGGTGAGCAGGGTAGTACAATAGTTCCGGGGAAATCGTAAATTGCCTCATTTGTACCACCCTTTGGAAAAACTCGCGAATTGTCTGATATATCACGAACTCCCCGGAAGTATTGTACTACCGAAAATTACAGGGATTCGTACAAATGAGTCAATTTACGATTACCCTGGCTCGGATGCTTCAGCAACTGCGTGCGAGGAGGACTCGAGCTTTTCTTACTCACTTGCCGTCGGTATGGTAACAGTTGACGTGGTCATCGTCGTCGTCCGGTACGTAGGTTTGTCTTCGTGTTCATCTGTGTTGTTGGGCGACCAGGCGTGTCAGGGGGCGTGCGTCATTCGCGTCGTCGTCGGTCGGTCCTCTTGGAAAGTCCCCTACCTCGGGACGGAATGGAAGGACAGCGTGTCGACATACGAATAAAAATCGACAGTCCGTCGTCAGTAAGTTTTGTCCGAACCGCTTGAAAACTCGAGAATTCAAGAATTCAAGAATTCAAGAAATTGAGGACTATGTTTGCATGTTCTTTAGATTTCGGTGACGAACTGAACGACGAGTTCGTAAATACGTGGATAAATGCGATGGGTCAGGATACGTGTCAAAATATACAAAATGATATTGATAACAACATAGCGGATATGTACTGGGTAATTGAACTGACTAATGAGATAGCCGGTCGATTCGGCCTGGAAGTGGCCTATCGTCCTGTGAGTGTCGCAGACACGAAGGGAGGTTTTGAACAGTGTGCCGAATTGCGTGGAAATATGGTCTTGGGGAGCGTGGAAACCATTGAAGACTCGCAGAGGCAGATAGACGATCTGACGAACGAGACCGTCCATTTCCCGTGCATCGTTGTGCCCGTGAAAGCCTCCCCCAAGGGGGACAGCATGATTTGTACACAAGTCACGGAATATGGTTTGTTGGTGGGAGGCTTCCAGTACGCAGACTTGTACGATTTCTGCAACTACAGAGAAGACCTCACGCGTTTAGTGCAGGAGGCTCTAGAAACGTGAGCGCGCGCGCGTTCTTTTTTTGATGTGTGTAGGTAAAAACGATATAAGGATAAGCAGTGTTTTGCTGGGTGGTGGTATGTGGTGTATATTTCTAGGGTTGGCCGATTCCGTATATTTCGCAGAAAAAGGATATAAGGAATAGACTTATCCTTATACCGTTTTCGATGAAATATACGGAACTGGCCAAACCTAGGCAGGTACCACCCTTTGGAAAACTCGCGAATTGTCTGATATCACGAACTCCCCGGAAGTATTGTACTACCCTGGTGAAGTCGTCTCCGTGGATTATAATTACCGTAAGGAAAGGACGGAAGACGTGTCCGACGCCACGCTGGCAAAGTTGAATCGTGCACTCAAAGAGAAGGCTCTTACGGACGACGTGGTCCAGGATATACCCGGAGGGGTATCATTCGGGATCCGCATAGTTAGAGCGGCTCGGAAAGCAGATAAATCCGATAAAGCCGGTAAAGCTCGAGCGGGTTCGAGACCGCCAAGATAGAAGCCAATCTTCACGGCCAATATGACGATGGTTGGGGCGAAGGATTGGAACAGATCGAAATCATCCCAGAGTACATATTGTATCTCTTCCCCCCCAAAGGCGAAAGACTACGGCTGAAATCGTCGAAGCGACACCGCGGAAGTGTGTCATCTTCATCGTCACCGTAATAGCATTCACACTCTACGGTTCCCTCACGACCACAGAAACACAAACACTCGTAAAGAGAACAGGAACATCCGTGCGTCTCTCTCTCTCCGTTTTCTCCGTCGTTGCGTTACAGTCGATTTTATTTTCATATTGGACACCCATTTTCGGCCTTACTTCCCGTCAGGCTTCTTATTTTTGCTGTAAATGTTTAGGGTGGCCAGTAACTGATTCCGAGCTCGAAAATTGTCGTCGAATCTATAAATGAGAAAAAATTGACGGACTCGGGCAACGTGATATAGTTGTTGAAGCATTCAAACAGTCGATAAATGGCAGCGTCATCCACCAACATCTGCAAGATAGGGGAGCACGAACCGGGTCTGCGAGATGAGGAGTATTCCCAGATGTTGGTGTGGATAGGCACAGACGTCACCAACGCACCCAAGAAAGACGTGGAGCAGTGTCTACAGCAGGCGTTGAAGGCGCGTCAACCTCTGAAATATGTGGGCACGGTAACAACCCTTCCAGGCAATGGAGGCAGCGGTGGACGTACGGACGTGTTCTTGTTGGTCCACAGGTCCGACATCCCGCGTGTAGCGGTAAACCGACTCCGCTTAGGAGACGTACGCTGGTGGGAAGACATCTTTTACAACATTCAGCAACATATCTATCCCAGAGATATCATCGAATCATACCCTCCCGCTTGGTGAAGACATCTGTGTGTACGACAAGTCTCGACGTGAATTCAACTTTTTTTCACAGGTGGGATGCGTCCCATATTATGTAAGAGGTACTTTTGAACCAAAGTAATTAGGGCTGGCCAAAAACTTACATTATATGGCTTAGGCCGTGTCTCGTTAGGAATTGACACTGAAATCAGTCTTCTTTTTTCTCTGCTCATCACAGAAGCACTCTCAAAAAAGAGGTTCGAACAATGAGACAGAATCTAATTCATCAGAACGTTTTCAATTTCTTGTTGAAGCAGATAGACGAAGTGATTAGGGTTGGCCCATTCCGTATATTTGGCGGAAAAAACGATATGAAGACTAGAGTTATCCTTATACCGTTTTCGATAAAATATACGGAACTGGCCAAACCTACGCATCAATGACATTCTGGAGAGGTCATGGGTTCGATTCCCATTATCTGGAATATTCCAGATCATTTGACGGTTTCCAAAATCTGTTCTGATGAATTAGATTCTGTCTCATTGTTCGAACCTCTTTTTTTTTTGAGAGTGTTTCTGTGACGAGCAGAGGAAAAGGAAGACTGATTTCAGTGTCAATTCCTAACGAGACACGGCCTAAGAAGAATATTATTTTGTTACGCTAAATAATACAAACACCCACCATGCCCGCCACCTCACTCGGAAAGTACATCACGGACGTTTACGACGAACGTCGCCGAAACTCTCCCGACGACACGCCGGACTTACGGAACCCCCTGGGATACATACTGACCCGATTGAAAGAGGAATGCGGGAACGATCTGAACAAGCGACACACGATGACGTACAGGAAGCGAGACGCTCCCAACAGCGGGGAATGGAAAACGGTGGAGGTAAACATCCCGAAAGGAAAAGACGGCGGTGCTTTCGACCTGGTAGAAGAGGTGCTGATGCCCGGTTATATACGCTCCGAAGAAGAGCTCGATTTATTCCTGGCGATGATCAAACGGAAGTACCGCGACGCTTTCGACGAAGTGGTCCGGCAGCACGGATGGTTCGAAGGGTACAAGAAAAAATTGGTCGACAAGCTACTACAGCTGCCGGGAAAAATGATGAGTGCGAAGGCATATGACGACGCCGACAAGTTGTACGACGCGTGGGAAAGCAAAGGGTTCTTCGATGACCTGAAGAGCCGCGCAGCCAAAGCGAAACCACTAAATTTCATCCACGACTCTTTCGACGAAGATCAGTTCATCGACAACGACAAGAAGTATCCCCGACTCAACGCGCACAATCAACAACTGATCAAACATTACAGTCTGCGTCCATCGGATTTGTGCGCGTCGCCGTTCATGGCCCAATTCTGCGGATTCACCCCAGCCACGGACGACAAGAACTACGCTCCGGGGTTCGGTTCTCAATTTCCGCGAGACAGGCTCGTCAGGATCGAGAACGGTCACCGGCGTTACGAAGACTTCATGTTCCCCCTACGCGACGACCAGGGGATTCTCTCTGGTTTCGGTAGCAAGCGGTACGCCCAGCCTCAAAAAGATAACGTGGCGGACGAACTCATCCCCGCATCCGTCGACTGTCTCTTGCAGAACTCCGCCATCCAGGGGATATGCATAGACGGCTTGGGTATGAGGAAGTCGTCGGTCACGGAACCGGGTTCGGGGACGCTGATGGCATCGGATGCCCAAGACATGGACAAGAACATCGCCGATCGCCGCGTCATACTGTGCATCTCTTCCGGTTCGGAAGACAATAAGGACCTGACCCGAGAGATCGCCAAATTCCACGGAGCTCTGGACAACATCACACGGGACTTGCGACAGGGAAGGAACGCGAAGAATACACAGAGCAACGCGAAGAGACATACCGATTTACTCCCCTGGGTCGTCTTCATGAACAGAGGGTCGAAAGTTCAGGCGGTCGGTTTATTGACCCCGGACGACAAAGACCACCTCTGTGTCCTGCACCCCCTTTTCAACTCCAACAAGACGATAAAGGCGAATAAAATGGCTACACGCTCTCGATCAGATTCCAATTCTCCGCGTAATTTGACCGACCAAGAAATATCCGATATGTTCGAGGAGAGATTTATGGGCGTCGATGCGAACATGATGTCCTCGATGTCCTCGAAGATGCCGGGAGTCAAAAGGTTTATGAACGACAACGATATCACAGAAGAACGGTACACGCAGTGGTGGGAAAAAACGACCGGACAGAAAGTAGGAGGTGCCAAGCTGGCCAATCTGGAGAAATTATCGATGGATTTGTACGCACTGAGCCGTGGGAGTCCCGTGTTCGCCAAGTTTGAAGGCGACTTCGGACGGGTCGAAAACGTATTGGTCGCGGGTAAATACAACAACCGCGACAACCTCGTGACGCCCTACATACAGTCCAACCTCGACGCCAACGCGCTTCTCAGTTCCAAACAACTCGTCGGTTGGATCTCGGCGGACACGCACATCGTGGCGTCGGAACAGGACAACGAGAGGGCCATCGAAGCGTGTCAACAATATTTCATTCCGGGTTCTCCTCCCTCGATGGTACCTCGACGAAAAGGAGTGCGTGCCAACGTGCGGAACACGACCCCCCTGGATCCCACCGGGTTTACACCGTCTTGATGTCGAGGTTTGAATTGTAGAGCAGCATCGGGCCACTGGCGTCGGGTGAGTCGATGATGAGGTGGAGGGACATCTTCTTGGGGTTCGGAGAGTGCATTCACACGAAAGGCGTCGTCAGGCAGTCGGGATGGGTCGACACGGTATTCTTCCGTAAAGATGCGACGCACGAGGTCCTGCGTATGTTTGACGATGTCGTCAACGGTAGTGCAACCAGGAGGGAGGTCTTGCCGTTTATTACGACGTTTCTTCTCCTTGTCCGACGATGAGAGAGTCGTACTTTTTACGCACGGGATTTTTCACCCCCATCTTGCGACAGTCATGTGGCTGACTTGCAGCAGTAATCCAGTCTTTCTCAAACGGGAGACCATGTCATATATGATATATACGTATATACGCCGTATATTTCCCTTTTTCCGTGCCCGAATGGACAATTATACGGCGTATATAAACGGAATTGGCCATCCCTACGCATAGTACATAAGCAACTGACTCTGCCGTGCACCCGACGTCACCTTCCCGGACGGATGACATCGGACGCCGACAGCTGCGTACGGGCACATCGACGTGGTGCGCCTGCTCGTGAACAAGAGTGGCTCCAATTCGCGGACCATCGACGAGGCTATGTGCGATGCAGCGGAACACGGACACATTGCCATAGTAGAGATGCTTATCGACGACTTCGGTGCAAACGTACACGCCCGAAAAGACGCGGCTCTGCAATCTGCATCCCTTTACGGACGGGTACCCTTGGTGAGCATGCTATTGGATCGCGGGGCCGACGTTCACGCGAATGGGGACGCTGCCTTGCAAAAGGCAGCAGCCGTCGGCCCCGCGACTACGATCCGAACTCTGTTGGATGCCGGTGCCGATGTGCATGCCAGCGGCGCGTTGGATCAAGCTATAAATGGAGAAAATATGGACGCCGTCCACGTACTTATTGAGTACGGTGCGAGTACGACGTCCCATCCCTTGATGTTGCGCAGAATGCTGCTCCAGGACATCCCGGAGATGGCTGCTTCCTGCAGGGACGAAGAACTTGTGCTAGCCGTCGACGCCGGGTACCATTGGTCACACAGGGCGCTCGCTCTGCTACGCCTCGGTGCCGACGTCCATACACGCAACGATGCAGCGCTCCGTATCGCATCCCAGGATGGAAACACGGTTGTGGTGCGTGAACTTATTCAGCGCGGCGCAGATGTGCACGCAAACGATGATGAAGCGTTGCGTACGGCGCGAAACGAAGATATCGTGCGTTTACTGTTGGATGCTGGCGCGAATGTGCACGCATGCGACGATGAGGCTTTGCGCAGCGCGGCAAGGTACAACGAAACGGAAATCGTCTCCCTTGCTCTCGTGAAGGTACCTGATCTCGACGCTTGGTGTAGTGGCGACTTTCCTCGCTCAGTCCCGATCCAGACCGTGGCGAGTAACGGGGGCTTTTCGTTATTTTCGTTATTTTCCGCTAACTAGACAAATCACGGCTTCTAATTTTTCTCTATTTACAGCAGATTTCAAAAAAAGCATGGGACTGTAATTTGACGGAGAATGTAACTGAGATCCGCCATAAATGCTATTGACTGTATGAAGCGCCGAAACGCATCACGGCTAAAAAAATATAAGGCGATGGCTAGATTACTAGCATCGTTTTTCAAATAGAAAAAATCGACAGACCTCGTTGTCGAACCGAGTCAGGTATAACACGTTTGTACACCAAAGTAATATGTCTGTCCGATGTAGCACACTACGGTGCAAGATTGAGTTTGGGTGTGTCAGAGCCTTGGAAGGAACTCTGTCCACCGTACTCGGTCGTGGTGTTCAGGTCGAAAGTTTTCACTACTGCCAAGAGACTGATAAATACAAATTTAGCGTCGTCGATGATGCACACGTGGCCGAATACCTCGAGAAACGCCTCGGTTGGATGGGATTCGAGAGAGAGGACGCCACGAGTCTCTCCAGAGTCCTCCGAATCGTAGGGAATCGCTCTTACACGGGCGGCGTGCGCATGCGTCCTGAGCAATTACTTACCGACACGTCCGTGTTCGTGGCGTTGTACCTGTTGGACAGGTGCAGAGCCGTAGGAAAATATAATATATTCGAAGATACCGTGTCACTTTCTGTGATGAACGGCGTGTGTGCCGTGGAGGAGAGAGAGGCGCACACTGACGTCGGTCTGAGAGTTATCCTGAGGATGACGATCGACAAGCTGGTGTATGCGTACCGTACGGTAAAAGAACTCAATAACGACACTATGCTCAAGATCGGTCTTGAGATTTCCTGTTCCCGCAAGGCGGAGGCAGAAAGGGCTTGCGCTCGTACCTACTTCGGGTCGGACGAGTTCGTCCCCAAAGACATGAATACTGCAAACCCGGAATACGAAGATCGCATTATCGTGCCGATGTGGGAACTGTGGATGCGCGTCGACGATGACGTGAATTCGTTCAAAACACGCGTCCCCGAAGCTTTGAAACGGTTGTCCGTGACGGATCCCTTGGAGCAAGAAGACATCGCGACGCGATCGTTGAACACTTTTATAAACAGGAAACACGGCGTCAAGAAATGGGTCGAATCGGCATTCCCCCCTGAAATGTAGGATCAAACCACGTATACGTACTGTCGTACGGTAATATTTATACATATTAGGCCGTGTATCACTACGATTTGAGACTGGAAACAGTGTGGGGGATAGTGTAGGTTTCTCTGTAAAAACACTCTATCAAAATGACGTCCTGTTGCAGTTTGGTAGCTCCTGTTCTGGCAACACGACCAAGGTGAAGCATCTCGTGCAGTCCAACTTTGTCAGTGCCAAAGCAGGGGCATGGTGCATCTTTCGACATGACGCTCGGAGTTTGACGATGTCTTTGAGGTTCAAGCTGTCGCAGATGCACGAATGTTCCAGCACATTGAGCAAAACCGTCCTCCTCCCTTTTCTCTTTCACGGAGAGCGACATCTATAGCGAAGATCGCATACACTCGACCGGCGATTACTTTCTTCTTTTTCTTGTATTTGTTGTCTTTGTTGTCTTTCGCACACACGACGACGACCGTTCCGCCTTTTTTACAGCCACGCACTGATGGTAGTCAGTAGTATGGACATATGTGGCGTGGTGTTCCGTATCTATCCGTCGAATTCAGGACTTGTTGAAGGCACAGCGTAAAAAATCAGCTGAATACGTTGTCTCTAAGAACAGTGGATTCGGAAAGTGTGTGGTGATGCTACATGCCGTCACCCCAGCAGCTGTACTCGAACATTACGCCGCACAGGACGGCGGCTGAGAAGACGAAGGAAGAGTCACCCCGATTACCGAGGAGCAATTGCGAGCGTCTCTGTCAAAGGTGTTCCCTTTCGACGGCAAACTATTGAACGGGGCGATTCGCATGTTCTCCGACCTCGAGTACGACATATACGTAGTGATCCGTGGAGAAATCGTGGGAGCGGTGCTGTACTGAAACGGCAAAACGATTCGAGTCGTACCGCTCGAAACAGAGTTGCTCAACAGCGCTACTGCTTTAGGGGAGGACAACGACGCGTGATAAGGCTATAAGGCTTGCGAGGGGCCTCACGTCGAGACAATAGGAGGCATCCTGTCTGCTACAACAGTTCGGGCACCTCCCCCGCTTTTTTCATGCGCGCCAGATCTGTTCGTGTGTAATACGTAAGTGGCATGTCATTGCCCCGGTCGATCTTTTTCCATCCGGCGCTAATCATGTAGGTCTTCACACCGTGCATGACGAACGCAATCGCGGCCTTCGCTGTCTCTGGATCCAATTTGTAATCATCGTCGTTGACTAATTTGCGTCGTCCCGTCCTTTGTTTGATCTCGAGGTTCCAGAGGCGCCGCATCTCGTCCTTCTCGTCTGTTTCGAAAAAGTCGTAGTCTTCTTCATCGTAAAACTTGTAGAACGCGTCCTTCATGTTCATCATGTCTGTCGGCATTTTTGTATTTGTGTCGTCATTTGACATTTTTCTCTTACTTACTACTGCCTTGACAAAAAACACACATAAGAACAGACGCGCACGGTGCAAGACGTCGAGTGCGCGATCGCTATGCCTGGTGGCGGCCCGCACGGCGTCGGGCCCGGACAGATCACGGACGACGGAGAGCTCACGCTCACGTTGCCCCCTGCTCTGTCGTCGTGATCAAAAAGAGTCTTCATGTACGTCTGCTACGGCGGTCAAGACGGTCGAGGCAGCTGCGCGAGGGTATGCGAACTATTATTATCGAAACCTTTTCGACTGCGGGCGTACGTGTGCTCTCGCGTTCTGCTGCGTGGAAAACGATGACCAGGGCGTGGATCCATGTTCCATGAAAATACAGCTGACGAATTGAGGGCAAGGTACGGGTGTCCCATTTTATTTGCACCCAGCTGTACGAGTATCGTAAGCAGGGTAGTACAATACTTCCGGGGAGTTCGTGATATCAGACAATTCGCGAGTTTTCCAAATGGTGGTACCTGCCGAAAAATACAGGAATTCGTACAAATGAGGCAATTTACGATTTTCCCCGGAACTATTGTACTACCCTGATCACGAGATGTTTGGCTTCTGGTACAAACTGACCGTGATCGACATAGAGCAGGTCGACATCGAGAAAGGGTTTCCGAGACTACGCGTCACGTGCGAAGTAGCTTCACGAGATGTGTCCCTAGAAGAGGACAGTTGTGGAGTGAAGCTGCCGTCCATGTACCGCGTGCTACAAAAACTAGGTATATCGAAGCCGTCTGTACTGGAACGTAAAAAACGTCGGAAGCTGCTCAGCGCAAAAAGATCGCTGTGCACGTGGGAGGAACTGGAAGAGCACGTACTAGGCTCGGTGGTGATGCTGGACGAAGATATAGATATAAGCGACTTTCCGATCCGTTACGCGCTCTCAGAGATCTCGTCTTTTCAAGTCCTCCCTGATTTCCGTCAGCAGGAAGTGCGCACGCAAAGGGTTTTACAGCAGTTTTCAAAACAAGCATGGGACACCTGCCCATACTACTGTAAATCGTCTTCCTAGCTAAACAAAACAACATAAGTTGAAATGAAAGCCATTATATCCTCCTGGCGACGATGCACACACGGTGATGAGGTGCATTTTTTGCTTGTTGTTCCATTACAGCAGTTTTCAAAACAAGAACGGGACAGCGGATTTGGTGTATGACGGACCAATTTTCCTTGGTTGTCGTTTGGTCGTTTGGTCGTTTTGTCGTTTTTCCTTTTACAGACATAAAGAGTCGCT
>Ga0307959_1001468_pt1 | contig 10479 bp, 12 predicted proteins | sample OrgLakmetagen494_FD_201813 | JGI IMG/M metagenome (GOLD analysis project Ga0307959, IMG submission 201813) | Saline water microbial communities from Organic Lake, Antarctica - #494 | ecosystem: Environmental > Aquatic > Non-marine Saline and Alkaline > Saline | place: Antarctica: Organic Lake...
ATAGCTCTACTCTAGGAGTTAGCACGTGTTCAAATAATGATGCCGCTCCAGCGCCAACCATCGAAGTGATCGCTTTGAACACAGTCATCGATGCTAGCATACCTCGTTATTTGTTGTACACCTGTTGCCTGTTAGTCGCTACTCGACGTAAATCATGCCGAGCTCGCTCCACCAACTTTGGTTGGTGTTCTCACTTAAGTTTCTAGCCGCATTAGGGTATTTTATGGTGTCGCTCACGCTCGCTCTTTATCTTTCCGACGAAATGAAATTTGGTGATGAAGTTGCGGGTAACCTCTATGGGGTGCTAGGCATGCTAATATCCTTGTACACGTTTCCAGTGGGTTGGTTGATAGACACTGTTGGTGTGCAGCGGTCATTAATGTGTGGAGCCTCACTGTGCACCTTCTCACGGATAGTGCTTGCGACGACAACCGACCCGAATGTTTGCGTGGCGATCATCTGCACAACTTTACCTCTAGGCGAGGCATTTGTTGTTCCCTCGCTCTCTGCCGCTGTTGGGGTCTTGGCGCAACGGGCTGCAGTGGAGAAGAGCGGCAGCACTGAGGTCGCCGATGCTATAGCAGCAAAGTCTTCGAGTGCAGCAGCCGTACGTAAAGCATACGGCATATTTTACACAATGATGAACCTGGGCCTGCTATGCTGCGGTCCTCTAGTTGACGGGTTGCGCTTCAGCTTTCCTCATCCTTACAGGTCTACCTGTTTTCTCTCTGCAGCTTGTGGTGCTATGACCCTCTTATTAGCACCACAATTGACAACATTAGACGGCGAGAAGACTGGACCACAATCATTGTCTCATAAGCAACAAGCTTCTGATTTACCAATATCGTCGGCAGTTACTTCAAAGCAGTCGTACCCTGAAGATCCAAGTTTGCCATCTCGCAGACGGAATGGTTTCATGCTCCTCACAATACTCCTTGTGGGTGTTCGAGCGCTGTTCAGGCATCTAGACGCCACTTTTCCGAAGTATTTCATAAGAACTCACGGGAGCAATGCACCATTTGGGTTAATCTATTCGCTAGAACCACTCATTATTGTCGTTCTTGTGCCACTTTTCAGTTCAGACGGCTCGAGTCGAAAGGACTGGGGGAGTGGCTTGTGTAGTAACCATCCGACGATTACGCGTGCATTTCAAAGTACATTGAAACCTTTATGGTCAATTTTGGTGTGGGTGCAAAATCTTTCCTCGCTTTCTTCAATCACGTTGGGTTGCTACGTTGCAACCGCAGCTCCTTTCGTGTTAGCGTTAAGCAGCGAGCTGTGGGCGTCTCCAATTTTCGTTTGCACCATCGCTCTAGGCGAAGCTCTATGGGCACCTAGGTTCTACACTTACACTCACGACATTGCCCCACCGAATGAAGCTGGGTTCTACTTTAGTATGTCTCACGTGCCTTTGTTCTTGCCAAAACTGTTGGCTGGAGTCTTGTCCGGCAAGCTTCTTTCGACATATTGCGAAGCTTCTGTGAATGGATGCGAAGATGGTTGGCGGATATGGATGGCAGTAGCAGTCATGAGCCTGCCATTTCCTTTCCTCATTCATGCTGGAGTTCGAAACGGCTGGATCATGGAACCACGTCGTACAGCTGTTCTCATGGGTTAATACTATTTATGTATGTATCAATCTCGGAGCACAGTGCCGGCTCGCGCCGTGCGTTGATATTGATATTTGTATACGCTGAATTGCTTCGAGTTCTGTATTTTTGTCTGTTAGCTGTTAGCCTCAGCCCCGTAATTCCCTCCCCTCGCCCCTCAGGGCGTCAGTAGTCTACTGTCTATTTATTGCGATATCAAAAGGAGAACAAGGAAATAAAGAACTTCACGAACTCCAGCACAAGCCCAAATCACCAATACCAATTACATTTTACAATTACACAGACAACAGACAGTTATCAATAAGAATTCGGCCTGGGCGCCTGGGCCTGTTTTCTGTATGCATGCTACTTACTGCCGTATATTACCGTCTGTCCCATAAGCCAATAGCCCATAACGAACAACCAACGGCAGCAGACGGCAACCGGGGGGCAGATGGCGGCTAACGGATAATGGCTAATGGGCCTAAGCCAAACGGAGATTCCATAATCGCAGGGGCGAATCCCAGTCATAGTTGTTGTTTCAGATCTGCTGTCGGTTGCAGTTAACTTTTATTTTGACCTGCAACTCTCCATTTGCACTTGAATAGAAATATCTCCATACAACATCCTAGTCGAACTAATTTTGGTTTAGGTCGGATTTACAGGGAAGGGTAAGAGATAGGTTTGGAGTTTATTTTTGTCTAAATCCGATTGCATTATATTTTTATGGCTTACTTAGAATAAGTGCCTATTTGATTTGTTGCAAGACGAAGACTAGCGCGAGAACAGTAAGAGAAGTGCACATGAGCTTTAAGCTTCGAGGTGTGGTGCAGCGTGAGTAAGGCAGCTGCTGAGGACAAACAGTGTAACTGCCGTGCTCTATTCAGAGTTCCTGAGAGCTATGTGCGTATAAATTATATTAGAACTAATATTGGTGCGTATAAATCATACCGACATTGTTACCGTTATTACCGTTACTGCCAGCTAGCGTTTTTGTCTCCTTAGTCCCTTGTGGTATTATAGCCAGCACGCGACCTCGTCCGCTGCGATGGCCTTAACAAATTCACTAATTTTCTATGATGGAATTGTTTTAAACACTCCAGAAATTTCTGTTCATCTAGACTTCAATATGATTTCACAGCGAGTGCCCAAAAATGACACATAAACGTGCTATTAAATCGCAATGAAGTAGCGAAAGACTTGGCTGGGTATTACGATAAATCGTATCGTCAAATTTGCCGTATTTTTCGTTATTTCGCTAAATAACGCCCGATTTCGCGTTATTTCGGCGTAATTACGTGCTCTCCTTTGACGAAATCGAAACAAAATCCCGTATCGTTTACGAAAAACGGGCGTAATCCTCAGCCAAGGCGAAAGATGGACTCCTACAACCCTCGCGCCCTTCGAATAGCCGTCTAATGTGCTTATATTTACGCCCCAAGGCCTATTTTAAATTTGCAGGTCGATTTGAGCCCAAATGCCCCCGAAAAGCGAAAAGGTCCATGTGCACCCCCCGGTAGATTGGTATTGGGCCGCCGACTGGGGTGTGCTCTCAACTTTTCAGGAATAGCACAAAACTCTGCATTGGCCTTTTAAGTAGTTTGTATGATCAAAGAGCTCGTATATATGTTCAACCACTCCTCAATTGATGTAATGAAGTGGAGGTAATCACAGTGTGGTACAGCTTTTCACGTCAAGGCCGTAGTGGGGCTTATCTGGGATGGAATGGAATTAATTAATGATGTTGTACAATTGTGTAAGTGTAACACGTAAGCAGTGCCTCTGACTCAGCTAGCGCGGTGCCTCTGACTAAGGCATACCAAATGGCGCCATCCGCCGGGCAGCTCCGTGTCTATCCTCATGAGGTAACCAATAGCTCTCAGCTACGTGTCTCCGTTCTTTTCATTTCTTTTCTGTTCTGATTCTTTTCTTTGAGATCCGCTGCCGTGTTGCCGTCCAACGGAACATCCAACAGGCCTAATATAATCGGATCTAATTGCCCCCCCCCCCCCAACAAAAAAACGTGGATCGACTAGCGTGGCAAGGGCAATGGGCTGAAATTAGGCTGATCATATCTGTGAAGAACCGCATCTGAACGAATGATGTGTACAGAGGCCTGAATTCCAAAAGTGGCCATTGCGAACACACCATCAGAAACGCCCGCTGGCGTCAATATTTTTGCATTGGAAATCTCTCGTATTTACACGCGCAGTGCGTTTGCCTGCCTTATGTGTTGACTTATTTCTTTCCCTTTTTGGCGCCGTTTCCTGCGGCCGCAGCTTTGCCACTGCCCGCGAGCGCAGCCAGGGAGTTCCCGGCTTTCAGCTCGGCGTCGGTCTTCTTGTAGTCGTAGTCGCGACCCATCACTTTCGACATCATGGCTTCGTCAACCTTGAACACATCGCCCCCGTTGTAGCCCTCGAACACTTTCGCGGTGATTTCAACCGCCGCGTCTTTCGGTACGAGCTCCGGAGGAATTGGGACTCGGGTGTCCACGGTGATGCCGCTTTCGATGATGGCGTCGTACTTCATGTTGCTCATGGACACCAGCTTGTGGATCTTGGTGACGCCCAGCCAGTGGAGTGGGTCCGGCATGATCGCCTGTTCAGATTTCAGAAAGAAAAAAAAGAAAAGATGTTACGGATCAAAAAGTTCAACGAAGCAAAAGAAGGTCGGCTTATATAGTCCTTGATTTGAGCGAAGTACTCTTTTCAATGAATGAAACAAAACGAAAAGAAAAGAAGTCATTTACCTGGAACCGTGAGTCGGTCACGCCAGCCACGTGTTGCGTGCAGTTGAAGTACTCCTTGGCCTGGTCTCCGCCTTCTTGGCGCTTGCGCATGTTGTATACCAGGTACTTGGTCACTTCGCCCAGGGCCCGGCCTTCCTTGCGGTAGTAAATCACCACCCCCGTGCCTGGCAAGCGACCACACGATTCAAAAGACGACAGAAATATGGGAAAAAAAATTGATGCGAGTGTGAGTGAACGTGGGCGCAGGCGGTGTGGAATGAGAAGTTCAGGATCAACCGAAAACGTAAAAAGAAAGCAGGTGTTGGCTTACCGCCGTTCTGGGCCGTGCGGATGGACTCCTCAATCGCGTGGGTCAGGTACGGGCGGCAGGTGCAAATGTCGCTCCCGAACACGTCGCTGCCGTTGCACTCGTCGTGGACCCGCACCGTGAGCTCAATCGACTCGTCGGGAATCGACTTGGGGTCGCCCCAAATGTACACCGTCATTCCCCCCACGGGGGGAAGAAACACTTTGATGTCGGGGCGGGTCACCAGCTCCGGGTACATCATGTTGGTTTCCCGGAACAGGGCTTGCCGCAGGAGCTGCTCCGTGACTTCGAACCGCGTGGCAATGCCCGGCAAGTACCACACTGGCTCCATGGCGACCTGAGGAGAAAAGGAGAAAGGGAAGAAAGGAGGAAGTAACACCGAAAAAAATGAAAACGAGCAGCAGCCATGCAAGCAAACGGAATGATTTTTACACAAAAAGAAAAGGGCAAAGCAAGAAAGGAGATAAGTCCTAAAGGCACATCAAACGAGCTGTCCTGCAATGTGCAGCCTCAACTACTGTAGTAATGTTCACCTTGGTGATGTGGGACTGCCCGTCTTCCGTCATGACGTCGCCGTCCGGCGCCAACCGGCCCACCCGAATCGCTTCTTTGCATTCCGGCAAGTCGATGTGCGCCTTGGTGACGGCAATGGTGGGGCGGATGTCGAACCCTTTCTCGAGGTGCTCTGGAAAAGCTTCCACGGGCATGTGCCCAAACGGGTCAATCGACACGATCTTGTGCTGCCCTTCTTCCGAACTCCACGACGGAAAGGGGCCAAACTTCACCACTGGCTGCGTCATCGACAGCTTGGGCATGTAGTCTGGGTCCAGAGTGCCTTGCGCCACCGCCAGCGCCTTGTAGATCGAATATCTGTGGCAAAAAACAAACACACCAAAGATTGCAAGCATTAATAATCAATCAAAAGACTACGAAAGGCAGCACGCGATTCTAAAGAGAAAAAAAAAAGAATACGAAAAGACGGCGATAGCGTGAGGACCCAGCCGTTTTTGCTCAGGGATGTATCGTAGCAGACAGCACATACCCGCCGGAGTGAGCGCCGATGCTGTTCCGCTGCGTCATGTGCCGCACTGTCGCTAGCACCGGGCCGCGCTCGGCAGGATCTTTGGCGCCCCACTTCATTGGCAGCGGCTTCGCTCCGAAGGAGCCATTGTGCGTCGTAAGGTTGATGATCTGTTTGAGCAGAGAGCCAAGTGCAGCCGGAGTTATCGTAAAAAGGGCGGATGCTCGGCAGGCGAGAGCTCGGAGGGTGCACAGAAAGAAAAAGAAAGATTGAGTGCAAATAGAGACAGACTGGGTTGAAAAGAATTCGACTGCAAAGCAAGATCAATCATTGAAAATATACGACGCTGTCGAGTGTTGGCGCGCAGCTAAGGCGATTGCATATATCGGAAGTATCAAACCCCGGCGCTGTTTGGATTGATGTTGAGAACTTACGCTGCCATCGTCGAATTCAGGATCAGGCACGCTTGTGGCAGATGCCGCAGTACGTTTGCGTGAAGAAGAAGCCTGCACGAGAATGGCAAGTTACGGTTGAGAAGAGCTGAAAGTGGTATCGTAAGCAATGCACTCACCATTTTAGAGAGGCTTGACACACTGCTGGATGTCCGAGGTCGAGAGTAGGCCTTACAAAAATACGTCAAAAATTTGACCCCAATACGTCAATCAATACGTCAGTACCGTAAATGACGTCATATTAGGGCATATTCCCACTAAATGCATGGCAAACGCCGTATATAGGCGTATATTTGATGACGTGTTTGTGATGACGTCAGCAGAAAAGCGAATACGTCGCGACGTATTTGCCTTATATTATGGAGAAAATACGTCAGATGTTTTATTGTAGGGACTAGTCGAGAGTCGAGTGTCGAGAGTCGAGAGCCAAGATCTTGAACTTTTCTTTCCTTTTCACCCCCAGGAGGGAAACAACCCCATCATCGAATTCGGGAGTAAGCAAAAGCCGACAAAACGGACTCGGCAAGTACCCTTACTTACCATCTTATATCTCCAATCTATTCATTCACATCGAAGCGGAGCGTCCCCGGCCCATAAGCGATACAGGAGTGCCTCTCACTTCTCACTTCGCGGAACACGGCAGGACAGGAAGAAAGAAACCTGCGCATCTGTACGGCCTCGCAATTCCACTAAGAACCATAATAACCTGCTGTGGTAGTGTTCAATTTTCTTTTTCTTCTTTTCTATTTTTCTTTCAGCTGCTTCTTGATTTTCTAATCAACGAATTGTCAACTCGCCAACCACCACTTCAACTACTCCTACACGATGATGAAGATCTTGCTCCTCGCGGCTCTGCCTCTTACCTCGGCGTTCGCGCCACATGCCTCGCGCGTGGTACGCATCTCTAAAGTAACGGCGCATCCAATTATTCTACGATACCCTGGAGTCTCCGTTGAGTTATTGTATCCATTTGAGACGACATCACGGCTTGTAAACTTTTCCATGGCCCGCCTGCCTTGCACAGATGCGCACCACTGCTCGCAACAGCGAAGATGCATCAACAGAGCGCGAGCCAAAGCTCTTTGTGTCAAACTTATCATTCAAGACTTCGGATGAGGATCTGCAGTCTATGTTTAGCGAGCACGGCCAGGTGGTGGAAGCACACCACGTGAACGACAAGTTCGATCCCGATCGCCGCCGTGGCTTCGGTAAGCATGAGAGAGTGCATCGTTTATCCTCTCGATAATTCCTCTTTACTGGGTTCATATTTTCTTTTGGCTTGACGTTGATGAAGGTCCGCTGTAGCATCTTGTTTCCCCCAGCGAATCTCATGATGTCAACGGTGTATTATGGCCAGTTGAACTTCGTCCTTGCAGCTACTGCCTGCTACCATTCTCAGGCACTTTAAATGCTCGTGTATCTTTGCCTAACATTTCTGCTTTTTGTTGTTCTTGCTTAACAGGCTTCGTCACCATGAGCTCTTACGAAGAGGCCAAGGCGGCGGTGGAGGCCCTCGACGGGCTTGAAGTCGCGGGCCGGAGCATGAACGTGGACTTTGCCTTGACCAAGGAAGAGTCCAGAGATCGCCCCAAGCGCGAGCCGCGCGCTCCTCGCGCTCCTCGTGCCGACACCACTGGCCGCCGCGTGTACGTGGGCAACCTCGGCTACGCCACCACCGACGGTACATTCTAGCTCCCGTGCTCTCCTGCACCCCTCCCCTCTCTGTTCTGGCTTCTCATTTGTGCAACACTTGGAATAGAAACGGATGGTGGATACAGTATATAATGAACAGAACTTGTGTCCATAATTTCATTTAGCCGTCAAATTGATTGGCATAATTGCGAGCAAGCTATGAGCATGCTTCCTACAAACTGCTCCAGTAGCATTCTTTCCTTCAAACGTGCACTTATCTCACGAGCTGCGCCCTTACCCTTACTTACGTACTTACTTTATACAACTCTACCTTTTCCAGAAACATTGAACGAAGTTTTCTCGGAGTTCGGCGAAATTGAGTACTGCCAGCACTTGACCGAGCGCGAAGAGCCGTTCCGCCGCCGCGGCTTTGGCTTCGTGACTTTCAGCTCCAAAGAAGCTGCCGACGCGTCGTGCGAGGCGCTCGACGGCCTCGAGGTGGACGGCCGCATGATTAAGGTGAACATCGCGCAACCAAAGACTTTTTAAGAAAGCAGAGCGTGAAAGCTTGGCTCAAGGAGGCGAAAGTCATGCTCACAGCGTTTGTGGCGGGAGGCTGAGGATGATTATGGCTCATTTCTTTTGAGAAATTTGCGGCGCTCACATGCACAGAGTCACCCTCAGTGCACACCTTTATCCATACCAAGAGAAGAGTTAAATGGTTTTTGTGCATACGAATAGAGCGCATAGGGGACAGACGCCAGGTCCACACTTCCACTTCCCATTTCAGCACTTCCACTTCGGACTTCAGAACCCGAAATTTATTTCTATTTCACCGGGCTTTGCATTCCGCAGAGAGGGGGGATAAGAATAAAAAGAATTTATAAACCATGGAGTAATTTAGACCTTTCGGCGTGGCTTCTTTTTCTCTTTTGAGACAGGCCCCGAAGCCCGAAGGGCCGGAATTAGAAGACCAATAGGTAGAGAAGAAAAGCAAAGCAGCGCAAACTAATCCTAAGAAGCTAATCAGGCGCACATGCCCGAGTGGCCATGGAAGTGATGGGTCCAAAGTGGCTTTTTCTCTTTTCTTTTCTTATCCTTTCTCTACCTGTATTGCTACTGCTACTGCCCTCTGCCCTCCTTCGCCTAACTTTTACAGGTGAGGTCTCTGGTATATTCCCTACAATGCGCGTGCGCTGTGCGGCTGTGCGCCGTGCGCTGTCTGCACGACGTGCTACGTGCGTGTTTGTATGTTTGTGTTTGTATATCTCCCCCTGCCCATATTCCACCAGGAGCACGCCCATTCTACTTCTACAACTCAGCGTTCTGGCGCAGGGAAAAAATCTTGCGTTTCATTGAACGCTTCGAGGCCCTGTGTCAGCTGAACTACACCCGTGTGCTAATGTTCTCAAAGCACTAAGGACGTTATCCTTACTTGCCTCACGTAGTGGCGCGCTTCTCTCGCCACTCTACCCCCACTAGAGGAGTAAGGCGTATTTGGTTGGCTTGCGTGTTTATGTGGCTCTCGAATGTTGACCAACTAATAGGGACTTGAATGAGCACAGTATGATTTATTCGGTATCAGCTCGGCTGCACTGCAGATTTCGAGTGATTTTGGCCCATTCTACGCCCCAAATTCAATAGAATATATTGCTTCTTGGTATTGGGATTCCCCCTCGATATTGTCAAAATATCGGGCCACAGTGGTAGGACCGTATGAGCTCGGTTAGGGGGAATCCCGCCTCGATTAACGTATGCTATGGCCAATAAAGGTGATATTTCAGAATTGCCCCCCCTTTAGCTGCAAGTTGGTCCTCCAACCGATTTAAATATATCTTCCGTAACGTAAGGGCTGAACTATGAAGTATAATCCTCCAAGACTAACAGATTGTGCACTGATTTTAATGCACATGAGATACCTGAGCATCCCGAAGGGTGCTCAGAAAACACGTTAGCTTTGCTTGTTTTTTTCGCGGCGCCGAGAAAAATCTGTGATTTCTCTTATTTTAATTCAACAAGTCAGACAAGCGGGTCATCGTCAGATATTGATGTAGACGAATTAGACGCTCCGTATTTGTTCAAGAGTGGTGGAACTGTAAGCAGTAATTTAATCGTTAGTGGTTCGGTGGATGTAAAAACAGCATTGACACTTCCAGCGATTGGAAATGTTGAAAGCACAATACAAGGAAATCAAAATACTATAAATGATGGCGATTTGACTATTGCTCGAACGACTGGATTACAAACAGCATTAGAAGGAAAACAAAATACTATAAATGACGGCGATTTGACAATTGCTAACACTTCTGGATTACTGTCGGCATTAGAAGGGAAACAAAATAGCATAAATGATGGTGATTTGACTATTGCTAAAACTTCTGGATTACAATCGGCACTTAATGGAAAACATTTGCGAGAACGTCAGGATTACAGACTACATTAGAAGGAAAACAAAATACTATAAATGACGGCGATTTAACCATTGCGAGAACGGCAGGATTACAGACTACATTAAACGGAAAACAAAATACTATAAATGATGATGATTTGACTATTGCTCGAACGGCAGGATTACAGACAGCATTGGAAGGAAAACAGAATACCATAAATGATGGTGATTTGACTATTGCGAGAACGGCAGGATTACAGACAGCATTAGAAGGAAAACAAAATACTATAAATGATGGTGATTTGACTATTGCGAGAACGGCAGGATTACAGACTAC
>Ga0307959_1001474_pt1 | contig 10461 bp, 7 predicted proteins | sample OrgLakmetagen494_FD_201813 | JGI IMG/M metagenome (GOLD analysis project Ga0307959, IMG submission 201813) | Saline water microbial communities from Organic Lake, Antarctica - #494 | ecosystem: Environmental > Aquatic > Non-marine Saline and Alkaline > Saline | place: Antarctica: Organic Lake...
GTGGACTCAGCCAGGTTCACAGTGAAAAAAATTCAGCGAGCACGCTCTACCAAGTCCCGTGCCCGCCGAATGCCGTCACTTGGCGGCTCTTATTAACCGTAAAAGGAAAGTCAATAAGGAGAAGTGATTATGTCTAAGGTTTATCAGCAATTCAACTCTGTTACTGGTGCACTTAGCCCTGTCTTTGGTGGTGGCGGTGGTGGCAGCCGCAGACGGCGCCGGCGTAAGACACTAGGACCCGGTGGCGGAAGCGATCCTGGAAACAGCGACAGAGCTGGTGTTTTGGCAAATCGCAGAGACCCCAGTGCAGCTATAACTGTCGCAAGTATCGCTGTGGGTGCTGCGCCTGTGTCATACCCAATTAGGGTTGCTGCAGGCCTTACTGCCTGGTTCTCTAGCTCTAACTAACACGTAGTAACATAGCAAGTATCTCGCAGGATCGCCTGCGAGGTATCATGTTCTGAGGAGTACTATATGGCTTATACACTTAAATTTCTAAGTTTAGTTTTCCTACTAATAACAACAAAATGGTTAGGAGAATACCTTCCATGGCACTGGGATTTGGTCATATTTATGGCTGGTTTTCTTATAATTGACTATCTACTTGAGAGTACGATAAAAAACAGGAAAATTTAGTCCTAAAGCGCCTTGCATGTACTGCCAAATCACACACGTCAAGTATTACTTTTTTTATAGAATTAGAATTTAGAGAAATCTGAGTATAAAAAGGACCCTCACAGGGTAGTTTAAAGTACACATTATGGAATTAGGATGCTTTAGTAAAAATTATCAATTTCTATTATTTGCTTTAAAACAAACATAGAAATATTTTAGTTCAGTAGCGCCCAGTAAACGAAAATTCGGTTAGTGGAACATATTGAATAAAGACCAATAATTTATTTTTTAAATGTATTAAACCTTCATCTGAGCCATATACTATGACATCTATTAAAACGCCAGCAAAATTGCAAGCAAACAGTTTGGATCAGTTCGATCAAGCCTTGCGGAAATTAAAGATGTCTTACAGAATCGGGTTAACTCTAATACCGTTCATCATAGATGACCACTTATCGTCAAGTTTAATCATGGAAAACTTAAATGGGGTTAAGGGCCTTCGGTGTCTGTGGCGTCAAGCATCTGAAGTACCAAATAGTATCCCGAGCAATCAACAATGGATACTAATTTCGAAAGGAGGGTATGTTTATCTCATTACCGGTTGCTACAATCACAACTTCCAATTGTCTGCTTACACCAAGCCTGATGAAAAATCCGAAGAATATTGCGACACAATAAGTCAGCTATCAAAGGACTTAGATCTTTTGCCATACTGCTTACTGCTTGAAAAAAATTCACATAAAGAGTTTAAAAAAGAAAGTGAGAAAGCGAGTGCTGGCTATGTTTTTCACTACTTTTTATGCCAAAAATACACGGCCAAGATGATAGTTTTTATATCAATGATCATTGCGCTATTGGGTGTCGCAACTCCATTAGGCTTTCAAACCTTCACTGACAAAATTCTTCCCTATTCCGCCCAAGGCTCTCTTATCGTCGTCGTGGCCCTACTAATGCTAGCCGCTATTGCTACCAGTATTTTCCAATGCTTTCACGACTATCAAGAAAGTGTGTTGTTTGCCAAATACCAAAACGGTCTTGGCAAGGAAGTCTTTAGTCGCCTGCTTGGCATGAACATCCCCTTCTTTGATAGCCAAAAAATCGGTGATCTAACCAAGCTGGTTGATCAGATTGAGGAGGCCTCGAACTTCCTGGTTCGACAATTGCTGGCCTCCGTCGTCTCTGTGATCTCATTGCTAGTTGTGCTGCCATTCCTGTTCTTTTACAGCCCAACGCTGTCTCTAATGGTACTCGGAATTGGCTTGGTGATGGCACTCACAGTTGGGCTTTCTCTAAAGCCCCTGCGCAATCGGGTTCTCCAGGCCTACACCTACGACGCCTCCTATCAATCGACCCTGATCGAGATGGTCAAGGGTATGCGCACCATCAAGTCACTGGCGAATGAATCACACTTTCGCCACCGCATCAACACAAGCCTGGAAACCAATCTTTATGGCGATTTCCACATTGCCAGGCTGGGCCATGTGGTGCGTGCCATGGTGAGTTTCCAAAGCCAGTTAATAACGATCGCCGTTATCTTTTTTGGTGCTCAGGCGGTGTTTGCCAACCAAATGACGATCGGCCAGTTAATTGCGTTCAACATGATGGCCGGGAATGTCGTCAACCCCTTATTGTCTCTGGTGATGACCGCCAGCGGCTGGGAGACCTTCAAACTGGCTAAAAGAAGATTGGAAGAATTACAACCGCCGGAACCCATTGCTCTACCGGTTGACGGTCGCGAACTGGACCTTAACGGTCCTATCGAATTTCAGGAGGTCTGGTTTCGATACCCCTCGAACGACGCTGAAGGCATTCAGGAGTCTGACAATTATGTACTCAGGAACATAAACCTTATGATACAGCCGCATGAAATTGCGGGCATCGTTGGCGGCAGTGGGTCCGGTAAATCCACGCTTGCCAACCTGCTACTGGGTTTTTACAAACCGACACGAGGCAAGATAAAAGTCAACGGCTACGATATTGACCTGATTCCGCCGGAGGTGCTTCGCGCCCGTATATCGTCTGTTCAACAGACCAACTTCCTGTTCAATACTTCAGTGCTGGAGAATATTCACCTTGGCCGTCTTGATTCCAATGTCGAAGACATCCAACGTGCTCTGGACGCCTCTGGCAGTAACGACTTTGTCGATGAGATGCCACACAAGTTTTTGACTAACCTCAGTGAAGACGGTGGCAACTTGTCTGGCGGGCAGCGCCAACGTCTCGCCATCGCCAGGGCGCTGGTGCGCAACAGTGACATTCTGTTGTTTGATGAAGCCACCAGTGCACTGGATAACCAAACCGAAGAAAAAATTAAAGACACCATCTACAACGCCTGCCAGAACAAGACCGGCATTATCATTGCGCATCGCCTGAACACGCTTTCCTACTGTGACCGCATCGTTGTTATGCAACATGGTGCAATTGAAGCGGTCGGGACGCACGACGAACTGCTTAGCGGTGACAATAGTTACAAGGCGATGTGGGATGCCATGCTCAAGCGTGACACGGCCCTGGACCGGCTGGCACTCCACGCCGACCACCTGCCTGAGCTGGTCGAGCAAGAGGTTTCCCGTGCAATATAGTTTCCGGGAAATTCACACACTGAACCAGTTGAGCGACAACCCTGAGTACAGTAAGCGGTTCAATGTGCCCGTTGACTTGAAGGTGATGACAGCCATCATTTTAATGGTGATCATTACAGCAGTAACCTGTGCCGTTGTCTTCAAAGTAGACAAGATTGTTCCTGCCCAAGGCGTTCTGGAAGCCCAGGCGAAGCTGTTTGAAGTCCGCAGCCCTCAGCATGGGTACATTGACGCCATTTTGGTTTCGCAAGGTATGGAAGTTAGTCAGGGGGAGCCCCTGGTTCGGTTCGATACAGAATTGATGGACCTTGAGACAGACCGTTTGCAGCAGGAGCTCGCAACCCTGTCTCGGGCTATTTGGACCGACTTTTATCAAATGCGTACCTGGTTGACGCCGGATACCCAGGTGAACCTCACCCGCCTGCTTGAATCGGTGGCCAATCCAATACCCGGACAAGATTATCAGGGGTATCTGGAACGGTCACTGGGCCACTCCTTGGCCGCTCTCGATCAATCCGTTATAGGCCTGGAAGGCCGCCAGGCTGCGATGTCCCGTCAGATCAGGCTGATGGACGCTTCGCTGTCGATGGAACAAGCAGAATTAGGGCGTTTACAACGCTTGTACGACCAGGGCATCGAAAGTCAGCGCTCAGCTGATACCGCTCGGAGAGCGTTGCTAGACACGGAATCCCGGCTGGAGTCTCTTCGCTCAGAGCTTTCGAATGCGGGCAACGAGCGGGATACGCTTAGGGTCGAGCGGGACAAACTGAAAGAAGACTTCATTCTGGAGCGAATGCTGCGGCTGCATGATCAGTTGGATCAGTACCGCCAAACTCAAAGCCGGCTAACCAGCCAGCTACGTCAGTTGGCCGACATGACGGTGCGCGCACCCTTTGCGGCCGTTGTGGATCAGGTACTGGCCCGAGGTCGGCATGAAGTGATGGATGCCGGAGCCGCTCTTGTGACGTTGCGCCCTCTCTTTGACAGTGACGATCTCGAGATCGAAATCCGCATTCCGTCGAACTACGCCATCTGGGTGGAACCTGGCATGGAATTTCGGGCCAGTTCGCTGGGCAGTAACCCGGAAGATCACGGCCGTCTGCATGGTACGGTAGGGTTTGTATCCCGATCTTCCGAGGCTGCCAAGGGTGGTACTGGCCAGCGCTTTTATCGTATGACCGGCAATATTACCCGGATGGACATCAACAACCCAGAGACCTTCCTGCGCCCCGGTTTGCAGTTGAGCGTCGAAATAAAAGCCGGTGAGCGTCGCCTCATTAATTATTTATTTGACCCTTTCACCAAGAACCTGCGCACAGCCCTGAGTGAACCTTCGTGATCGAGCATGAGGCCGCAATGAGCAAACAATGGACATTTTGTATCGCGCTCGCAGGCGCACTAAGCATCCTGCCTTCCCAGGCGCAGAACGTGCAATCTCTGGACCTGGCATCCTATTTGGAAGCAACCTTGCAATACCACCTAACACAGCAAGAACACAGTGCTTTAGCACAGGCAGAATTGCTTAATCTGCAACAAGGTCGGCGTCATTACTGGCCTGACATCACGGCCCGAACGGGATATGACGAAGTCACCGATGAAGCAGATGCCACCCTGGCAACACAAGCCACAAAAACCATTGAGAGCGGGGTGACAACAGGTCTGGATTCTACCTGGACATCCTGGCTGGGCACGGAGGTGTCCCTGGGCGTGGAACATCAATACGGCCGTCAACTGGGTAGGGTGAGTCAGGGTATTCCGGAGAAAGACCTGCAAGCACAGAACCTGAATATAGAGGTCTCCCAGCCGCTGCTTAAGCATAACACCCTTGGCTATAACAACCTGCCACGGCTTCGGGCTCAGACGCAATGGCAACACTATCAGCTAGAGGGCGAGTTGGATCGACTGACGCTGCTTAAGAATGCCATGCTCGACTTCACCGCCGTTCAAGAGGCTCATGATCAACTCCAGATGGAGCAACAAAAGCTCGAACTTACTCGGTATCTTACTGAGGTAACCACGGCGCTGGTGAATGAAGGGCGAAGTCTGAGCATAGATCGAGACTTGGCCCATCTGGATGCACTTCGACAGGAGCTGAGGGTTGCCGAGGCTGAAGTAACAGTCCGCCGGAGTCAACAAACTCTGACCCTTTCATGGGTTCGTAACGCCAATGTACACGTTGAACCTCTGCCATCTACCTCATCACTGCTTGATCGATTACTGCCTGTGCTCAACGGGGAACCCAGTCGCTCTGTTCATCCCGAATACCGGCAACAGCAACTGCAATTGGATGTCGCGCAGCGGGAAGAACGGGCGGGCCGCAGAGACCGTTGGCCAGACCTGAGTGTGTTTTATCGCTATGAGAAGAACTACCGCGATGTATTGCCAGATGCAGAAAGCCAGGCTTGGGGGCTGCGCTTCAGCTATGCCCTGTTCGATGTTTCAACCCGCGAACAACAGGCTCGTCGACGGGCCCAAGCAACGATTGCTGGCTGGAACGCGGAAGATCGACAGAAACAACTTCAGTGGAGTATCGCTCAGTTGCAGCAAAGCGCCGAGACTCGCTTGGACGAACAGGGCTTAAACGACCAGGGCCTCCGCCTCAGCCAACGCGCCCTAGACCATGAGCTCACGCGTTACCGCGAAGGGCTGGCCAGCTATACCGATGTCCAGAATCGCCAACAAGATTTTCTGGATCGTCAATTAGCCGTATTGATCACTCGGGTCGAGTTGGCTCGGGAGTTGATCGAACTGGCATATTACCGTCAGTGGGATTGGCTCAGCCGACTGCCGTAAAAAAGCGTTTTGCCACTAGCAGGGACAGGAGACAGTAATGACTTTAGCTCAACCACCTCACTTAACGGAATGCCCAGCCGCGATAGGAGGGCTGGCCGACCTTATTCAGCACGGTTTCGAAAACCCGGAACAGATTACCGGTCGTGTGCAGTTCACTATTTCGGGTACCGCTCAGTCCTATCCCTTGGCCATCGATTTTTCGCGAAACGACCTTAACATCCAATACGGCTGGATGGACCACCCCGATGCCACCCTAACCCTACCGTTGGCGACGGCAGAGTACATTGTCAACACCATCACCGAGATCGACTTTAGAGACCCGGAAGTCATGGGCAACATACACTTGGACGGAAACCTGGACTTGATCAACCAGGTTGCCAAGTCACTGCTAAGACCTGCGGAGGATACACTCGAACGCTTCGAGTTGGCTGAAAACCTCGATACCGAAGCTTACAAGCTGACCGATATTCCTCGGGTTTCCAACCCGCCAGAACTGGACATTCTTGAATCCATCGCTGCCGGAAAACCCATGATCATCACCGATCTGGACATGCTGATTAACGACCGTCGTTGGTCTCTGGAACGCCTGGAGGAAGAATACGGTACTGTTCCGCTGCGAGTTCGCTCGGCTGACCAGAAAGAAACGGTAGCCGAATTTATCGGCCGGGTTAGATCCGCAGATCTCGATACCGATCAAATCATCGAAGGTCACACCAAGGCTTATACGGAAGGCTGCTTTTTACCGGACCCCATGCACAAAGACTTCATGCCCAACCATTTTACACGGGATGACTACATTGACCCTCAAATATGGCTGGGATCTGTGCCTGTGAACGTGCCGGCCAGCAGTCTTCATCACGACCCGCTGGACGGCTTTCTGTATCAGATAATGGGGCGCAAAAAAGTCATACTGTTCGCACCCAATCAAGCACCCTACCTCTACCCCATGAAGACTTACAACACCTATCAACCGTGCTGGGTGAGGCCGGAAAAGCCTGACTACAAACGCTTTCCCGAATTTTCCAACGCAACAAAAATCGAGGTCGTCCTAAACCCCGGCGAACTGTTAGTTCAACCAGCGGGTTGGTTTCATGCCGTCTACTGTCTCGATTCGCCCACCTTTTCTGTCAGCTACTTTCTGAGGTACTGAACAGAATGCATACGCAAACGGTGAAAACGATGCTGCCAGATTGGACGACTTGGGACCTAACCCTAGCCGATGATGTTTTGTCGTATTACGAAAAATACAATCATCGCCTGCATCTGGAATACGAACTTGCCCGCCTGTGGTCAGAAGCCACTATAAAATCGAAGAGTCCCGAATCCATGTTAAGTATCTACGACGATATAATGAAGATTGATCGGATACTCTTTTCGATTCAGAGCGCTTTTAACCTCTATACTTTGTGCCAATCTGAAAAAGGCACGCATACCGAACTGTACAGATGGCACCTTGACCAAACGGCTCACTTTGGCCAGCTAATTGAAGAGTATATTCGCTGTATTGAGGTTGAAGTCAATACTCTACCGACCACTATTCATACTTGGCTTAACAGCATGACTGCTTCATGTCTCAGTCCAGAACTGCAGCAATTTTACGCGAATATCGCAAGCCAGTATGAAACAGATAGACTCAAGGCCTGTTCCGCTCTTGCGCACAGATCACGTATTGATCCCGGCGTAATAGCCTTTACCCATCGAATGCGCAACAATCGCCTCCATAACGACCAGGTCAACTTTACAGCGGTACATCAGGCAGAAAGTCAGGCCTATTTCGCCAGGTTGCAGATTGATTCAGGTATTCAACGGCCCTTGCTATCGGACATTCGCGATCTTGAAGACAGTCAGTTTGCACACCTTCACTTTTCCCTTTCTGACACACTCCGCCTACTCAGGGCATCGTTCAGTCAATGCCATCCTGAATGCGCTCGGGAAATAGACCGGATCCTTACACAGGGAAGGCTTCGTTTGCTACCCGAGGCCGATCTGCCTGACCTGTGTTTAGACACACCTTTTGGCAGCTACGTACAATTGGATTTCGATGGTAGCCTCTCATCTGCCGTGCGGCTTGCCCATGAGATAGGGCATGCCGTCCACCACTTCCTGCATCGACACTCTGCACACACCAGCGAACCACTGAATGCTGTGGACAGTGAAACCTGGGCTCTGGATTTTGAGACTGTCTTTCTGGAAAGTCTGGAAATTGAGTATCCTGACTGTAAAACGAACCTCATCGCCTTTAGGCAAAGCAGGCAGATCGAAATGAACCATCGACACCGAATGCTGCATCACTTTGAACACGCGCTGCACGGCAACGACATCCGATCGATTGAGGACATCGATGCGCTCTGGTTAAATACCAACCAACTGTTTTATGGTAACAGTATCGATTTTGATACGTGTTTCAAACGACGCTGGACACAGGTGCACCATCTGTTTACAGCACCGTTCTATCTGATGATTTACGGTATCGCAAAGGACCGCGCTGATGCCACACGACCCACGCACTGTATTAACCAACATTACCCTCAAAGGAAAGAGTAACGCCATGCACCTAAAAACATCAGGAATATCAATACTGCTACTGACACTTCTGGCTTTAGTGGGTTGTGCACAGACCAACACAATCACTCAACCCGTTAGCGTCACCCATCAAGGCCAACCCTATGTGTCTATTTGGCCTAACAGCAATAGTCACTCCAATAATGAAGCTACCCTCAGTCTTCTGGTGAAGGCAGGCAGCTTGCAGGAAAGGGATACAGAGCTTGGCTATGCTCACTTCGTTGAGCACATGGCGTTCAATGGAACAGACGCGTTTCCCGGTGATGCCATTAGGGAACAGCTGGAATACCTTGGTATGAGTTTAGGCGATCATGTGAATGCCTACACCACGTTCGACCACACCCGCTATGACTTGTACTTGAACAGCGTTGACCCTGAACGTCTTGAGGCAGCGATTCGGCTGCTGTCCGAGTGGGCCTATCGCGTTGAGTTCAGTGAGCAGGAAGTCCAGAAAGAAAAAGCGATCGTTGTGGAAGAATGGCGGCTGATGCAAACTGAAGCAGACCGCGTCGAGTCTCGAATTAAAGAGAATTACTATGCAGGCACCCGGGGTGCAGATCGTATGCCGATTGGCACACGAATAAGCATTGAGTCGGCAACGGCCGAAGGCTTGAAAGCGTTTTACCAGCGCTGGTACCGGGCCAACAACATGGCCATTATTGTCGCTGGAGACGTTGATGCACCGGCAGTGGCTGAACTGGTCTCACAGTATTTCCCCGAAGACAATCAAAACAGCCCAGAACCGGGCTCATACAAGCTAAATCCGGCAGCCATGGAAGAACGGTTAATTCTGACCGACCCTTACGTGACCAGCGGTTACGTCGAAATCAATCACTATGTCGATTACCCACTCATTGATACCATCGATGAGCTTGTCGACATTAACCATTGGATTGCTGCGCTGGATATCTGGTACGACCGGGTTCAAGCTCGCCTGCCGGATACTCAGGGTGCCGTTAGCAACGCAGACTATTCCTGGAATCACCTGTCTGGAGACACGCTGAACATAGGCGTGTCGGCCAATCTGGCTGGCGATGACTTTGAGCAGGCCATCGGATTGATCGAACAAGAACGTCAACGCATTATCGCCACCGGCATTGACCAGGCTGAGCTCGACAACTGGCGCAATAGCTTGCTGGAACATGAACGCTCTCAGCAAGATTCAGCGGCCTACCTGGCTGATGTAATAGCACAGAATATTCTTTTTGACTGGCCAATGCTGGGGCAACCTGAACGCATTAAACTGTTTGAACAAAGGCTGGGAGAGTTAACTCCCGAAAGTGTTCAGGCGGCCTTTGCTGCGTTGTTCAACTCCGATCCAAAGATCACGCTGATACACCCGTACCGCTCGCCAGCCCCTACTATTGAAGACATAAACACCTGGCTTGACAGCGCCGCTGTTCTGCCGCTCGCAACCGTAGCCAGTGAAAGCGAGACTGATACGGCTTGGGCAATTAATCCGGCAACGGGTGGGGCCATTGTAAAAGAAGAAGCGCTCGCCCAAGACGTGACTCGCTGGACCCTTAATAACGGCATGACGGTCCATTACCGGCACAGCGATCAGGCACCCGGCAAGGTCTACTATGAATTGGTTGGCTTGCACGGTTTCAATGCTCTGTCTCCTTCGGAAACCATCGTTGCTCGCCTGGCACTGCCCACACTCGGCACCAGCGGACTGCGCGATATGAACGGATCTCAGCTTAGTGAATGGCTCAATGCCCGCAATATAACCCAAATGCCCAGGTTCTCCTTCTTTGAGCGCGGGATGTATGGGTCCGGCCCACGCCAGCAATTTCCAGTGATGATGCGGTTATTGCACAGCGCCCTGACAGAAGCTCAGGTCGATGACACCGCATGGCGTCACATTCGCAACCAGAATCAGGAACACCTTAACCAGATCCAGGGACAC
>Ga0307959_1001486_pt1 | contig 10403 bp, 7 predicted proteins | sample OrgLakmetagen494_FD_201813 | JGI IMG/M metagenome (GOLD analysis project Ga0307959, IMG submission 201813) | Saline water microbial communities from Organic Lake, Antarctica - #494 | ecosystem: Environmental > Aquatic > Non-marine Saline and Alkaline > Saline | place: Antarctica: Organic Lake...
GTGAGTTGTGAGGTGTGCGAGGTCTGTGGTCTGTGAGGTGGTCGATGCTGACGACTGACGACGAAGACGAGAAGACACAATTATTTACAGGGTGATGAAGGGGTAAATCTGTAGGTAGCATGCCAGAACCGGTTTCTTTGATTTGCAGCTTGTTGCAGCCACAGTACCAAGCTACCAACGCGTCAACGCAACGCTAGCTTTTAGAAAGAGCGAAGTATTCCGGCGGTAACTTCCCTCAGAGCGTCGTCTGCATCAAGCTAATGGATCGGCTTGCACATTTAGAATGATTGCGGGCTAGTTATTAGCTAGTGCTCGTGAATCAACGACAGGGATATTTGGCGGATGTCTCGAGCTTCGTCCCGGAGGTCAAGTCAAAATGGAGCCGTTACTAGCAGGCGAGGCGACAAGAAGGCTACGGCTAGAAAATTAGTCGCCGGCGAGCGTGAGGTAATTAAAAAAGCGCCCAGAATTGTGGGTGCGTCGGCTAATGCTCGAAATTTCGAAAAGCATGGGTGTTAGCATGTGAAAAAAAAACTAATTAGTGTTTGCCCACCCACGCCAAGACCAGTTTCCAATTTTTGCGGGATCGCACCGACTAACATCTTCTGTTCATTCAGGAACTCGACGGCTTTGACGGTTACGAACCTTTGATCCCACCCGACATTCCTTCCGGTGAGCACGAAGCTCTGCTCGAGATTTGGCGCACGCTAGGGGGGCGGAGGTGGCGCCGCGGGGAGCAGTGGCGCTACTCAGACGCGTGCGAATGGGAAGGCGTTACCGTGCGCGGCGGGGAGTTCCTAGCCCACATCAACGAGGAGCACCTCAGAAAGTACACCAAGCCAACGCCAGTAGCTGACGCGGGCTCCTCCGGTCTTGCTTCCGATGAAGCTATCAAAGGGCCAGAGGAGGCAGCGGTTTCAGCAAGTGCCTCATCACCAACCAAGCCGCCATCTCGCTCGCGAGGAGTGCCGCAGTTCAAAGTCGGCGAGCGTGTGTGGATCCAGGCCCGCTTGCGAGAAGACGGTGGTTTAGCGGGTTGGTGTGAAGGCGATGCGATGCGGCTAGCCCGCGTGGAGGTTGAAGCTCTGAAGGGCCAAGGGGTGCATCAGATCGTGGAATACAACGTTCGGTGAGTAGGAGTGCCACTTGTATTTGCGCCAACGCTCGTACAGCAGCAGTATGAGTTTCTGTTTCTTAAGCGATAACCTTTGCACTTCTGCTTGGCGCGCGTGTGGGCGTGTGCTTTTTTCAGGTTTTTGGACGGGCATGTCGTCGCGATCGACTTGAGCGAGAACCATTTGGTGGGTGCTTTGCCGGTGGGTCTGCTGCCACGGCTGCCTTATTTGGAAGCTTTTCGAGTGCACGGCAACGAGTGCTACGGGACCATCGACGTTGAGCTGCTGCGCGCCAAGTGTCGGGTGCGTGTGCATATTACTTGGAAGAAGGAAAATAGGGTATTAAAAAGAACAAGTGGAAAAATGTTGTAGATCACAGTTTGGGCATAGTCCCAACTTAAGCAGTGTTATTCGCCGGACTCAGCTTTTCGCGAGAAGTTGTTTCAATCCTATGTATCGATTTTTCTCTTGCACATAAATCATCCGCACTTAATGACTGAATTGCCTGTGCCCTTTAACTTCCTAGGGCTTGTTAGAAGTGCGGTTTGGCGCCCAGGACTCCTCAGCTGGCTTTGAACTGCCTTCGAATTTGGCCGTTGTGGTCGAGCCCTACAGCCGTCGCGCCACGACTACTTCGAGAATAAGAGATGAGCTTATGGGTGATGGCAGGATAAGCCAGGGAATGTCTAATCTCGCAGTGAACGATGCGCTCCAGCTCGCCATGAATCCAGCTGCAGCCATGGACCAAGCTTCGAACGAAACTCCTGCGGAAGACTTCAATAATGACAACGACGACGACGATGACGGTGGGTTAGCATGGTTGGCTGAGAACCCAGTAGGGCAGCGAGACCCGCGTGACAGCGGCGATGAAGAAAATGGAGGAGATGATCCCGAAGAAGACTGGATTGTTCGCACAGCTTCTGTACCAGAGTGCAAGCAACCGCTCGACTTGGATACTGCTGCTGCTGCTGCTGCTGCTACTACTCCATCCCTAGAAGTGCAGTCGTCGTCGACAGCATTACCTCCATTGCGGCAGCTTGATGAGCTCAAGTCATCACTGACAGATATAGTACCCGTAGAAGCTTCTTCCTTGGCTCTTGTGGATTCGCAAGAGGGAGTAAGAGCTAGCAGTGACGGTGGTAGTGATGGTGCTGCCAACCAGTTATCGAAAGCAGCGTGGGAAGGGCCCGAATACGCGTGGCCGTTACCGGGCGACACCACCAGTGAAGCGGCACAGAAGTTAACCACGGTGGATTTGTCCCGCTGCTCGTTGCGGGGGGTTTTGTACCAATCGCCGCTCAGCCAATTGGGAACCACCTTAACCACCCTCGTGTTGGATGGAAATGCCCTCGAAGGCCCGTTGGCCGGTGCCTGCACTTCGCAGCTCGTGCAATTGACAGCGCTGGAACACCTTTCCCTGTCGCAAAACTTGCTTTCGGGCCCTCTGCCTTCAGAGCTTTGCAAGCTTCACAAGACGTTGCGCGTGCTGAACCTCGGCAGCAACCGCTTGCTAGGGCCTATTCCTGCGGAGTGGGTCTATTTCGAAGACAAGTTGGAAGAGTTGAGCTTGTTTGACAACGCTGGAGTGGACTCATTGAGAGATTCGTGGCTAGCAGACCGGCTACCTCTCTGCTTAGTTCATTTATGAAATGCTTGTTTCTTTTTGTCCCTAACCCCAACCGAAGGCAATTTTAGCTGTATAAGTATGAGCAACGAAATGCAGCTAAGGTACGGTCCACCAACTCCAGAAAAAAATTCAGCGGGCAAAAACTGGGGGTAAATCGACGAATACATTCAAATCCAAGGTATCGCCGGGCGCAGCTCGATGAGACGAATCGAAAGAACGCACTTCTACTGCTATCGGCGAACTATTTTCTTTTTTTCGCCTTCTCCGCTGTAGTGCACTTAGCCCCCACTGGAGCACACTCATCAGGCGGTCAAAAGACGATAAAACTGCTGGATTGGAGAAAAGGTGGCCTGTTTGATGTCTGGTTTGAAATCTGCTCCAGCATAAGTTTCTTTAGGTCCCTGGCGAGGCACACATGCAAAGAAATCATTATTACGGGGCGTTCTTGAGGGCTCTTTCCGTTAACCATTTGTCCCCAAAGACTGAGGTTTTTCTTAATTAAAGGAGACTATAATGGATCCAACGTCGGAATGGATATGATTAGAAGTTTGCATTTCGCGAGATACATCGAAATCCGCAATTATTTTTGCTTTTGTTGCCAATTGTCCGCTTCGTTTCTGTTAACGTTGGTTTCTTGCTCCATGGCACCTACCATATCAGAATCACAGTAAATAAAAAAAATGGGAACTAAAGAAAGTTGCGCCTCTTCATTGCGCGTCGAATGGTACTATTTACGCCCATGGGCGAGTTAGTTGGCATGATCCTTGTTAAATTCCGTATATTTACAGATATTTTCCCGATTTGGTGGACTGTACCTTAGCAGCGGGCCGCAGCGGGGAGCTTAGCTTAGCGTGCGTGCTTCCGCTGTGGCCTTTAACTACAGCCTACTACTTCATAAGAGGAAAGTGCAAATTAGGACTAGAATAATAGCTATGGCGCGATATGCGATACGCGAAACCGATACCAATCACTAATCACTAAGAATAAGATTTTGAGATCCAGATCCATTCCGCCGCGCGAATCGGCATTTATGTAAGTTTCTATGACGGCAAATTGATATGTACATGCCGCAAAACGATGCATAAGAAGGATTTATGCAGGTGTTTTAGTAAGCGGGTTCCCATAGGCAAAATGGGCACCACAGTTGCTGCGGGGAGATTCGGCGGCTTCTCAGTTCAAGTTCCGAAGCTGCCGCCTTCACCTGCGCCTCTAGCTTTTCAACTTCCACCCAGTCCTTACGCTGCTTCGCGGCTTCTTTGCGCTCTTGGGCAACTGCCAGGGCCTTTTGCGCGTGTTGCCTTCTCAACACTTCGCGCCCAAACACGGAGGCGGCGTCGTTCGGTTCGTCACTTGTAGCAGGGCCATGGCTGGTGCTGCTGCTGGAGCCTCGACCATTGAAGTCAGCCGCTACGTCGCCGTCGCAAACGCGGTACACTGCTTCGCACCCGCGCTCGCCGCAAAGGCCAAACAGCGCCAGCTGCGCTGCTGCGGCTGCCACGGCTGCCCGCGCCGCTGCTTTCGCTTGCCTTGAATTTGCTGCTCCGTCGCTTGCTTTCTCTTCGCCCTTCTCCTCCTCGTCGTCCTCGCTGTCACCAAAGTTGGCTTGTTGATGCCGTTCTTCGAGCAACTCTAAGTCTACTGCTACCAGGGGTACGAATGCACCACCAGACTTTCCACTTACGGGGCGCACTACGCCGCACTGTGGCACACCCCCGAGTCCGAGGCCGTCCCACGGTTTCACCTGTGGTGCGTTGCGCTCAATGGCGCTCAAAGAAGTTGAAGAAGAAGGCCGGCCCTTGCCCGCCGACGAAGAAGCCGTTGCAGCCCGAGAATTAGCTGAAGCCGAAGGAAGGTCTGGCAACGCGCAAACGTCAACTTCTTTCGGCACGCGCCGCACGTCGGTCACTACGCCTACGGTGTACGTGCAGCCAGCGAGGGCAGGCACTGCATTTGTGGGCTGCCAACCTATTGGCAAGAACACCACAAGCCCAGGTTGCACTAGGGTTAAGGTTTCACAAGGTTCCTCACCATAGGTTGGCGTCACTGATGCTGTTGGCATGGAGGATGCGTTAGCAACCAGGGTAGTCGGGAAGGTTACGTCAGCACCGGTTTGGTCCGTTGGGGCAGCCGTGCGCATCCAGTCGGCTACTCGAGGAGCGCGGCATTCATTGCATTTGCCCCGCGCTTGAGGCGTAGACTTGAAGCCACAAACGCCACAGCACCAGGATTCGGGCAGTGGACGGGCAAATCCACCCCCATCCCATGCCGGCGCCTGGTCTGTGCTCAACGTGGGCTGAGATCCAGTAGCGCTGCGGCGGCGCTTCCGATTTCCAAGCGTAAGTAAACCTCGCAACGGTATTCCCACAGATAGTCTGCCTTCATTTCCGGAAGCGCTGACCGCCTGTGCTAAAGCGTCTGGCTTCATTTGAGGCGGCATTTCTTGGTTGAAATTGCCTTTGTCCTTCGACATTAATTAAAATATGCTGACTCAACCCCTAGTGTTACTTGAGGGTGTACTGGCTACTAGAGGTGTGATAAGCTGATTGCGAATGTTCAAGCCCTATCTAAGGAACCTCTGCTTGAGAATATGCTCGCGTGCTTCAAGCCAGGTCTTTACAACGCTAGCAGCCACCGGTGTATGAGACGGAACGATGAAACGATGAAACGACCAGTAGTTCAACTGTTGTCTGTCTTCTCCAACAACACTTCAGAACAAACGTCTGAGTTCGGTTGGCACGTTGGCACCAGATGGAAGCGAGGAAATCTTTTGTAAATATCTTTAACTGAAGAATCAGCGAACGATGCGCGAGACACGAGGGCACAAGGGCGTTGAGAGAGACTTGCATCGGTTAGTCTGACTTCCAGTACTCAGAGCAGCATCTGATTGCCTAAATACTCTACTAGATAGCTTATAGCTACGTTTTAAATAGTACTCTTGCATCATATAGTAAAATGGCCTCCGTTAGTAATTCGGTGGGCGCTTTTGTGGTGCCACGAAAGATGCTGAATGGACTACGTCTCGCTCTGCGCGAGTGCCAGTGGCTCAAAGCTGGAATCAATATCACACCTTTTGCTGGCCATCCCATCCCTAGTGATGCAGTCGAGCCTTATGCTGCCCTTCACGTTTCTCCTCTCTGTGCAGAGGCTATGAACTCTCACGACTCGGTAACACTTCAGGGCTGGACTGAAAGCGACTCTCAGCTGTTTATCCCGGCCGAAGTTAGGCCTTTCCTGCAAAGTAGCAAAGCATATTGGGTACCAGGTCTTCGTGTCGGGTCTCCTGCATGCGCCAAGCCGCCGCAGCCCCAATCGGCGAATCTTCGGAAACGCAAGCAACCGAATACTTACGGCAGCAATTCTAAAGATTCCACTGGGCAGGCAACCAACAATCTCAGCAAGCGGCCCGAAAAAGAAAGTGTTGGTAGCATATCAGCTGACGCAAATCTTGACTCTGCTCCCTCTCCTGCGGCATTCACCTTCACAGAATTATTTGCGGGCGTTGGGGGCTTCCGCGTGGCCCTCGAACAACTCGGCGGCCAATCAGTGTTCACCTCTGAAATCGACGTGGAAGCGCGCGCAGTGCTCGCGCGAAGTTTCACACACGACACGCTTGGTGCTGGTGGGGTTGCCTCGCCGTTGCTCTGTGGCGATATCACAGAAGTTGAAGACAACGGCGTGCCTTACGACCATGATTTGCTGACCGGAGGCTTTCCATGCCAATCGTTTAGCTCGATGGGCCGGCAAGACGGCTTCGACGACGCTCGTGGATTGCTCTTCCTTGAGGTAGCTAGGGCACTTGCTCTACTTATAAGCGTTCGCACGTATTTCTTGTCGCTCAAATATTTTTGATTTTTAACCACTCGAAGGAGATAGATCCAAAATCCTTACGCATGTGCACGCAAATGTGGTGCATATATATCCTTGCTCTTTCAGGTGGTGCGGCTCTTGCGTGCTTCCCAGCCAAAAGCTTTCTTGCTCGAAAACGTGGCCAATCTGGCGTTCTTGGACGGCGGCAAATCGCTGGCTCGGATCGTGGCTGAGCTCGAGAGCACCGGCTACCACGTGCTGACTCGGCTCATCAACTCGCGTGTAGTGTTACCCCAGCAGCGTCTCCGCGTGTACCTCGTAGGCTTTCGCCGCAACTATGTAATTCCACCCAATGCTTCACGAGTACCAGCCAGTGTCACGTCGGCAGCGGCGGCGGCAGCACCTGGAGCAACAGCCCCTTTAGACCGTTTTGCTTGGCCTGAGTTGCCCCTTCTGGAAACCAGCGTGAGCGACGTGCTTGAAGACGAGGCGAGCGGCGTGGATACGGACCCAGCCTACATGCTCACGCCCCAGCAGTTTGCAAAGCTCCAGACTAATGTGGATTGGTGCGCCGACCCAGCCAGGCGCCTCGTAGCGCTCAACGGTCCGGCGCGCACTCTCATGTCTTCGTACCGCAAAGGGTGGGCAATTCGGTCGGAGTTCGTCTGGCGGCAACCTTTGAAAGGTGCAACAGTGCCTCCTGCTGCTGCTGCTTCTGATCAAGAGGGTGCCAGCGAAACTACTGATGATTGCGCAGTGAATCCTTGCAACATGAAGAGCTTCTTTCCTGCAGATATTGGCAGCAGCAATGGCGAACGCAGCAAGGAAATCAGCAGCAGCCGCAGTGGCCCGCCGCGACCTCGTTTTTACACCGTGTCGGAATGCTGTGCACTGCAAGGCTTTCCGCGCACCTTTGCAAGTACCCTCGAGGACAAGAGAGCCACCCAGAAGCCTTTGAAAAAGCAAAAGCAGAAAGGAGAGAGCAGTCACGGTGCAGCTGCAGCTGCGGCTGCCGGTGCCACTTCGGCTTCACCGCCACATCAGCCACACGAGCAGCGGCGCGGCGCCGATGGTCGCAGTTACCATCAAATCGGGAATGCAGTCTCTCCGCCAGTGGTCTGTGCCATCGCAGCCAGCATCCTCGCTGCCCTTGGTATTGCACCTGGCGCGCCTCGGGGCCTTCATCCAAGCCCTCCACTCTTGAGTTCAGCTGTTGTTGCAGCCTCTGATGAGAAGGAGCATGATGCTTCATGCGCCTGCTCCGACACAAGTATGAGTAGCAACAAGAAGAGGCCGCTTAGCAAGGACCAAAAACATGCCCAAGAAGAGCGCATGAAAGGAGATCACAACGGCAGCAGCAATCTTGACACGCCTGAAGCAGCAAGGCAAAGACGACAAGTGGTCGCACCTGCGCTCGAGCTCTTACTTTCGGCCTACCCTCGGCCAGGAGCAACCCGTGAGCTCACCTCAAGTCCTTTGTCTCGTATCACAAGCAATAGCAATGGTGTTGATACTTTAGGTAGAGAATCAGTCAGCAACGAGATGAACGAGACAACAAGTGACCCTTCTTCGCTTCAAGAGCTCTGCCAGAGTTTCTTGAAAGGTGATCTGAAAGGCCCTTCCGGTTGCACGGGCCGCCTCTCGTCACTGGCAGATGCGCGGACTGGCACCTCGGACGTGGCTACAGTAAGGCGGCTCCTAAGGAGCAAGCAGGCAGCAGCCAGAGTGAGCGGTCTGGCGTCCATCGGGCGTGCCGTGCACCTTGAACGAGATCATTCTGGTGCGGTGCACGAGAACGGTAGTGAGAACAATAGTAGCAGTGGCAGTATCAGTGCTCCAGGTAGCAATAACAGTGGCAAGGTTGGCAGTGAAGTCTCCTTATCGTGTAAAGCTGTGCTTGACGGAGGGCTGTTGCCTCTCATCTGCGCATGCCTACCGCCAGCAATGGAGGCAGCAGACATTAATGCCGCGCCATCTTGCTTCGAGGGAATTGAGGTTCCAATAGTCACCTCAGCGGCAGCTGTCAACCCAGCAGCTCCTGTTTCGTCAGAAGCCAATGCGTGTACTCCGGTAGTGGCACCCGGGTGGATGTATTCGGCTGCCGAGCGCTGCATGACTACCGAAGACTGGAAAGAAGTGCCTCACTTGGCTCTGGTGGCACTGGCAGTCATGAGTCGGCAACCGAACAAACCTTTGAAAGGCCGCCTAGACGCGGGCACCGTGCTCGCGCTGCGTGCCGCCGTTGCTCGGGGCGGCAGATCAGGGCCAGCTGCTGCAGATGTCCTCCTAAATGCTGAACTTTAAGATGTATTTCTTGTTGATCGCATGTAACTGTATTTGCCGTAAAGTATCGAACATATTTGTGAATTGTGTCTCTTCTCTTAGGGATAGATTGGTTTGTTCGTCTCAGGCGTTTAATTCAAATTCAATAACTCATAACCGCGTGTATTACCTCGTCCAGTTTTCTCTCTATGATTTTCTACTCGTATCTAGTGAGGTAGCAAGTAGCAAGGCCCATGAATGAGTAACGAAAATGGGGTGGTAGAACTTTAGCACTCTAAATCGATTTAGCTACGAGCCTTCAGAATTGGCCTATAGCCCGAAGCCCGTAGGGCCGTCGGCGTAGGGGACCTGAAATAATCCCATCTGGCAATTATAAATACAAATAACAATTATTACTTTGAGAATCTAGCTAAATCCTTTGTTGGTTTGTACATACTTACGCAACAACACGAATACCTAGCCCCGCGTATTTTATTGCTCTACTGTTCTTCAGTTTTATTGCTCCAATATAAAGTGGGGCATCAGCGGGTCACACGCTGGCACCAAGCCACGAGATCTGGTATTCCTGAACGTTCAGCCAACATCGAAATGGCCTTCACCAACTTCTGAGGTGGTGGCTTGTCCTGAGAGCTGCGAGCTTCCAGGCCCGTTTCACCTGAGCGCAGATACCGCAGCACCGCGGCTACGGCAGCAGCTGGCGCTGGCGGTGCTTGTCTCTCTGCGCTTGGGCTCTTCTTCGTCAGGTTTGCATCGGTGGTTGTTGCTTTCGTGGCGGCAAGCGAAGACGACTCGTCAAGTAGAAGCGGGATGGCGCCGTCGAGGCGGTGGCAGCGGAAAGCAAACAGCGCTTCTTGGCGCACCACAGAAAGTGCGGCTTCAGACAGCGCCGACTGAGACGCACCGCTCTTATGGAAGGGCGATAGGTCGATATTCGTGTTGCTACTGCTACTGTTGTTGCTTGTGCTGCTGTCAAATACCTCGCAGCCGGTACCCTCCAGAAACCCATGACTGCTAAAAGGGTTCCCACCAAGGTTTCCGACATGGCCATCAAGGTTGTAGTTGCTTGCCTCTCCATGACACCAGTCCAGGTACCCACCACCTAAAGCCTGCACCTGCGGCTGCAGTAGATCCTCCACAGACACAACACCTTTTTCTTCTCGCTCTTCTAGCGCACTCGCAAGGTGGCCAAAATCAGCGAACCAATCGCTGAGCACTTTCTGGGCTAGTTGGTCCGCTGTCTCACGCCCAGCGTCTTGCCAGGAGCCCACGAGGCTCCGCTCAAGGTGCGCAACGAGCCTGGAAGTGCTGGAAACTCGCACCGCGTTGGCATCTTCAACTCGCCACTCTCGCACCCAGGCTGTACAAGCCTGCAATTCAATCGTGCCCTCTATTGGCGTTACCTTGAAAGTAGAGATGACGCTGTCTGAGGTTGCTCTACTCTTCTTCCTGCGGATAAGCTTACGCGCAGCGGTAGCGGGTGCGACTATCGTCTCGGGAGTACTTTTGGGGGTTGCGGTATTGGCCGCAGAGCTAGCAACAGTAACAGCAACAGAAGCAGGAGCTGCAGCGAC
>Ga0307959_1001498_pt1 | contig 10360 bp, 13 predicted proteins | sample OrgLakmetagen494_FD_201813 | JGI IMG/M metagenome (GOLD analysis project Ga0307959, IMG submission 201813) | Saline water microbial communities from Organic Lake, Antarctica - #494 | ecosystem: Environmental > Aquatic > Non-marine Saline and Alkaline > Saline | place: Antarctica: Organic Lake...
AGGTAAAGGATGACGAAACCCTGGGTAAAGGTACTGGAAAAAGTTCAGCTCTTTGAAAGAGCCCACTCTCCGAATGAATCCAACACTGAATCAAGTGGTTTCAAAATCAATTTTACCGAGTGTACTTGCGAGGGATCGAATATGATTAGCACGCCTGAGTTTTACGCCTCCTCAGAAGACCCCGATGTCGACCTTTACGAAGGAGCGCTACTGTTGGCCTACGCGTACGGAATGAACGCCCTGGCCATGGTCGTTTCGTTATTTGTCACGGGTGGACGTGTAGGGCAGGTCTGACGAATCGTCAAGGGCCGCTTTCTCCTGTAATGAATCACCTTGTGGTGTGAATGGTGGTATAAGTTCCTGATTTGAGACGAGGCAGGATGATCTCTGTCTCTGCGGGGTAGCGCGTGACGGTGATCAGCGGAAGGACACGTGTACCCGGCGCCAGATCGAACGCCAGTACCAATCCTCTGTTGTCGATATTTTTTCGTTTCGAACGCGCCATGGACCTCGACAGTGTTGCTGATACGACTGCGGGATCGCAGAGTGTACTGTCGTCCTGATTTTTATTCCGTGACCCTCTGGAGACCGTGATCCCTCCTGCGGGCACCCTGGACATGGCCGCGAACGCAGCGTCTACATCAGAAACGTATGCCAAAATAGGGGTCGGTGTATACCATACATTTTCGGATAGAGATACAAAAGTAATCACACAGCTTCATGTTGCAAAATAACCTAACACGGTTGTAGAAAACTCGACAGCGTTTTTTTTGAACTGTGTATAACTATTGAGTCGACAGGAAGCATTTTCTACACGATGTCTTTTTGAAAGTGTGGTTTTACTCGTGGAACTTCGTCCTCTTCTCATCCGTTCTGTAACGGTTTTTAATCTTGTTCGTCAATCGACGCAGTCGTCATTACTTCAGGCAAATTGGCGTAAAAAAGACACGACTTCGACACGACCATTAAGGTCCGCTTTTGCCATCGCTCTCATTGTACATCCTTCACGCCGATTGGCGTGTAAAAATCTCACGACGTCGACATGACCTTTCTCGGCCGCCATTTCCATCGCTGCATTCGTGCATCCCTCAGACCGTTTTTCGTGTAGAAATTTAATGACGTTGAGATGACCGTGTTGGGCCGCCAAATCCATCGCTCTAACTGTACATCCTTCACGCCGTTTTGCGTGTAGAAATTTCACGACTTCGACGTGACCTTTGTCGGACGCTCTATCCATCGCTGCGGTTGTACATCCTTCACGCCGTTTTGCGTGTAAGAATTTCACGACGTCGAGATGACCGTGTTCGGCCGCCAAATCCATCGCTTCGGTTGTACATCCCTCAGACCGTTTTGCGTGTAAGAATTTCACGACGTCTAGATGACCGTGTCGGGCCGCCAAATCCATCGCGATTATTGTGCATCCTTCAGACCGTTTTGCGTGTAAGAATTTCACGACGTCTAGATGACCGTGTCGGGCCGCCAAATCCATCGCTTCTGTTGTGCATCCTTCAGGCCGATTGAAGTGTAAGAATTTCACGACGTCTAGATGACCGTTTCGGGCCGCCAAATCCATCGCTTCTGTTGTGCATCCTTCACGCCGATTGAAGTGTAAGAACTGCACGACTTTGATATGACCGTCTTCAGCCGCCCCGTCCATCGCTCCCGTCGTACATCCCGCAGACCGTTCTGCGCGGAAGAATCACACGAACATCGGACTGAGGACCGCCCCGTCCATCGCTTCCGTCGCTTCCGTCGAGCCGCCCTCGGTCTGATTTTCATGCAACCAATTGACGACTTCGAAATGACCTTTCTTGGAAGCTAAATCCATCGCCATCGTAGTACGTAAATGACGGAAATGCACGTGCAGAATCTTCAATAAGTCCAAAAATCCATAACCGGCCGCTAAATCATAACAGCCGACAAATTCAAACCGAATCGTTTTATGTTTGATCATCCACGTGAACGCTTCTTCAGTTCCTACTATGGGGGGGCGAATAAGATGACTGATCGGGCCTCGTGTATGAGGAACGAATGGAGCTATCAAACGAGCGTAACGATCCACCCGACGAAAAGCGCAAACATCTTGGGCTGGCACGTAAAGCAATAGATGCTTCAATATGTCAAATGGGATGTCGTAAAAAAGCGACATTATTCAATTTAAATTAAAATTAAATTTTTAAAATTTTTAATGTTAAAAGATTTACAACGAAGAAGTGAAGGTGTGACCTAGTCCTAATTTTGTGGGTCACGTTTTTCCATGTATATATTACCTACCAGGGAAATTATACGTTATCAAACCGTATATGTACGGAAGAAGCCAACCCTAAATTCATGATGCGTCGATACTTCATAACAAAAGCAATATCCGAACGTCATCAAATCATAACTCTTCGGTCATCGAACGGGACAGTTCTGACTCAGATAGGGCGGCGCTTTTCCTTTTTTTCTGCTGTTTCGGTTTCGTTCTCGTGGAGCATGTTCCAGACGTTTAGTTTACCGAGGCGCCCGTAACGCTGAGCTCGCCCCACCACCTGTTCCCTACGCGACTCGGGGATCACGTGCATGAACGCGATGTCCGTCGTGTTTTCGAGGTTCATGCCGCAGCCGTACATGGAGGAGTCAACCATGATGACCTGCACGTTGCCCTGCTTGTATTTGGTCAGGATGGCGTCCATCTCCCCGATGTTTCCGCCATCGAGCTCTTTCGACACGATCCCGCGCGTCTCCAACTCCTTTCGCACGCTCGAAAATACGGGGGGGTGGTCGGAAAACAATATCATGCGGAAGTCCTCCTCCTCCGTCACCCGTCGGTCGACGATCTGGAAGAGCTGGGTAACCTTGTTGGGCGTGGCGTCGGGCTTCACCCCGGCGAGCAGCTCCATGGATTCCTGGCAGATGCCGTTAGCGTCGAGGCGCGTGGAAAGGACGTCGAGGAACTGCGTAGCGCGCGTCAGCTCGTTGCGTACGCCCCTCTCGCGTTGCTCCTCCTCTTCCGTCAGACCATAAAACCTGCGGCGATCGGCGAGCTCCTGCGTCTGTTCCGTCATCTTTTGGATCGCGCATAGCTTGTCTTCGCGGATGTTGCGCAACAGGTCCCGCTCGTCTTCTGCGACTTTGAGCACGTACTGTCCCCGGATCTGCGAAAAGTTTCGCGCGTTGGCCAGCTGCATATCTCCCGAATTCAGCAGGCCGTGCATAACGTTGTCTACGTAACGGTTAAAACACACGATGGTCGTGTATATAGGAGGGGGGAGCGTGATGCAGTCGTTGATGAAATCTTCGTCGCACTGCACCGTACACAGCTCCAGGGCGCGCTTCTCGATCTTGCGCTTGAACTCGCCCAGCTTCTTGTACTCGAACGACGCGGACACGAACCATATGTGGTCGCAGGTGATGGGGATGTTGAGCAGCGGCGCGATGCTGTCGATCTCGTCGAAGATGACGCGACGGACCCGGAGCTTCATGCTGGCCATGGTGGACGCGATGTTGGCGTAGTACAGGCTGGTGGTCAGCAGGATGTCGTTGGTCTTCAGCACCTCCGTCGAAAAGAACAGGGAGGATATGTCCTGGTAGTTTACGAACGATTTGAACCGCACCTCGTCTCCGCAGCAGTCCCGGATGCACTCCTCCCACTGCGTGTAGATGTTGAAAGGCACGACGATGATGTTTTGGTCGTTTCCTTCCGGCATGTTCTCGGGCTTCAGTCCCATGCGCCGCATGACCGATCGCTTCAGCTGGACCTCCTGCAGGATGAGGGCGATCACGGCAAAGGTCTTGCCCGCGCCGGGGGGATCGCACATGACGCCGTAGGATGGTTCGCGAGCTTCGCCAGGGATGCCGGAGTCTCGGGCGCTCAGGTCGGACGCGTTCTCGATGACCATGCACTTGTGAACCATGGCCTCCTGGTGCGGCATCAGGGACAGGGTGTCCGACGCCAACGGCACGCGCGCGCGGTTGGAGTCCGGCTTGATGATCTGGACCCGGCTGTTGCTCATCCTCCCTGTTGTTGTTGTAGTATATACACATGCATCTGCGGTAGACTTTATGTACGTACAGCCCGGTTCTCGGTCTTTTTGGGGACCTTCAGGCCGTGCGAGACAAAGAGAGCCGGAAGGACATGCGTGAGGAACTCGTGGAAAATCACATGCACATCCTTGAGGGCTTGCACCGAAGAGGCGCTCCCTTTTTCCTCCGCGAGGACTTTCAGAGTCCGGGCCATGCGCGTTTCTAACGCCTTCGCCCTCTTTCCGCACGGCGTGTCTTTCTTCAACGAACTCTGCGCAAACGCAGAGTTTGAATAAATTGTTGGGCGGTCCTCCTTATTTCGTCACCGCACGAACTCGCGACGCACTTGAGCATCGCATCTTCGGAATGTTCTGTGTCCGCGCATTTAGAACGAATACAATTTGCAATACTCGTCGGATCCGGGACGGGGGGCAGCGTGACGACATCTTTCGCTTTCGCTTTCGCTTTCATACAGTAATTTAGGAAGGAAATGTGTTGTATGTATTTATATGAGACGATATTTTGTTACCGAACTAGTCACGAATTAATTACTGTTTCTTCGCCGCCGCCACCTTGACATCGCGCACGTCAAAATGATCCAGCGCATGGTACTCCGTGTCCTTCTCGTAATCCACGGGCGTCACGCTCGTGTCCCCTTCCATCCACGTGTCCGCGGCCAGAGGGCCGTAATTTCTCGGCAGGTCCTCTCGTGCAAAACGCACAGCGTCCTCAGGAGAGGCGAGCACAAATACGACATCATACCATTTGCGAGCGGCGTTCCACTTGACGTTCTTGGCGTAGAATTTTTGAGGCCTGTAGAGAGGAATCGGGAGCGAGTTCCACACGATCTGCATCAACTTCGGCGAAGAGAAAGCCGGGATGCGATTTCTTTTCATGTACTGCGTGTCGGAACCGGACACGCAAGGTCCCTCTCGATCATTTGCGATGTCATACTTCGTTACGTACGGCTTGAGCACGAAACTGACCGTGGTTTTCGTCTTGTCCCATTCTTTACGTCTCTGCGCGGCCTCTGGAACCAGCTGCCATCTGTGCGTGCCCGTCTTGTCCTGCACCACCTCGTACTTCCAGTAGTCGTTACCTTCGAGGACCTTGCCTGGCGATAAAGTAGTCGCGCTTTTGGAAGGGGAAGGTCGCATTTTTTTATTTATACATAGCGACGCATTTTTATCGGTCATTTACGGTCGCGATTTCTGAGATAATTAGACGCGACATCAATCAGCGCACGAGCTCGAAGGCTCGCTCCGCCCTCGCGAGAGCGCCCTCCGTCCACCCCTGATCACGGGAAAAGCCCTCGCCCAAAACCAGTACCCCGGGGCGAGGAGACAGCGTCTCACCAAGGAATTCCTCACGTTTTTTACTATCGGTCGCATCAGGAAGGAAGTAGTGCGTGCCCTCACGCCAGAAGAAGCTGCGGACCTCCAGCACGCGCACGCCCCCCGGAGACAGGGACAGGGCGTCCGTCAGCAGCTCCTCTATCTTCCGGGTGAGGAGGGAGGAGGCGTCGCCCTTTTTTCCGAACCCCATGCGATACAATGCAGCCGCGTTGGCGTTGTCGCTGTACGCAGCCATGTATACACCCTTGGCGGCGTCCACGGGGATGACCTTCTGCAACACGCCCGGAACCACGGTGTACTGTCGCACAGCCGCTCTGAACTCGCGCGAAGATCTGCGATCGACCCGGACGTAGACGCGCATGAAACACTGCGTGTCCATGGATCGCGTTATCTGTTTCATCGGCAGCAAAGCCTCGAGCGCGTGGAGGGCGGTGGCCAAAACGACGTGACGTGTAGTCAGGCGACCTTTTCGACCCGTCGAAAGGCACGTATACCTGACCTCGAAGCGCTGTCGTTCGATGTCATATCGATCGTCGCCACCTTTCAGAGGCACGACCGCATTTACACGCGTCCCCTTGGACATCCGGAATCCCGCGCGCTTGGCTGTACGTACCATCGACGAAACGAGATCGTCCCATCGGACGGGTGAAATACGCGATGATGACGCACCACCTCCGCTGTATTGTTTTGACACGTAATTGTCATCGAACCCATAGTCGAACAGAGTATCACGTACGTTCGCGTGTTCAAAATCCGTAAATCCGACAAGAGTCGTGAATCGCGCGTATTCTGAGTCACCGAGTATTTTATGACCGAACTCTCTGAAAGTTGTAGTATAAGTCTCTCCATATTTCGTGTATATGCGTCGATACGCCGCGTGGAGCTTTGCGAGAGACCGTTTGATCTCTCGTACCGCGTCATCTGACGAATGTACGCCCAACGACGACGCGTAAGCTATTGTTTTTGGCGCGGGAGCGTACTCGCCCCCGGTCTCGCGGATCAGAGATATCAGGCGCCTGTCTTTCCCCACACGAGCCACGCCCGCGCCTTCGACCACGCGTACACCGTTGGACATCCGTGCCACCTGCGCCCTCCCTCCGAAGCGGAGTGGATCAGCTTCCAGTATCGCGCACCTCCTTCTTTTTCCAGTTTTTTGACCGCAGTCGGCGAGCAACTTGGCAAAATACAATCCCGACATCCCTCCTCCGATTACACAAAAATCAAACTCTGGTGGCATCGATTATAACGTGGAAACGCACCTCACATTATATGTAACGTTCGAAATTTTCCCTGCGCTCTCGATCTCAAAGTGAAGCATCATCTCATCCAAACGGCAACGAAAAAACATAAAAAAAATGTCATATGAGATTATCGACGGAGACGCGCAATCAACGGCAGCCTCACCGTCTCAAAGCTAACCGGCGTCTTTCCAAGTCTGCTGCTTCTTTTGCCTCTTTCGCCTTTTTCAACTTTTCCACCTTGATTTCAATGGCAGTCTCCTTGATCAGGGCATTCTCCGTATAGTCGTCCAGTTGATGTTTCATGAGCGCTTTCTGTTTCACCTGTTCGGGGGTAAGGATCACCTTGGGGTGACCCTCGTAATAAGCTTGCTTGAGAATAGCAACATTCCGCTTGGAGGACTCGGAAATCTTATCATCTCCAGACATGCAGTTACCCATTGTGAACGAGAGACGAATATGAACAGTGGTTAAATATGTAATTCTAACGATTTCATCACATACAAACACCAAGCCATCGACACGTCAAAGTTTTTATGAAATGGTCAACGTAGCAGCGTTTAATTCATCCCGCTCGACTCTCTTTTCGCTCATGCAAAACAGGTCTGTCCTAGGCGGACACAGCGCACGCAAGAACGCCCGGTGCAGTGTGGATACTCTCGGGAATTGAAAGCCGACATCGACATGATGTTGTGAACGCGTCATCGATTTTTTTCGTCTCAATTCTTCATACTTCAACGCCGCGTTCAGGGAAACGTCCGTGGTTCTTTCAATGTCGTAGTACATCGCAAACCAATGAACCTCATTGAGCAGGCCGGAGAACACGATGGCATCGCGAAAACGCGGCTGACGATGATACATCGCAGTCTCGAGAGCGTCTGCCAACACTTGCTCGGTCAGGTTCGCGCGGCTCCTGTGATGTTTCAGGAGCATCATGACGACCTCTTCATTCTTCCTGTTGATCGCACATTTCAGCGCGGTCAATGATGTTCCAGTAAATGTCGCGTTCACGTCAACGTCCACGTTCGCGTCGTCGAGAAGAAGCATCACCGCAACCTCTCGTTCATCAGATACGCACATGGCATGAAAGGCGTTGAACCCTTTGTTCGGAGAGACGCTCGCCGCGTCGACGCGCACGCCCGCGTCGGAGCAGACCTTTAAAAAATCGGGGAGAAAAGTTTGGTGTGACACGAGCGTCAACGGCCTGTGCATTCCGTCTTTCGTGAGAGCGTTCACCGCTTCGTATCCTCCAGCTTCGGCCAACAATCTGACCTTGGACGCGTTCAGGTCGAGCGCATCGCAAGCGTAGTGCATCGCCGTCCACCCCTTGCATTCGTCTCTTTCGTGTACACACGCCCCCGAACGTATGAGTATGTCTACGACATTAGCTTCCGCTTCGAAATCATACATATATATATCATCGTAGCACGAAGCCGCCGCGAGGTGTAGAGCGGTGCTGCCGTCTCCCGTTTTCTTGCGAGCGTCGACTCGCCCCGTGCCCAACAGAACTTGTACGACGTCAAAATCACCGTTCTTCGCGGCAATGTGCAGGGGAGAAAACCCCGTATCGTCCAAGGCGTCCAAGGCGTCCAAGGCCTCGACTCCTCCTCCTGCCTCCTCATAAGCTTCTCGATGAAGCGAATCGACGATCGAGCGCACCCTCGCAACGTCTCGCTCTTCACACGCGCGATGTAAGGCCGATGATGCACCGCACGACTCCGCGCACTCCGTGCGACACACTGGGCACCCTATCACCGCGACTCTTTTGAACGCTGATCGGCGACATTCTTTACGCCACCTCAACATACAGGATGCATGGATCAGTTGTTTACAGCATGAGGAACGTTCGGGTGAATGATCGTGTGAGTCTAGATACTCGTAACAAATGATACACTCCTCGTTATTCATGCTTGGTATCTAAATATAATTAAGTTGATCATTGTAAGGGAGAAGCTCGTTCATGCTCATGCGAAGCTCACCCATCTTGACGTTTTGGAATGAATGATACATCCAATCGGTCGAAAAATTAAACACGATAATAAAGATTTCGTCATGAAATTAACGTCCATGTATACGACGAAAGGTTCCAAAGACTCCTTCGATAGTTCCAACGACAGCATCATCCTGACGCGAGCAAAACACGGGTCCCTGACGGAACACGGTTTGGATGCCGCGCTCATCAACGTCGCAGCCGTCATCTCATGCACCAATTTCAGGATGGCACGGGCGGATCCCGTACGCCCGTTCTTGAAGGCTTCGCTTGCCAGCACGAAACACAAGATCGAAGCGACCCTGATGACTAACGTTGCGATAGATACGCGCATCATTTTCGATAACGAGTGGGATTCGAGGACGTCATCGTCATCATCATCGCCGATGATGAGAGAGTGCATCAACGGGAATGTTTTGGGAGTAAGGAGCGCGAAAAGGACGCCGCGTAGCGCGGAAGCGTCGTAGGGGATCTCCTTCATATGGACTAAATGTCTCAGGTGTATCGAGTGATTCTATTTATCGTGATTCATCGTCTGGCAAAGCGTTGTTACTCGCGACGCGTCGTACAGATGCGTCGCGAGGTTTGTAACCATTGTCCCAATAAAGCAGTTGTCCATCGACCGACTCCAGGCCGTCTGGAACGGTGATCATTTCAACAAGTCTTTCCACCATCGGTATTTCAGAAACGCTGTCTCTGATTCCATCTGTCGTTTTTTTGCGATTTGCGCGAATGTTTTTCAACACTTCGTCATATACGCGTCGTGCTCGGAGACCGTCCGGCGTGCAAGCGTGAACCATGACCTCCTGATTTCCAGCGGGATCGGACGTAATAACGAGGTATCTGCGTCCCATAATCGTTTTTTATTTCTTATATGATACATCTTTTCTTTATGTGGCCAACATCTCCGCCACCGTCGCGTGCCCGTTTTCTGTCGCCGCTCGTACCGCGAAATCTCTGTAATAAGGCGAGAAGGTATCCAACCCACATCGGGTGATCAGAAATCGGATTACACCCGCGTGCCCATCTGCTGCCGCTAATCTTAGCACACAGTCACCATACGCGTGAACGTCCGCCCCGAACTTCGTGACTAACATCTCGAAGATATCAGCGTGTCCGCTCATCGCCGCCCACATTAAAGGCCTTTCGTCATCTACGTGTACGTCCGCCCCGAAACGTGACACCAACATATCTACGATGTGAGCGTGGCCATTGTTCGCCGCCACTTTCAACGCGAGTTCTCTCCGGGCGTGAACATCTGCATTGAATCGTGCGCACAGCGTCTCGACGATGTCCATATTGCCACAAGAAGCCGCCTTGCATAGAAGGGTGCCGTTTGTTGTCAGCTCGGCCCCGAGCTCGTAATTCTGGAAGAGATTTTTCAAAATGTCTGCCGTGCCTACTTGCGCGATGACGTCGATCAATTCGTTGACTCGTCTATCGTAGATAGCTGCCAGGACATCCGCTTGAACGAGCGAAGAAGATCTGAACGTGACGTACAATTCTTTGGAACTCAACAGAAAATTCATCATCGTTGACGGATCTCCAAGGATGTGTCTGATGACACTGAGCATAATATCGGTGTTCATGTTAATGTTTGGGCTACACGTGTAGAAACGGCTTTATATATTATTAGCACGACCTATATTTCGTGACTTGCCACCAGAATTATACACTCGGTAAAATTGATTTTGAAACCACTTGATTCAGTGTTGGATTCATTCGGAGAGTGGGCTCTTTCAAAGAGCTGAACTTTTTCCAGTACCTTTACC
>Ga0307959_1001499_pt1 | contig 10359 bp, 9 predicted proteins | sample OrgLakmetagen494_FD_201813 | JGI IMG/M metagenome (GOLD analysis project Ga0307959, IMG submission 201813) | Saline water microbial communities from Organic Lake, Antarctica - #494 | ecosystem: Environmental > Aquatic > Non-marine Saline and Alkaline > Saline | place: Antarctica: Organic Lake...
CCTAGTGCGAAGTTAACACCATAGGAAATAAGAAGGTCCACGAGATATCGGCACTAAACTCAATGCATTCGTTTATATGCGGCCTTATTGTTCTCATGGAGTCGAACATTTAGAAGGCGGTCTGGCTTATATGTTGCATTGAATTAGAGATAGATAATGATAGGAGGCCCAGGGTAACCTTCCCAGCTCCATGGGAGCATGGTTGACCGCACAAACAGGCAGTATTAAAGGGTGTACACAAATCGGACTGATTTGCGTTGATATCCCCCATCACTACATTAGGGTGCTCTGCCTCTAGCGGAAGCGCCGGTCCGTATACCGGACCTCACTCTACTCCCCCGCGCAACGCAGTGAGAGGCAGGGGGCGCGCAGAACAGGATATTCGTCTCGGTCGCAGCAAGATCGCGTCATTCATCAATTCTTCGTCAAACTTGAGGTCGTATGGCTCGAATAATGTAGAGTCATCTAGTCGGTCACAACTGTCAACTATGCACTATATGCATCTTAGGCCGGCACGCCCACGCTCACCATCTCTTGTGTGGTGAGGGCAGGTCGCACGATACACAGCAAAACGTGACAGCTACCAAACATAGACGCTCCACCAATAGATTCTGGCAACGATTTCTCCAACCTACATGGTTAAAGAGTCGGTGCCAATAGAGTTGACGGTGAACAGGAAATGCCAGTGTAATCAGCGGCAGGGGGCAGGCGCGGCGCAACCTACAGCGCCATGAGCCTACCAAAGATCTTGTGTAGTAAATGAATCTACCTGTGCAGTTCTCTCCCCCACGAAAGTCAAAAAGAAGAGAAGGCTTAGAGATTGTAAATAGTAATGCGTAGCTCGAGTTTTGTATAATGCAGTTCACAGAGCGAGTGGTCCGTGAACATCTTGAGGTCCTGTCATAGGGGCGCAGCGCTGGAGTAAAAGGAGAAGATTCGGTCTGCGAATCTCCACCAAAGTTTCAGCGACTGCAGCCTTCCCCACGATGATAATACTGGAGAAGGGGCTCAATGAAAATGTGAGTGAGTGTAAAATATCCAGCCACTCGTGATGTAGTCCACCAGTGCCCAGTCAACGTCTTGAGGATCCATCGTGGAACCTTTGTTGGGAAAATGCCGGGCAAAACACGGCTCCCCCAAACCAAAGCATCTCTCCCCCGCGATGGACATGCGAAAGAGTTGCTCGTAGAAAATATAAAACAATAATGCCTCATCATAATCATGAATGTTTAGCCCACCGAGTGTTCGGCGAGCGTCTTGACGGCCGCGCACGGGGGCCGTTGCAAACATATAAACCACGCGCCGAGGAAGTTGCCATCGCTCAAAGCATCAGGGACCTACGTAACTACAGGCCGTAAACTGGAACCCTTGACCTAGAAGGCGGTCTGGCTTATATGTTGCATTGAATTAGAGATAGATAATGATAGGAGGCCAAGGGTCAGGGTAACCTTCCCAGCTCCATGGGAGCATGGTTGACCGCACAAACAGGCAGTATTAAAGGTTGTACACAAATCGGACTGATTTGCGTTGATATCCACCATCAATACAATAGGGTGCTCTGCCTCTAGCGGAAGCGCCGGTCCGTATACCGGACCTCACTCTAACATTCTGCTATACTACTTAAAGCTCCTTGTGGAGGAGTGCATCCAGATCGTCGACGTTATCGTCGCTTGGGTTAGCTTCAGGCGCTGGCTCAGAAGGTTCGTCCGCTGGCGTTTCAGCGGGCTTGTCGCGGGCTTCCCGCATAATCTTGTCCATGTAATCTTGCTGCTCGCTTTTCTTGATTTTGATTGCCTGCATCAAATTTTCAAACATCCATAACATAGCCGCTTTTATAAATGAGCAGCGAAGAACACAAATTCAAGAAAAACCTACGCCAACAAAACCAAAACATTTCCACTAATACTGAAACACATCAAACCAAATGCGCCAATACAGCCCTTCATGTACATAGATATTCCATGGTTTCACCTTGGGGTATTTCGCGATGAGTTTGGAAAGCAGAGCCGCAAACTTCTGTGCGTTGTTGCCTGCTTTGGCCAGGAGGCCTTCGACTTTCCCCACGTCGGCGGGAGCGTGCTTCTTGTAAAAGTCCGTTAAAATCTTCTCGCGGCGCGACTCGGCTTTTTCCGGAGCCATGCACTGGCACCCGCTGGATTGCGCGGTATCATATTCGCGGCAATCGCCAAATCCCGCCATCATTTTCTGCAATTTGGCTGACGACTCGCACTTTTCTCTATGCACACACAAACGCATGCATATAAATAAAGCAACAAGTAAGAATTCCCAACAAATCTACAATGAATGAAACGTCAGATACTTGGATAAGAGGAGAATAACGCGCGGCTTCAAGATCTGTCGGCAAATATAATACTAATCCCATACTTGGCATCGGGATCGAAAACTAAACTACAGGCGCCGTCCACGCAGGCATCGAACTCTTTGTCGCAGCTTTTCTTCGAAGTCCCGCACGTTTGAAAACACGCGGAACGCCTACGGACACAGGCATAGTCATGTGTAAAAAAAAGCAATCGTACAAAGACTGACTATTCAAAAGTTACCATATCCTTGTCTAGTCGAGAGAGCTACTACAGCAAGAAATGGCTTTTCTAGACTAGGTTTTGCGCACTTGTAGACAATATCACTGATTGTACGGTATAATTATACAAGATGAAAGCACACACCGGTTGCAACAAGCTTCCATTTCTTCTGGCTCTTCCTTGCCCATGCTCATAATCATGCCGCCGCCCATGCCGCTGCACCCGCTTCCGCTGAGCGCCAGCGGCCGCTTCGGAGCTGCTTCGTAGCCTTTCGCGCATTTGAACTTCGGGCAAGACTTCCCGCTACCCAGGTACAGTAGAAAAGGCACGAACATTCAAAAATCACTCAGAAATGGTATGGCATTTCTTAGCCAAAATGATTCCATGAAGTGTACTTCTTCGCCACAGCTTGTGGGTGATAAGAACTAAATCTGATTTATAAAGAGTAGCACGCACCCGCCCAAGCCACCAAAGCCACCGCTGCCGCCTCCATAATCAGGAATGCCTGCGTCATCGGCAGTCACCAATGAGGCACACGCTAGTGCTAAGACGGCGCAGCGAAGCATGTTTATGAAAGGCTAGCTTTAACTTAGTAACTCGAGGCTATTGCTGATTTTTTTCGCGCCTCTCCGCCCCCGAGGGGAGGGACTGGTATTTCAGATTACAGTAGAGCACACAGGGGAAGAGGGATCACATCAACAGAAGAGTGCCATTTACAGTAGACAGTAAGCGGCACATAAAAATCCCCTGGCCCGGCTCGGAAGCCGGGCTCCGGGTCCATGTAGCTACCACACGCAGTATCCCGGCTGTGCTGGCAGCAGCAATTGTTGCGGTTGGATTTTCCGAAGCACGGCCAGCACACTCCCCACCGTATGTAAATCTACGCACGTACTTCGGCCAGCAAGGCGCAGTAGCAGGGCAAATATAATGATATCCTGGATTCAAACGGCGACTTAAACATTCATTGTATCTATGTATCTAGCGCCGTTTTTCTCTCTCTCCCTGAGGAAACAAGCAAAGGAGCTGGATTTGGAAAAGAAAAAAAGACTATAGCGGGGTGGCATCTACCTGCATTCTCTCTACACTCTACTACAGACTACAGAGAAACGTGGCATACTTAAAGCGGTGTTCGGCTTCACTACAACCAGAGGAACCGGACGTCGGTAAGTCTTCTTCCTCAATGATTAACGAAACAGAAGCGGCAAAAGCACGGTGCCAAGGATTAACGAATCCGCGGAATCGCTTCCTGGGTATCACTTTCCAATTTCCCAAAGCCGAAATGCGTAGTTCTGAATTGTAATTTTAGGGGGCGCGATCTGAATAAACACGTCCAGTTCATAAAACTTATTAGCCCCTTACTGGACAAGAAAAAGAAAAACAAATGGACCATATTTCGCGCAATTTGAATTCGATGGTCAAAGGGGGGAAGTACGCAAGTAAAATGCTTCGGCGTAAACGAGCGCTGCGCTTTCTTCTTCTTGTTTTTTCGACTGGCGACTGGCGACTGAGCGAGGATTGCCGCTAGAAGCAAATCAAAAGATTCCCATTGGTATTTGCTATGAACAATCCAAGTACCCTCTATAGTTTTCCGCTGAGCGCCTTGTCCTGAGTTCCAGCATTCCCGCCGTTCACTGCCTCTACATCCGATTCATCCGACTTGAAAAAGCCCTACAAAGAAACAGGAAGTTGCGAGACGCAATGAAATGAATGTCTCGGCACGAGTACAGAGAAAGAGACTAAGGCGGCACCTAGGTCGATATTCTAGAGAAATAAAAGGCTCGTTAGACCAACCTGTTGACCCCAGACTACAGTGAGAACCACAGCCACTAGTGAAAAGCAGGCTACTGCTGCTGCCAAAATGAACGGAACTTTCCCCGCAGGGAACGCTGGCATTAAACCCCCACTTCGGCTGTACAAGTCACTCAAATTGAAGCTCCAAAGAGGAGGTCTAGATGAGCTGGTACTCGAGCCCACTTTCGAAGGCGCAGCATTACTGCGTGCTGAAGCTGCTACCAAATGAGCTCGGGGCGAATATATTAACGACGTGGTAGCCTCGTCAATTTCGTCGTGCGTTTCTTCGAGATCTGAATCAATCACCTAGGAAAGTGTTTTTCGATCTACGGGTATGAAACAATCGCTGTTGAGCAATGTCGATCTACTGTAGGCAAATCTATCCTGATAAACCGGCAACCTCCTCTTAAAAAAATGCGAATGGAAAGTGCCATAGAATTAATACACTCACATCCTCGCCATCTTCAATATTTGTGTCGTCGGCGCCGAATCTACTCATGTCAGCAAGACTCAAGCCCAAGCCCCTAGCCCCTCGCCCCTAACTTGGTAGACCCCAAGCAGAGAGTTTCTATGTTCGAGTTCAGGAAACATGCAACATAATTACTATTGGCTGGGAAACTCTGTGGGCGGGCCTTTCTCTCGTCAGTCATCACACAGGTCGTCTGTTTTTTGGTGTTCTGGTCGGTCTGCTGGTCATCAGTGGTGAAACAAAGAAGTTGATCCACCCTGTATAGATCGCTTATCTGGGCGCACATGCGGCAGCGGGCACAGTATCAAAAAAAATGGGATTCCCTCAACGCAGGAGTTCCATTAAGTGGACAGGCTGCGCACTAGCAGCAATGCTGTGGCAGCAAGGAGAAACCGTTTGTGACTCAATCGACCAGTGGGAGATCACTGACTGTTTAGTCCCCGCGTCAACTTCGAGTTGCAAAGTGCGGTGTTACTTTCCCTACGACAACGGTTTGATGACCGAGGCAACTGCGCCAGACTCTCAGGTGGCACACAGCTTGCGTGAACTTTACTCTTTCCCTCTTCTATCGGTCGAAAAATTTATCACTCCTGCCTAGACCTTTCTAATTTGTTGTTGTTGCCGTCTTGACATGTATAACATCTTTGTGTGTGTGCATACGACGCAACGGGGGTGGCACTGCAGCGAGAAGCGCTCACCGACTTCGGGCAGGCCTGCGGCAGCGACACGTGGAGTGAGCCCGGCGCTTCGGTGAACAGCAATTGGTGCGACGGCCTCGTGTCCAACTCCGAGTGCACTAACGATGACGTTGTGTACGACCCCTGCACGGGTTTAGTGATGCAAACCAACACTCTGGATTCAGCGGCGTGGTCTTACACCTACAGCGACACGCACGCTTGGATTGGCGTTGCGTGTGACGCGAGTTCGGGCATGGTCACGGATTTGGGCCTCAGCGATTTCCGGGTATTACGATCTATTGTGACTGTGGCTAATTCATCTTAAATGTAACAAATGTCTACGATACTGCAAGGGGAAATAGTGTATTTGTACGCCTAAAAGCGCTACTGTGCACATCTTGGTTCATTCTTAAAATTCCCGTCCTGCCCTTTTCGTGATTGATTTCGTTTGTTCTGGTACGCATGTTTGTATCGATTTTCCTCCTAATGTAATAGGTGGGCACGGATACGGGCTGCGACTTTGGTGCGACCAACTTCTCGGCTCTGTCCAGCCTCTCGAACCTGCACCTCGACAACAACGACCTCAGTGGGTCTTTACCTCCGTGGCTCGCCTCGCAGTCGAGCTTAGAGGTGAGAATGGCACGGCTGAATTATTCATTTTCCTCGTTGTTGGTGACACGTGACTTTTTATCCGGGTCCTTCTTCTATCCTTCGTCTGCGCTGCGTCACATTTGAATACCAATCGCACACGTGTGCCACTTCTTTGTTCTAATCATGTTACATGTGCGCAGACGCTATCTCTGGACGCAAATGCTTTAACGGGCACTCTTCCATCGGCACTGGTGACCGAACTGCCGTTGTTGACCACCTTGACCCTGAGCGACAACAGCTTATCCGGTGCGATGCCGACAACTACTGCGCTCTCAGCTACCCTCACGGAACTGCAACTCAGTAACAATCAGTTCACCGGCCCTTTTCCTTCGCCACTCTCCTCCAGTATGCAGGTAAAATACAAAGGACTGTGCATATGCTCTAGGATATCGGCGTAACTTGTCTGACATTATCGAACTATTTCGATTAGTGAATAGAAATGCGCATTCCTTACTTATGCATGTTCGCGGCGGATTTTAGTTGTGATACGCCTTGTTTTTGAACCTGCACTTAATGCCCTTCTCTTTCTCATTTGACGGGCCCGTACAATGCCTGTGTGTATCTGCCAGTACCTTGACGTGTCTCACAACGCGTTTACGGGGCCACTGCCGTCGATTGCGGCCGCGCCGTTGACGTATTTCTTGGCCAATCACAACTTCTTCACCGGAGGGGTGCGCTCTGAGAATTATTAGAATATAGGTCTTCATTGCATGAAAATAAGAGAATGGCCCTGGTAGGAAACAAATTGCCCTTGTGTATCTGTGAGACGTGTTTGTATACAAAGAGAAAGACTGCGCGTGCCGTCGTTGTTTCTCTTGTCGGCCTTTTTTTTTTTACGGCTTCGCCTCCTCATTTTCTCTTTCATCATATCATCATCAACATCATCATTACCATCATTGCTCATCATCAGTTGAAGGGGCTAGACGGCGCGTGCACCACCACGCTACAGTACTTGAACCTGGAAAACAATACTTTGAATGGCAGTATTCCCTCTGTGCTCCCCAGCATGACCGCACTTCAATGGGCCCTGTTTGGGCACAATGCATTCAGCGGCTTCTTACCGGCGCTGCCTTCGAGTGCGTCCAAGTACTCGTTCTGGGGTGCTGACACGGTGAGGAAAATGAAGGAATTCTTGAAATAATTCAATCACTCCCACTTCACGCAGGGAAGGATTGACAATATAGCCTGTATACAGTGTGCACCTTCATCTTGAATTTTGGTTCATATTTCGCACTCTTTAACTCCTTCTCTCAGGCATACCGCTGCCCTTTCCCCGACCACCATCCGGCTTGGAAAGACGTGGACTGCGATTGCAACGGCGGCTATTTCTGCCCTTTTCCACCCTTGTTTAACGCGACGATATACTATGCGAGCACTCCGGGAAACCGCCAAGACGGGTATTAATGTTTATTCAGCATTCTTTGCAGATGATCCTGACGTTACGCGTCTTTACCTCTCATTTCTTTGATTTGCATGTCTATGCGTAGCCCATGTGCTAACTACTAATTGCTACTACTATTTCATGTTCCTCACAATTTTCCGCTTGCGTCTTCTATCAGATGCGAGTACAATTGCACGGCCTGCTCTGCCGGCTCCATCGCCGATGGTCTTGACTTTTCCAGCACCTGCGCAGCGTGTGGTTTGGGCACGCAGCAGCCTCTCGATGGCACCGAAACTTGCGAGCTGTGTGCTGCGGGCACTTTTGCCAATGAGACCGGCACTGCCCTGTGCGCACCGTGTGGATTGGTGAGTATAAGCAGGAAAAGGTCCATGCAAATAAGCGTTGTCGCAATTCCATACACGCCTTGCCGTAGATTCAGACTTCTTCCGTACGAGCGCTCTTTTTCGTCCTTTCATTGTCTTTTAACAACACGACATGCAAGAACACCTTTTGTTCTTTTTGATGCTCATCTGCATATACTCTTGGCTTTTCGTACCCTTGGCCCGATGTTATTTTCTCTGTATATACATCAGGGCACGGCCACTGCTATCGAGGGCCAAGCCGAATGCAGTGCCTGCGAAGTCGGCACTTATGCTGACGTCACTGGTTCGCTTGCTTGCTTGGCATGCCCCAATGGCACTGTAGCAACACAAACTGGCGCTCACCAGTGCGAATATTGCTCCGCTGGAAAGGTAAAGAGCGAGAGTAGAAGATGAGCTGTAGGGTGAAATGATAGAAGTGGAGCAGGAGCACTTTGTATATTAAGAACATCCGCGTACTATATCGCCATGTCACACGCGTGTAGTTTCAATTGACCTGACGGCTGTTTGCTTTTCGCACTGTGATGATGGTGGCCTTTTACAGGTGGCCGTCAACGCGTCGTATTGCGCGCCGTGCCAAGCGGGCTCGTTCAAGGCAAACACCGCCACGCTAAGTAAGGAAACAAGCAAAAGAATATTACTGAGGCAGCGTTGAAGTGATTTAAGACCCATTTCTCCATGACTACTTGATATGCCCTGTATTCACGTGTTCTATCTTTGTCGCAGACTTCGTTTTCCCTGCTTGGTTTTACTCAGCTAATATGCTTGTTGGTTGCTCCTGCGTGCATCCTTTCTGCCTTCTCTACTCCATTAGAGTGTGAGCTGTGCGCCGTGGGCTCATACGAGCCACATACGGGTCGAGCCAAAAGCTGCCGCGCGTGCCCAAAAGGTGAAAAGATGAGATTAAATGGACATCTCTTGAGCTCGATACTGTGCTCTTGTTTCTAAATTATAAAGTAGTGTGTTCATTTACTTTTATTACGAGTGATAATTTGCATCTTCTCCTCTCTCGACCTTTCTCTTTTTTTACACATTTAAGGCACCTACGGCCCTTCCCGAGGCCTGGTTACATGTGTGGCCTGCGGCCCGGGCACCTTTGCCGCGCAAAACGGCACGGGCACCGAAGGCTGCGATGCTTGCACGCCCGGGCGTTATCAGGTGAGAGTTCTGATGCATGAGTGGGTATTGTCTTCACGTGTGTGCTCCTTCGCTTCTCTGCTTGCCCGCCCTTTAAGAAGAAATAGAAGTATCAATTCCACTACCACCAGTTGCCTTTTTCTTGCATTTGTGCGCGCACCAGAATGCCAATGGGAGCATCAGCTGTGAAGCCTGTGCCAAAGGACAGTACCAACCCACATCGAGCGCGATCGAATGCGAGGTACACTTTGAAAAGAACTTTTTTTAAAGTGCGTGCTTTCGAGACACGTTTTTACGTGCCATGTACGCACACGCCTATTCTCCACGCACTCCTGTCGAATCTAATCTCGGATTTTTTTTCCTCTTTGAATGTCTCATCATTTCCGTCAACAGGACTGCGGCGCTGGCACCTACAACAACGTCACTGGTGCTTTTAACGTGTCCTTTTGCTTGGCATGCACCTCGGGCCAGTACAATAGTGGAGAAGGAGGGGGTGCGGCGACCTGTGCGCTGTGCCCTCAAGGCTCGTATGGCCCATTCAGCGTGACAGGCCTCTCGGAATGTTTGACATGCTCCGAAGGCACTTATCAGCCAGGTTTAGGCAGTTCCAACTGCAGTAATTGCCCTGCTGGTAAGACCAATGTGGCTGTGTGTGTGTTTGTCTGTGTCTTCATAAATGCGCTTAGATAGCCACAACATGCCATCTCGTTTTTTATCATTGTTCTTATTGCTGCTAACGTGTATTTCGCAGGTTTTCTTTTGCTGTGTCATTCGTCAACTGAGCTTACATTTCTGAACTCTTGTGATCCTTGCCTCTCTCTTTTAATGCTCCTCATATCACCACCATCACAGGCACCTTCAACAACGACACAGCGACCTCCTTTGCATTGCACGACTCCCTGGCTGACTGCACGGTGTGCCCTGCGGGCACTTATGAAGCTTCAACTGGCCAATCGAATTGCTCGTCTTGCCCGCTAGGTTGAGTTCATTCAAGTGCATTCATGTTTTTGTTTGGACCTCCTTTTAGTTTCATTATTGATTCATTATTTTTAAGAATTCGTTTGTTTTCAACAAATAGCTCACATGATATGAGATGCGTTCTCCGCATTTCTGATCTTGATCTTGTTCTCATCCACTGCTTTCTGTGCTCGTTCTCTACATGTGTTCTGCAGGCACTTTCCTAGCCGCTGTACCCCTCGTAAACGACACTGCCAGTCGTCATGACTCGATCAGTGATTGCGACGCCTGCGCCGCTGGTCGGTATGGGGCTTACACTGGCCTCACCACTTGCAAGAAATGCTCCAGCGGCAGGTGTGAGAATGACGATGATGCT
>Ga0307959_1001506_pt1 | contig 10328 bp, 8 predicted proteins | sample OrgLakmetagen494_FD_201813 | JGI IMG/M metagenome (GOLD analysis project Ga0307959, IMG submission 201813) | Saline water microbial communities from Organic Lake, Antarctica - #494 | ecosystem: Environmental > Aquatic > Non-marine Saline and Alkaline > Saline | place: Antarctica: Organic Lake...
CGGCTGGCGGCCAGCGTCTGTGTTTCCTCGCACCAGAGCAGGCAGCACCCTGACAACGCCTATCTTTTGATCTCGCAGGCCCCGGCCTTCCGCGTGCTCGAACGGCTCGACGCGATCGACCCGAGCTTCATGGTCGCGCTGTGCCGCCGGGCGGCGGGCCTGCCGGCCATCGCCGCCACGCCAGCGATCCGGGCCGAGCTCGCGGCGCTGTCACCGGCGCCAGTCTGCCGCCCGGACATCCGGCGCAGCGCCCGTGTCGCCCTGCTGACCGACGGCACCTACCCCGACATGCCCGCCTATTCCGACCGGGCCTTCGACGGCTGGTTGGCCGGCCAGCGCCCCGCCAACCTGCCCGACTGCGTGGCCTTTTTCGGCCTCGGCCCTTACGGCGAGAAGCGCACGGTCTACACCACGGACCAATTCGCCGACGCGGCCAGCCCCGAGCGGCGGAACCGCCACCTCGGCGTAGATATCTTCGCGGCGGCCGGCACGCCCGTGCACGCGCCGCTGGATGGCATCGTCAGGGACGCGGCATACAATGCCGATCCGCTCGACTACGGGCACACGCTGGTCCTCGAACACCGGACCGCCGACGGCAGGCCGTTCTTTACCCTCTACGGCCATCTCGGCGACGACCGGACCGGCCGCGCCAAGGCGGGCGAACAGGTTCGGGCCGGCGACCTGATCGGTCATTTCGGCGACTGGCAGGAAAACGGCGGCTGGTCGCCGCACCTGCATTTCCAGATCATGACCGACATGCTGTCGCAGACCGGCAATTTCTTCGGCGTCGGCCATGACAGCCTGTGGGATGTCTGGTCCGACATCTGCATCGACCCCAACCTTCTGCTTTGCCTCGCACCCGAAAGTTTCACGGTCGATCCCAACCCGCCCGAAGCTCTCATGGAACGCCGTCAGTGCAGCCTCGGGCCCTCGCTGTCGGTGTCCTACCGCAACAAACTCAAGATCGTCCGCGGCGAAGGCCCGTGGCTGATCGACCATACCGGGCGGGCGCATCTCGACGGGGTCAACAACATCACCCATGTCGGCCATTGCCACCCGCATGTGGTCGAGGCCCTGACCCGTCAGGCCGCCATCCTCAACACCAATACCCGCTATCTCAGCGAACCGATCCTCGATTATTCCGAACGACTGGCGGCCACGCTGCCGGACGGGCTCGACACGATATTCTTCGTCAATTCCGGTTCGGAGGCGAACGAGTTGGCGCTGCGCATCGCGCGCACCGCCCTTGGCAAGAAATCGACTGTCGTGCTCGATTGGGGTTATCACGGCAATACCGCCAGCATGGTCGATGTCAGCCCCTACAAGTTCAAGCGCAAGGGCGGCTTTCCGAAGCCGGATTTCGTCGAGATCGCAACATTCCCCGACCCGTTCCGCGGACCGCACAAGGGCATGTCGACCGAGGCCGGGCACGCCTACGCGGCGGATATCGCGCGCTGTCTGGACGACATCGAATCCGCGACGGGCAACGGCGCCGCCGCCTTCATCGCCGAGTCGATTTCGGGCGTCGGCGGGCAGGTGGTTTATCCCGAAGGCTATCTCGCGCGCGCCTATGACCATGTCCGTGCCCGCGGCGGGCTGTGCATCGCCGACGAGGTGCAATGCGGCTTCGGCCGGGTCGGATCGCATTTCTGGGCGTTCGAGCTTCAGGGAGTGGTGCCGGACATCGTCGTGATGGGCAAGCCGATCGGCAACGGCCATCCGCTGGCGGCGGTCGCGACGACATCGAAACTCGCCCGCGCCTTCTGCACCGGCATGGAATATTTCAATTCTTTCGGCGGCAACCCGGTGTCGATGGCCGTCGGCATGGCGGTGATGGATGTGATCGAACGCGAAGATCTGCAGTCCAAGGCGTTGACCACGGGTGAACGTGTCCTACAAGGGTGGCGCGAGCTGGCCGAACGCCATCCGATCGTGGGTGATGTCCGGGGCCAGGGGCTGTTCTGCGGCCTCGAACTGGTCCGCGACCGCGACACGCTGGAACCGGCTACAGAGGAGGCCTCTGACATCGTCAACCACGTTCGGGAACAGGGAGTTCTTCTGTCCACCGACGGGCCCAACGAAAACGTGCTAAAGTTCAAGCCGCCGATGGTCTTCGGCCCGGACGAGGCCGATATGATGTATGAGGCGTTGAACAATGCCCTGATGCAGCATCAGGGCGTCTGACGGCGTGGGCTCTGTTGAAAAAACCTTCTCGACTCCGCGTGGTCCTTGAGTTGCACCGGCCGATATTGGCGCATCTCGCCGAGATGGGACACCTGTTCGGCCTCCATTCTTTCTATGACAGAAGGGTGCAGAGGAAAGTAGGCATCTACAATCCGCGGCTCGACAGCCCACCTGCGTCGTTTGCGCCACACAATCGCCGGATGTCCCCGACCAAACCCGATTTCAGAGGGTTAAGCCGATTTCAGTGGGGACGAGCGCCAGAGGATGTGGGGCAATGGAAAACGCCGTGCCAAGGTCCGAGCTGTGCCTCGGGCGAGGTCAGGCCTCCATGACCTGCACGGGCTGAGAAAAACCCTCTTTGATGTCATCGATCAAGTATGCCGCGAGCGCTTTGCGTACTCGAAATCGTTTCTGGCCAGTTTCATCGAGACCAAAATCGAGACAGATTCCGCGTGACAAATAGCCCGCCTCGTCGGTCTTGGCCTGAACTGATGAGCGACAACCACCTTGGCCGGTGCCGACAACCACCTTGGCCGGTGGGGCTGGACGGAAGACGGGCATGCCCGTCTGGAGGGCAGCCCCACCGGCCTGATTGATTTCTGGGATAGGTGCTGGTCGCTGCGGGTTGGTAAGCCGGGTCTCTCTGCCATCAAACGGAGGACCCGGGTTGGCCTACAAACCCATCACCGACCAGCAATTGAGAATATATATGACCGACCTTCAGAAACACCCTCAGCGCACGGCGGCTGCCCGCGCCGGGTTCAGCGAACGGACCGCCCGACGCTTCGATGCTGACCCGACACCGCCTTCGCATCGTAAGATCATTCATGGGCGCACGGTGGCCGATCCCCTTGAAGACTATTGGGAGACCGAGCTTCTTCCCCTGCTGGTGAAGGACAGCGCGTTGCAGGCAGTCACCCTGTTGCGCCACCTTCAAAGCGCGCATCCACTGGCGTTCCCCGACGATCGTATTCGGCGCACCCTGGAGCGGCGGGTGCGGCAGTGGCGGGCGCTGAACGGTCCCGAGCGCGACATCATCTTCCGCCAGACGCCGGAGCCGGGATACATGGGCCAATCCGACTTCACCCATGCTGACGAGCTGGGCGTGACGATCGCCGGCCAACCGTTCCCGCACCTGCTCTATCACTTCGTCATGGTTTACAGCCGTTGGGAACATGTCGGCGTGGTTCTCGGCGGCGAAAGCTTCACGGCCTTGGCCGAGAACCTGCAGCAAGCGCTCTGGTCACTGGGCGGCGCGCCGCAAAACCACCGGACCGACAGCCTCTCGGCCGCCTTCCGCAACCTGACTGCCGATCAACGCGAAGATATGACCAGGCGCTATGATGCCTTTGTCTGCCACTACGACATGGATGCCAGCCGCAATAATCGCGGTGAAGCCCACGAGAACGGGGCGGTGGAATCCCAGAACCGACATCTCAAGATAGCCATCGATCAGGCCCTGATCCTGTGCGGCAGCCGCGACTTCGCATGCGTCGAGGACTACCGGCGCTTCATCGACACGCTGGTTGGCCGGCGCAACAAGCAGCGGGTTGCTGCCGTTCAGGCGGAGCGATCGCATCTGAAGCCTCTGCCGCAGCGGCGCACCACCGACTTCACCGAGATCGTGGCGCCGGTCACGCGGACGGGCGGGTTCCTGATCAAGAGCATTTTCTACAGCGCGCCGTCACAGTTGATCGGGCAACGTCTGCGGGTTCACCTCTACGATGATCGCATCGAGGCGTTTCTGGGTGGCACCCTCGTCGTGACCCATCCCCGGGCTCGTGGGCGCGACAATGGGCAGCGCGTCCATGTCATCAACTACCATCACGTTATCCACGCCTTGCGGCGCAAGCCACAAGCCCTGTGGAGTTCGATCTACCGCGACAGCCTGTTCCCCCGGACAGAATACGCCGAAGCGTGGAAAGTGTTGCAGCGGGACCTTCCGCGCCGCGACGCCTGCCGCCGGATGGTCGATTTGCTGTTCATCGCCCATGAGCAGGCCTGCGAAGTGGAGTTGGCACATTTGCTGGCGGCAGACCTCGACGCGGGTCGCGTGCCGGAGCCCACAGCTCTGGCGTTGCTGCTGGCTCCAAAGGCCACAGCACTGCCGAGAGATGTGGCTGTCGCCCATCCCTCTCTGGACAGCTTCGATGCCCTCCTGGGGGCAAGCGCATGAGCGCCCGCGAGATCGACATCCATACACTGCCCAGCATGCTGACCGCGCTGCGGCTGCCCAGCTTCCACAAACTCTGGGCCGAGATTGCCACCCGCGCCGACACCGAAGGCTGGCCTGCTGCCCGTTTCCTGGCTGTTCTGGCGGAATACGAACTGGCCGAGCGGGACATGCGCCGCATCAGGCGTCATCTGAACGAGGCACAGCTCCCGGCAGGCAAGACACTGGCAACCTTCGACTTCAAGGCCCTGCCAACCTTGCCCCGCGCCCGCGTCGAGGCCCTGGCAGCAGGCGATTGGCTGGATGGCGGCGGCAACCTGATTGCCATTGGTAATTCTGGCACCGGCAAGACGCATATCTTATCCGCTATCGGTCATGCCCTGATCGAGGCAGGACATCGCGTCTTCTACACCCGAACCAGCGATCTTGTGCAGCGGCTTCAAGCTGCCAGACGCGACCTCATTCTCGAGGCGGCACTAACCAAGCTCGATAAGTTCGACCTGATCATCCTCGACGACATCACCTATGCCCACAAGGATCAGGCTGAAACCGGCGTCCTCTTCGAGTTGATCGCTCGGCGCTATGAATATCGCAGCATCGCCATAGCGGCCAACCAACCCTTCAGCGGCTGGGATCAGATCTTCCCCGACAAGGCCATGACCGTCGCTGCAATCGACCGCCTCGTCCATCACGCCAGCATTCTTGAGATGAACGCCGAAAGCTTTCGTCAGCGGGCAGCCGCCTCCAACAAAAGGGCCCACGCCGAAGCCCCAGCGACAACCATCACCGACAACCAAAATGAAGGAGAAACCTAACCGAGAAAATCAACAAAAACGCCAACCTCAGCGGCCTGAAAACCGGCCAAGGTGGTTGTCGCCCGCGGACAAGGTGGTTGACGCTCTACACTGAACCACGACTTCGACATGACAATGCCAATCCTCGTCGAGAGCCGCGTCGGTGTATCTTTCATGTTCGCTATCCGAATGAGTTGCATTTAGGATTCGGACGAGGACGAAGTCACGATAATCGTTCTTCGCGTGATCGTAGGCGCGCACGTGATACCGCCCAGCGACCTTGACGATGACATGGGGGGAGATTTTGCGAATGCTGTCCCCGCTCCGGGAATGGTAGGCGATGCTCAACACTCGACGATCCTCGATGCCTTGGATCACGAAGCGCATGACATGCTGATGGGGATCTGCCCTGAAGATGCCTGTCTGCTCGAACCTGCTCCGACCGAAAATGTCTTCCAGCCAGCGATCGATGGAAGGCATGCTCGGAAACTGGATGTCTGGGACCAGTTCGACATCGTCAATCAGTGTCAAACGACCACCGGCAGGACGGCCGTCAGGACGCTTTCTGAAGATCTCAATCATATGACGATGCTCGAAATACCTTTGAAAAGCCTCTTGATCTCGTGAAGCCGATGCTTCCGAGATGCCGAAGAACTGCTGATACCCGACCTTTTCGCGGGCACCGAAACGCCCGGCATATCTGACGCAAGCCTCTATCCATCCGAGTCTGAAATTTTGCATTCCGGCTCTCTAATAATTGCAAATTGCAAGTTTTTCAGGGTAGGCTAACAAAAAATCAATGTCTACCCTTCTGGCATTGCCACCGGAGATGCCGATGATTGAAGACTCCTCAGGAACACCAGGCAAAAAAACCTTGAAGGCTGAAGACCTCTTATCCTTCAAGGCGGTGGGTCGCCCCATTGCGCTGAATGCTGTTGCCGACGAATTCCGCCTGATGCAGGCTCAGCTAAAGACACGTTTGACGTCCAAGATCGCGGCCCGCGTCTGCGAAAAATCCGGGTCGCATCTGCTCAAGTTGGTCAGCGCACGAGCGGTGGGCGACGAGGCTTGCCTCTATATCGATTCGCCGTCTGCAAACCGCCGACCGAAGGTGCTGCCCTCGACCAATGCGCCAGACATCCCCTATTGCAAGCTGCTTTACCGCCCCTTGGAAATTATGGGCCATTCGACCCGATGCATCGTCGACGACGTCATGAACCCCGATGAGGTGTCCAAGACCATACTCGAGGCGTTCGCCCTTGTCTTTGGCCAAGACGTGCTCGACGCCATGCGTGCGGCCCTTCTCGAGCGACCGAAAACCATCACCAAGCTTGCTGCCGGCGAGTTCCCGGTCATCTTCGTGCCGCGACCCGACAACACCGATCTGCAGATCACTCCCGTCTCGCCAGCGAGTGCTTTCATGGGAATGAAGGGCGTGATCAACGCCTTGTACGAGCGCCGCAGGGCAGAAAGCGTCAAGGTTCCACATGGCGCCTTTCTCAACCAATCGATTAGTTCCAAGCCCCAGAACATTTCCGGCGCAATAGGCGGCCCACGGCGCCGCATCATGGCCTTTATGCCCCCGGTGCTGGAACAGTTCGACGCGGAGCTCCGCAGATACGTCCTTGGCGGATCCTTCCCGCGCTGGCGGGACACGGCCGTCGCAGACTGGGTATTGCGCTATGCGGACATGCTGGAGGCGGATGCGCGCTACAACGACCGCAACACCCGTACCGCGCTGGACCGGACCGCGGACCGCCTTATCCGGGATGCGAACGATTTCATCGCGGAAACACACGAGGAAGCAATCCTGGTGGCGGAAGAGATCGGGGCGGATCCTGCGTCGCTCGCCGTTTTGCCGAAGCCGGATCTCGTCCTCATCCGTCGGCGCTGGCCGGAGGATACTTTTCCCAAGGCGCGAAAGGCACTGACGAGCCCGCATTTCGACAATCGCTCGTCACGCCTGGCCACTGACGAGAAAGTTCCGTTTGCATGATCTTCTCTGCGAAAAACATCCGTGCATCCCGTGTCAACCTGCTCATGAACGACTACGCGGCGGGGTTGCCGAGTCCGCTGTCCTTCATCGGCCTGGCCGACGCGCTCATGCGTGATCTGGGGTTAACGCCGTGGAGCGGGCGCGTGATCCCCGTCCTGCATGCGGTCACGGTTTCGGACGGTCGCACGAAACCGGAGATGGAAAACAAGTCCGGCGTGTTCACCCCGATCGAAACAATGGAAGACCTGACCGGCACGGTCGAGGTGTCCCTCTTGCTTGATCTACCAGGCTGCGACAGCACGTCGGACGTCGAAGCTGCCATTATGCGTCGCCGTGTCGCCGGCGGCATCATTCAGAACGATCGGATCATGGTAACGGAGGTCACAGCCGATGGATCGGCGTTCCGGGGCTTTCGCCGGGGATACGCCATGGTCCGGCCCGAGCCCCGGGTTCCCGAACGCCTGAAAATCAGCGCCGGAGACGAGGCCAGCCTCTCGGCGATAGCAGACATGCTCCTTCCGAAGGAACGTCTCCCCGGGGCGGGATGGATCGTCCCTGTGGCCGCGGGATACCGGCTTCTCGAAGATCCGGAGACCGCACCGGCTCGGATTCGTCGGCGTGACCCGAGCCTGCCCCACGTATTCGCGGAACCGCTCCTGGGGATCGCGGAACTCGTTTCCGTGCGCAGTACGCGCCTGACCGATCTTTCCGAAGAGGGGCTGACGTTTCTGTTCTGGTCCTGGCATGCCGAGGGCGATTTCGTTCTCGGACATCCCGCCTACCTGCCCGACGCCATTCACAAGGAGGACATCGTCCATGGCTAAAGCACCCACCGGCCCGTCGTTCGAGACGGGCATGCTCGCCTATGCCCGGTCAGTTCAGATCACCGAAGGGCTCTTCTTCGCCACGAGGTCCGCGGATGAAGGGATCAAGACCCCGATCGAGGTTCACGAAAAAGGAGTGCGAGGGCAGTCTTCGGAGGACAAGGCCAAGAACCCCGGCAAGAGCAACCCGCAATCCGTGGAATACGCGGTGATCCCGCAGGGCCATGACGGCGTGGAGCTGTCCTTTTCCATTCGTTTCATGCCCCTGTCGCTTCGTCCGCATGCCTGCGGTAGCACGGAGGTCGGCGACACGCATGCGCGCCTGGCACGGGGCTACAAGGCTGCCGGTGGCTACGCGGTCCTCGCCGAACTCTTTGCCTGGAACATCGCCAATGCCCGTTTTGCCTGGCGCAACCGGTTCCAGTCGGATGACATGACCGTCACAGTCAAGTTCGAGGGCCGCGAGATCGTGTTTGATCCTTTTGCGGTCAACCTGGAGGAACCAGAAGGGACTGACGCCATGGCTAATGCACTTTCGGAGGGCAGCGCGGAGGATCTTGATGCTCTCATCATGGGCATCGCCAGGGGCCTGTCGAACGAGGACAAAGAGGCGGTCACAGTTCAGGTGCGCTGGAACGCAGCCATGGAAGCCGGTCAGGAGATCTTCCCGTCGCAGGAATATGTGCGCGATGCGAAAAAGGACGATCAATTGAGCCGCATCTACGCGAAGCTCCCAACGCGTATCGGTGACCGCACAATTGGTCAGGCCTCAATGCACAGCCAGAAGATCGGCGCCGCGCTGCGTCACATCGATATATGGCATGGCAGCGACACGCATCCGGCCGCGATTGCCGTCAACCCCTACGGAGGTGTTCAGGAAGCGAGTGATGTTCTGCGCAACGCATCCAACAACGGCGGAATAAAGAACAGCTTCTACGACCTGCGGGCCAAGGCCCAGCCGCTCCTCGACGCCGTCGAAGCCGCGGGCGGCCCGGCCGACCTTTCGGGCGATGTGCATTTCGTCATGGCCAACCTCGTGCGCGGCGGCGTTTTTGGTGCCAGTGGCAAGAAGGTGGAGGCAAACGGATGAGCGGCGAGCTGAACACGGGACAGGGGCGGTGCCAGGGAACTGCCCGCCTCCTGATCTCTCCGGTCCGGGCCGTCATCGAGCTTGGCGCGAGCGGTGACGTCCTCGCAACGACGCTGAAAGCGGTGCACCATGCCAATCGCCACGGCTCCACCGAGGACTTCATTGCCGTCGCGCTTCCCATGATGCGCATGGGGCGGAACTGCATGCTGCCTGGGCATGAGGTCGAACTGATCGGATCGGAGCGGTGTCTCTCCGCCTTTCTGGCCCTCGACGGCCTGACGTCATTGATGCGCCGCGGCATGCTAAAGCCAGCGGAAATCGACGAGGCTTTCCTCGAGCCAGGCGAGACCGGGGCTGCCTATGTGCGGGACCGCGCATGCGAGAAACACACCGCCGGCTGGCTGCGCCGGAACAAGGCGCGCGCCAAACGGCGCGGAAAGCCTTGGCAGGAGAAACGCGCCAAGCTAAAGGCAAATGACCTGTCGGTCCTTGCCTTGCACTACGGCGAATCTGTCTTGCATGTTCGCCAGATGATCGCCGAGATGTCGGACGCCCCGCTCATGGTAAGCACTTATGGATTTTCCAGCCCGACCGCCGGAGGCCAAGCTGTGCTTCCCGTCCTGCCGGACGCGGCGCGAGAGGCGCATGATGCGGCATAGGGGCGGGCCACGCCTGCTCGCGACCGATCGGGAAGGCGCGCTGTATCTCGAGCGCGCCCGCATCCGGGTCGAAGATGGACGCATCGTCTACCATATCGCCGATGACGAACACCACCGGGAGTACAACATCCCGCATGTCAACCTCGCGGTTCTGTTCATGGGACAGGGCACGTCGATCACCCAGGACGCCATGCGCCTTCTCGGTGAGGAGGGCGTGCATCTCGCGGTCACGGGCTCGGGTGGCTCACCCCTGCATATGGGCAGTCTGACGACCTACACCGCGACCCGGCATTTCCGAGAGATTCTGCCGGTCTACCAGAAGCCCGCGCGGTCTCTGGCTGCGGCGAAGACGGTTATGCGGGACCGGGCCGAGCGCATGAAGACGATCGGCGGCACCTATACCAAGCGGTTCCTTCGGGTCCGGGATGCATCGGCGCTCACGACGATCTGCCGCAAGCTCGAAGCGGATCTCGAAGACGTGGGCGACGTTCAGCAGCTGCTCGGTGTCGAGGGTCAGTTCTCCAAGGCCTGTTACGCGGAGTTCGCGCGCTTGTCGGGCCTTTCGAAAACGGGAGCCTTCAGGCGCGACGCCGGATCAGGTGGGGCGA
>Ga0307959_1001513_pt1 | contig 10307 bp, 10 predicted proteins | sample OrgLakmetagen494_FD_201813 | JGI IMG/M metagenome (GOLD analysis project Ga0307959, IMG submission 201813) | Saline water microbial communities from Organic Lake, Antarctica - #494 | ecosystem: Environmental > Aquatic > Non-marine Saline and Alkaline > Saline | place: Antarctica: Organic Lake...
AAAAACTCACTCGCGCCGTAAAATTTATCTAAGCACGATACCCATGGAAAAGTTGCAATGTCTGCAATGGAGTAATCATCAACAAGATAATCACGACCCTCGAGTCTTTTATCCAGTACAGCTAATAATCTTCTCGCTTCAGTTGCATATCTTTTTACAGGATAGGGGTGATCACACTTATCTCCAGCATATTTATAAAAATGACCAAACTGACCAAACATAGGACCCACGGATGCCATCTGAAAAAATAGCCACTGAATAGTTTCATTTCGTTTTCTTGGATCTGAAGAGAGAAGCTTTCCAGATTTTTCAGCGAGGTGAAGTAAAATTGCACCGGACTCCATAATGTTAATTTCTTTGCCATCAGGTCCATTTGGATCAACGATGGCTGGTATCTTAGAGTTTGGATTAATGCTTTTGAATTTATCTGTGAATTGATCATCTTCCATAATGTTAATAGTATGAGCGTCGTACTCGATTCCAAGCTCTTCGAGAGCAATTGAGACCTTTTGTCCGTTTGGAGTAGCGAGACTGTAGAGTTGAATTTTTTTCATTTTTGTTATCCTTTGTTTAGTTTGTTATATTTATTTAGTGATACAGTTTACGTTATCCTTACAAATAATTGTGTGTAGAGAATTACAAATATGATTACAGTTGATCGATCAGAATTCACATTCACCTTCTCAAGGTCCTCTGGAGCTGGCGGTCAGAACGTTAATAAGGTTAATACTAAAGCGACACTTATCTGGGACATCAATGAATCTAATGCGTGTTCAAACTTTGTCAAAGAGAGATTTGCAAAAGAGTTTAAAAGACTTATGAGTGATGATCAAGTTTCAATTAGCTCTCAAAAGTATCGATCACAAGCTCAAAATATTGAAGACTGTATTACGAAACTTCACGACTATCTCTCAAGAGTGGAGTTTGCCCCGAAGGTAAGAAAGAAAACAAAGCCCAAATATTCGGCAGTTCAAAAAAACAAAGAAAAAAAGAAAAAAGACTCTCGCACGAAATCACTTCGGCGAGAGAAGTTCTAAATTATTTAAGTTTTAGCTCTTTAAGAGCAGTAAGAAGAATTTTCTCATTCATGCGTACTTTATAATTTGGATTCACGTAGTTAAAGTGAATTAACCCCTTCGAATCCACTACATAAATGGCAGGTATAGGGAGAGAGAAGTGACTTCTGCCACTAGCTGCTTCTAGATCAATTCCATAACCTTTATATTTTTCACGTGTCGCCTCGTCCACTTTAAAAGTTAAGTTAAAATGCTTAGCAAGAACTAAATCACTGTCTGATACAACATTGTAATCAAGCTTTTCTTTTTTCACCGTTTCTTGAAACTTAGAAACCTTATCCGGGCTTACAGCAATAAGTGTGTATCCAAGTTTCTTTATATCTTTTGTGATTTTTCTGAGTCTAGCTAATTGCTTATTACAATACGGACACCATCCACCTCTATAAAAAACAAGAACTGTGGGTTTACCATTTGCTACCGATTTTAAAGTGACTTTCTTACCATCAGTATTAGTTACCATTAAAGATTTATCGACTTCTTGTCCGTTCATGAGAGGGGCCATCTGTGCGTCCATCTTCTTATTAGATGCACATGAGAGCATTGTAAGTGATAGGAGAGTGATTAGAATAAGTTTCATTATTGTTCCTTGTGGTTAGTTAATTCAGTTATATGTGACATTAAGTTTTCTTTCATTACAAACTAAATAGCTGAAATTAGATAATTAATTTTTCTTAAGGTATGGAAAAAATTCAAATTTTACAATACTAAGTGAGCGATGCGTTATCATGTGTTTATGAATATTTTTTTAAATTCTGGCTATAGATGGGCCGGAGGTATACATGGTGCTAAGAAGATTGGAGAGCTACACAAAAAGTGGAAGAGTCTAAGACTTCAAGATCATTCCATTGATATGCTTTCTGAAATTGAAGAGCTTTTACAATGTTACTCAAGTGAATCTTCTACTAAGCTTGTAATTACAAACAAGTCTAAATTGAAATGGATGAAGGAGAGCTTTGGATCAGGCGATGATGCCCTCTCAAAAATAGGCGTATCAAATAATTTTTTCTCTATTGATGAAGATGTTGAAGATAAAAAATTTGATGTGAATCAATATATTAGTAGTTCACTTGAGTTGCTGTTTAGAAATGTTACTTGGATGAAAGATATCAGTGACATTATAGTTAGGGCTGTCGTCCCGATAAAGATTATCAATCATAGTGATAAGTATCATAAAGCAGGTTTTAGTTCTCTAGAAGTAAAGGGACTGATATTTTATTCTTTCAACAATAAGAATATTAACCGTATCGAAATGGCAGTAGATTATGCTCATGAACTAGGACATCAAGCCTTATTCGTTTATCAGGCTGCGGACCTAATTATTAGAAATGGAGAGAAACACAAAATTTATAGTTCCATTAAGAAAGCAGATAGACCTGCTATAATGACTTTCCATTCTCTTGCAGCTTTATCGTATATGAAAGTTGCTGTAGAAGAACTAGCATCAGATAAAAGCTTGTGTTGCGAAGAAATTGAATACTCTTTAATGCTTAACAAATCAATTAGTAGAATGTTACTTGAAACAATACAGAATATTGAAAAATCTGAAGTTCAGTTTACTGGATTAGGGCAAATGTTGTTCGAAGAATTTTCTTCGACTTACTACTATAAAAAAGGGAAAATATGAAAAGTATAAAGCTTGTTTTAGCATCCTTAGGATTAATTAGTATTAACAGTTCTGCAAATACAATAGTTCATCAGAATTCCGAGTATAAAAGTGGCCAGTCCAGCCAGTTAAAGATAAGTGTGGATAGGTCAAAGTTAGAAGAGTCTCTTATGGCAGAACTATTAGACAAGGTGGATTTACATAATACATATATAATTGAAGGACAAGAAGTTGCATCAATCTTTGGTCCATCAAGTGATCAAGCTCAAGAAAATTTAGAAATTATTTCAACTTCAGGTGCTCTCGACTTCATGGATATCTTAGATGAAATATTAATTGATCATGATACTTTAATTGATTTAAAAATCATAAAGCAAGATTAAGTGTTTCTAGTGCTTAAGGTATTACTTTGGGTAAGTTTTTGCTCCTTGGCTTTTGCCAGTACATACGTGAGACCTGTTCCCTATATTCCCACAGAAGTAGATCCTCTCAAAACAGATGACGTAGTTTCTATTAACCTCATTCGAAATGTACATTTGAGAATGTTTGAACTAGCTACTGAGGGAAAGCTTTTACGAGGAGCTGTGGAAAGCTTCAAGGTAAGCAACAATCAATTAAAGTACAGCTTTACTTTTAAAAAAATAAAATTTCATAGCGGTAAAGACTTAACTTCCGATGATATCATATATACTTTTCATCGGAGTTTATCTCCCAATAGTAGTGAATTTCAAGATTATTTAACTATTCAAGGTGTTGATGACTTTTCAAAAGGTAAAAGAGCATCAATAGTAGGAATTAGTAAAGTCTCTGCTCACAAAGTAGAAATACTTTTGAACAAGCCTGACCCTAATTTTCTTAGAAAATTATCAAATATTCGATTGTCTATATTGAATAAGGAAGATGTTTTAGACGGATTAGGTGCATATTCTGTAAAAAAGATGTCTTTGAATCAAATACTAATTCAAAAAAGAAACCAAAAATTAGAGATAGTTAAATATGAGAAGGCTTCCAAGAAAAAAGCCTTAAAGGGATTTAGAGATAAACAATTTCATGATCTGTTCTACTACAAATTAAATACAGAAGAAAAAAAATCAATCCAAGATCGAGCTTATATTTTAAGTTATCGGTTTCCCCGCTCATTTGCTTTGTTTTTAAACAGTAATCGAATGGGTAAAAAACAAAGAGTTAATTTATCTGTAAATGTAGACAATAACGAACTTGTTAGCTTGTGCATAGATGATGGTATCGTTCTAGACTCTATAGTCCCTAAAGGGTTCATAGGCTATTCTGAACAACAAGTGTCAAAACGCGAAGCTATAAATTGTCCTAAAAAAGAGATATCAATTTTCATACCGGAAGGTCTGGGTAATGAAGTATGTATATTGAAATATCTTAAAAATAAATTTAATAGATGTGATAAGATTTCATTCGAAAAAGTTCCGTTTAATATGGTTCTTGACGGTTGGAAGAAAAATAAACTAGATGGTTATATCGGATATATTGAAGCAGAGACTACAGTTGACTTTTATGGACACTTTTATCAATCAGCAAACTTTTTCTTAGGTGATATAAATCAAAATAATGATGAACTTATAGAGAATTTTAGAAATCTTACTGACTTATTAGAAAAGAAAAAAATTGCAACTAAAATCAATAACAATGTTTTAAGTGGAGCGACGATGAAGCCATTGTATGTGAAGAAAATCGATTTAATATATAGTAATAGTTTGAAAAAAATTCAAGTTGGTCATGTCCCACCCTCAATGATTGGATTTGATTCGATTATTGGGGAGCGAAAGTGAATACGATGTCCCTCATTAGAGAGGAGTTTAAACTCTGGGAAGCACTATCAGACAATGTTTATAAAGATAGTACGTATAAAGCAGTAATTAATAGTGAACTTCAGGAATCAGGAATTGGATTTTCAAATTTAGTGCTAAAGTTAACTCAAGATCAGAAAATATCTAGCGGTGATGCTAGCAAGTTGAAAAGTATGTTTAATCAACATAAATCTAAGGGTAACTTTATAAGATTTAATTCTTCTGATGGCGAAGACAATATAGTTGAAACGGGAAGATATTATTATCTCAATGAGGTGAAGATTGATGAGTTGGATGAGAACTGTAAAATTTTGAAGACTAATGACATTGAGAGTTTTGGATCTATTGTTCGCAATGGGTTTTGCTATGACGATGGTTTCGAAACTGGGTTTATAAAAAGAATGAGAAATATCAGTGATAAACTCGATTGTCATTTCTACTTGATGTCAGTTAAAAATAATATTGTCGGTGCAACCTCTTTCTTCAAGCATGATTCACAACTTTGGTATTGTATGATGAACACATGTGTATTGCCAAAATACAGAGGTCTTAAATATTCCACTGCACTAATCTCACAAAGTCACAGAGATTTATGCGCTCCAGTTTATGCAAGAACTAGTAATCCGGTAATGGAAACAAGTTTATTATCTCTTGGTTATGAAGAAACTGACACCTTTCAGATCTTGTCCTTAGACACTCTTGTATGAAGTTTAAATTTAATTTAAGTTGGATCAAAATATCGGTACTTTTGGCTTCGGCAACAATTTTAATGGGACTTTTTCTCTTTTGGATGGAAGCAGGAAGGATTAAAGATAGATTGGGAGAAGTCAGGAGCAAATCCTTTGTTCAACTATCTACAAACCTCAGTATACCTACGAAGCTAAACGATTCTATTTCAATTTCAAAAATGATGAACGATTTTATTTTGATTTCTGATTTGCTGTACGTTTCAGTTCGAAATATAGATGATTATCTTTTATATCAAAATGGAACTACTGGACTATGTAGAAAGCATGATATGAACAGACAATTAATTGTGTATGATAATGAATCAGCTGGAAATATTATATACTGCTTTAAAGATGATGAGCAAAATAACCTAGAGCTCACTGCCTTTGTAATTCTTTGTGTGTTTATTGGGTTACTCTCATTAGTTATTTTATATATTAAAAGAGTAACAAGTAGAGTCGAGAGTAGTCTTGCTAAATTTTTTGATTTTTTAGATAATATAGACGTCAGTGATATTGAGCAATCTTCTGTTTACAATAATAATAGCACCGATAGTTACCTGGCTCCAGCATTTGGGAAAGTTAATGAATTGTTAAGAACTATCTTCTCAAGTTTTACTGAGTTGTCTCGTACTCGAGAAATAGAGTCGAAGGTGAAAATATCAAGGCAACTCGCACATGATATTCGTTCACCCTTGGCAGCATTAGATGTTTCAGTAAAAAGTTTGAATTTGATAGATCCGTCGCAAAAAAACTTAATTCGGACTGCTATAAATAGAATTCATGATATTGCTAATTCTCTCTCAGGTAAATCTGGAGACCTTAACAAGGCAGAGCTAACTCAAACTGAGCCAGTTCTGCTATACTCTGTGATAGCAAGCATACTTTCTGAAAAGAGAACTGAGTATAGAGGTACAAGCAAGCTAACTCTTGATTTTCTATTTGATCATTCAAATTATGGTCTTTACTCAATTATTTCTCCATTTGAACTAAAGCGTGTTATTTCAAACTTGATTAATAATTCCGTTGAAGCAATTTTTGATAAAGAGGGCTTTGTGGAAGTTTCTTTGAAAAGTACATCAAAACAAAATGAAATTATAGTTAAAGATAACGGACCTGGGATCCAGAAAAAAATAATTGAAACTATATTCGAAGATGGTAAATCTTTTGGCAAAGAAGATGGAACTGGATTGGGTCTATCTCATGCAAAAAATACTATTGAAAGTTGGGGGGGGACTATAGATTGTCTTTCATCACCTGGTATTGAGACTGTTTTTACAATTAAGCTTCCAAGGATTGATCCTCCCTTAAGATTTGTTGAATCAATCAATCTCAATAAAACAAGTAAAATTATAATCGTGGACGATGATTCCAGTATACATAATGTTTGGAAGGGGCGATTAGAGAGCGTTAATATTGATTTAAAAAATGTATTTATGTTTACTTCTCCTACAAGCTTTAAATCTTGGTACAAAGATAATTCAGAATTTTCGATGATTTATCTGCTTGATTATGAGTTTTTAAATCATGAGATAAATGGTTTAGACCTTGCGAACATGGTTTCTGGAAACAATATTTATCTTGTAACCTCTAGATTTGAAGAAGATCACATTAAAGCTGCATGTGAAGAAAAGGGGATTCATCTCGTTGACAAAGGAATGATTGGATTTGTTCCTATAAAATGTGAATCGCAAGGAAATGAATTCATTTTTATTGATGATGACGAACTCATTCAAATGTCTTGGAAAATGGAAGCTGAGAAATGCGGCGTTTCACTAAGTTGCTATAGTTCAGTGCAAGAGTTTATATCAAGTAGCTCTAAGTATAGTAAAGACATTAAGATTTATATCGACTCTAACTTAGCAAATAATAAGAAAGGCGAAATCGAATCAGAAAAAATCTACGATCTTGGTTTCAAAAATCTTTACTTGGCCACGGGCTACTCTAAAGAAGATATTGATAAACCTTCATGGATTATTGATATCGTCGGAAAGAGGGCAGACTTTTCATAAGTCAGTGCACAACTGTATAAAATTTGGAGCTTAATTCTTTATAATATCAAGCTTTTACTTAAACATCTTTATACCACTCATATCCAAATTAAACTCTTGAGTGAGACTGTGTTGCCAGTTAGAATAGTCTCTATGAAATATCTTCCCTTAATTCTGCTATTTGCCTCATGTAATGCACTTACATTACTAACAAATAAAACTGGATCTTCAGCCGGTGGTTTTAATTCAGAACTTGGTGATGATAATAATTCTAATGCTCTCATCTGCCCTGCTGGCTATGCAAAGGTTAAAGGGAATTCGATATTTGGTACCAACGATTTTTGTGTAATGAAATTTGAAGCAAAGGATGTAGGTGGTATTGCAAAGTCGCAAGAGAACTTAACTCCTTGGATATCAGGGATCGATTTAAGCACTGCTAAAAATAATTGTCTGGCATTGGGTTCTGGGTATGACTTAATTTCAAATCCCGAGTGGATGACAATCGCTGCTGAAATTGAACTTAACTCCAGTAATTGGTTTGGCGGTATTGTTGGTAGTGGATGTATCTTCAGGGGAAATACTGGAGAGTCTACTAGTCCAACTACATGTGGATACAGCTCTGGAGCCATTGAATTTGGATCCATAAGTGCTAGGGATTCTAGAGCAGGACTGTTCTTAGGAAATGGAGATAGAGTTTGGGACATGTCTGGGAATGTTCAGGAATGGGTAGACTGGACAGTCGGTGGACCAGCTGATTTGGGTCCTACTGATGCGTTAGCTGGTTGCTCAGGGATTGATATTGAACTCCCATCAATCTCTGGCAATAATGACTGTCCATCTCTTGTTAATGCTGATTATCTTCCACGAGATCCAACTCTAAATTCTTCTCTAGGGGGTGGTAAGTTTTTTGGTGGGAATGGCGGTGCTATTATTCGAGGTGGAACTTATCTTAATACAAATACAGCAGGGATATATAGATTAACTACTAATGCCTTACCCTCAGCAACTGGTGCTTTTGGATTTCGTTGTGTTTATAGAGGCACTCCATGAGTGTTGCCATTACAGATGAGATTAAAAGCTTTTGGAGTGACTTTATCTCAAGCAGTGATAAGTACTCCTATCTTAAACAAAATAAAATTGATGCCTGGCACTTTGGAAATACTGAAGAGATGGCAGACAATCTTGGATCCCTAGTAATTAAAGGTGATAAAAGAGCAACCTGTAGTCTCCTTCGCGCTTATCGAGGTGAGGAAGAGGAGATCCCACAAGTGGGAAGATACTCAGTCCTTGTGGATGGTGATCACAATCCTCTTTGCATCATCTTTTTAACACAGACCTTTATTACAAAGTTTAATGAGATGACTGCAGAATTTGCGTACTGTGAAGGTGAGGGAGATAGAAGTCTCGCTCACTGGCAAAAGGTGCATAGAGAATTTTTCGGTGAATACGAAGGATTCACCGAAGATGATTTATTAGTTTGTGAAAAATTTGAAGTGGTCTACCAAGCGTGACGAAGACCTTGTTTAACCATTTTCTTTTTCGCCTCATCAATTGATTCATTACTCAGATACACGTGTCCAGCTGAATACCTAAAGGCCACATCAATATTACCTGCACATGCATAGAGATCAGTGTTTGCAGATCTAGATTCTTTAATCGCTTTTTGAGCTTTTATTTTTTCCGATTGGAACCATGATTTTCTTCTGAAATGAGTATATGTTTTAATATCTGCTTCAGAATTATTTTCGATATAAGTGCCATCTTTTGTTCCTTTGATTATGTATCCAATAGGGTTGATAAGTTTTGTCATGAGGACATACTTAGCATTGATGCCAATGAATCCTGGTTCTAATCTATTTAGAACCTTTCCATTCTTTGCCTTGATCAGTTGACCACAAGTCATCTCAATAGAGTAGGCCTGAGCAAAGGTAGAGATACCAAGAGTTGCTATTACTAATAATGCTTTTTTCATTTTTACCTCAGTTTTTCTAAAGTATACGATAGTTTTATCTTCTTAGAGGATGGGTTGAAAGAACTCCCCAGGGTGTCAGGTTTATATACACTAAAGGATGCACTGCCTCTATATAGTGAATATTACACTTTTCATCAATCTCATGAGGTGGTATCCTACACTTCATTTAATCTTGGGGGTGCACTGGTTTCGACAGGGGCGCTTGAAAGACTGAGTGCGTGTCAAGGTTGGTCAGCAGGCCTTGTAAAAAGCCGACCGAACTTAGTTGGAAACAACGAATTTGCAATGGCTGCATAAGACTACGTTTTATAGCAACATTTGAGGGGCCTATACCGATAACAAAAGATAGGTAAAGAGTTCGAACTGAGAACTCCGTAATCTAAATTAGTGGAGAAGAAGCCGGGAAAATCTCCTAAAAAAAGCCACTGGGTTTTGTGAAGTTGACAAGCTTCTCACAGCCGTCACTTGCTCCAATGTGACTACACACGTAGTGCTCTTTTCTGGATCCGCACTTGGACGTCGGTTCGATTCCGACCACCTCCACCAAAACACCCCAAGGCATTGTAATAAAAGGACTTTTTAAGTCCTTTTGTTGTTTCTGTGGCAGGAATGTGGCAGATGTAATTATTCAAACTGAAATAGGCTTGAAATAGTCCATAGGGTCATAGTCAAGACTTATATCTTGTATTTTTGGAACCTTTGAAATATCGATTAGGAAATACGAGTCTGAGTACTCCTCATTTGTTGCAATAATGAATCCAAACATTTCAAACTCAGATAGCTTGTATTCATGCATTACTGTTTTAGAAATTGCTATTCTATTAATAATTGAACTGAAGCTATCTTTTGTAATGACGACTGTCTTCACTCTTTTTTGATTTATAACTGTACCAAACAAAGCGCGATGTATGTACTCGGCATCTACGGTGTCTCTTAATGATTTCATCTTGGACGTTTGAATTACACCCTCGATAAAAGTAATTTTTTCAGCTGAGATTTTCTGAGATTTTGTTTTATATATTTCGAATATAAATTTTATGGTATTGATGAATGCCTTAGTTAAAGAAATATTGACTCCATTTCTAAGGTCGTGCTTCATGCTTTCAATATAGGATTG
>Ga0307959_1001514_pt1 | contig 10303 bp, 15 predicted proteins | sample OrgLakmetagen494_FD_201813 | JGI IMG/M metagenome (GOLD analysis project Ga0307959, IMG submission 201813) | Saline water microbial communities from Organic Lake, Antarctica - #494 | ecosystem: Environmental > Aquatic > Non-marine Saline and Alkaline > Saline | place: Antarctica: Organic Lake...
AACGTCATTGATGGAAGTGACAAGTTCTTTAAAGTTATTATCCATCTCTTCATACGATAGAGTTCTGTCAACTCCACCATTAGACGCAAGTCTTAATGTGATATTGTTAGGATTTGCCATTTGATAAACCTATATAGTGAATTCTGTAATAATTCTATTTATATAAAATAAACTTAATAAGATTTACTGAGAATCTAAACTAGTATAGAATAGATTTAATAATTCAATTTATTAAGGAGTAATTATGTATAGACTGGCTATCATTTCAATTGACTCAGGTCATTGTATTGCAAATCCTATTTATAGTTCGTTTGAAAATGCTGAAGCAGAACTCAATGGATATTTGAATGCAAGACACCATGTTATATATAGACTAGATTCAGACTGTGGTAAAATATTCTTTATTCCAGTAAAAGCTAACTTATCTTTTGTAATTGAATCTGCAGAATCTGCAGAAGATGAATATAATAGTAATGAATAATTTGTTAAGGATAATTTGATGCTTCATATTTTAAAAGAACTCGAGTCACATTCTGGTCGTAATGACAAAGAAGCGATTCTGAAAAAATTATCAGAGAAAGAAGCCAAAGCATTTAAGTATATTGCTTTTCTTACTTACGATCCTTCTATTAATTTCTATACCAAAGCATTCAATACTAATGTTGATCAGCACGTTGGTTGTGTTACATTAAGTCAAGCGTTATATGATCTTCAAAATACAATTGCAACACGTCTTATTACTGGTAAGAAAGCTAAGACTTGGATTGAACAGCAATATGAAATGCTTAGTGAAGATGATGCAGAAGTATTTAAGCGTATTGTAAAACGTGATTTGAAATGCGGTATTTCAGAAAGTACAATCAATAAGATTTTTCCTGGAACCGTTTATGAAGAAAAATATATGCGATGTTCTTCATTTAGCGAAAAGAACATGAAGAATATCTCATTTCCTTGTCTGTCTCAAACAAAAATGGATGGACTGTACGTTGACATCATTGTAAGAGATCGTCAAGTACAATATGTTACACGTGGTGGTTCATATCTAAACATCGGTGGTATTTTAAACAGTATCATTCCTCAAAAGATCAACAATACTGTTTTCAATTGTGAAGTGGTTGCTCTTAATGATGATAAAGAAACTTACATGGATCGCTCCAAGTCAAATGGATATGTCAATTCAAGCAGAGTTGATCCTGAAAGGTTAGTCTTTATCATTTGGGATACGATCTCTACAGATGAATATGATGCTAAGAAATCAGATCGTGAATATCAAGAAAGATTGGATGTAACAAAAGATGCTGTTCATCTGGTCAATCATAAACGTTTCAAGCTTGTTGAGAATAAAGTTTGTAATAATGCAGATGATGTAATTGAACACTTCAAAGAAAATCGTGAGAAAGGTGAAGAAGGTACAGTTGTTAAAGATTATTGTGGAAAGTGGAAAGCTGGTACTTCTAAGCATCAGATCAAAGTTAAGATCATTTTTGATTGTGAATTGAAATTGGTTGGTTGGAAGAAAGGATCGGAAGATAGCAAACACAAAAACACTTTTGGTTCTCTGATCTTTGAATCATCTGATGGGTTACTTGAAGTGGCTCCTGGGATTGGATATAAAGATGACGAAAGACCGTTTATCTTTATGGAACTCGAAAAGATGATTGAACAAGGTGCTGTTGCAACAATTGCAGGTAATGATATTGTTGAGTCAGACAGCAAGCCAGGAATGAAATCAATATTTCTACCACGATTTATTGAATTTAGATCAGATAAATTAAAAGCAGACAGTCTTGATAGAATTCAAGAACAACTCAATTCATGTTTAGACATTCTTAAGAAGATGGAGAAGTAATATGGAACCTGATGAAACAATAGTAGAGCAAAAAGAACAACCTAAAGAACAAAAATATAACTACATTTTCCAATTGGTGAATGTAGATAGTGGTAAATTGATCTTTCAATCAGAGATTATCAGTTACGAACAGATGAATCAGATCGTTGTTACTTTTGAAAATACAGACGGCGGCATTCGTAAGATTCGTGCAAAGAATTCTCAAGGAGTTCCATGCATCTTTCGTGAAGAACATTTTGATAAGCTCTTTCTAAAATTTCAAACAGCTCAAGCACAATAAGGTTATCAGACTATGAATAGTAGAATTAAGCTAACACTTGATGTAACAAAAATGGATAAAGACGATATGTATAGGATTGATCTTGAAGACAATCCTCATTGTGAATTCTATGTTTCACGAGAAAAAGGATTCGATAGTAAAGTATTCATTGACTTTAAATTGAATGAAGAAGATTATTTGGAGCACATTACAAAACCAAAAGTGTATTGGATAGAGCCTTCTACAGAATCAGAAGTTAATATGCTTATCGTTAAGCTATTCAATAAACTTGGATATAACTTCTGGCATGCTGTGTATAGTAGTATTCGTGATCGTAGTGGTATTTATCGAGATGGTATTTATCGAGATGTTATTGCAGCTTGGGAAGAAGATTTGTCTTCTAATAATAAAAAAATGCTTTACACGAATATACCGGGTCCATCTCATGCATCGTATGATATTAGAGAAATCAATATCAATGAACTCATTTACATGGTAGAGCAAAGACATGAATCCCAGTAAACCATTTGCTATAATCTTTAACGGGCCTCCTGGGTCCGGTAAAGATTACATCTGTAAAGAGTTGGTTGCAACTGATGAGCCTGTCTTTCATAAAGAGTTTAAGCATCGACTCTATATGCTCACTATGAATATCTATGGAATTTCTCCTGACGTATTTTGGGAAATCTATAATGATCGTGAAATGAAAGAAAAACCATTAGATGTCTTTGGTGGTCTATCTGCTCGTCAAGCAATGATCAAAGTATCAGAAGAATGTATTAAGCCAGCATTCGGTAAAGATTACTTTGGTTTAGCTGCAGCTAATAGCATGATGCCTGGTATGAATGTTTTCTCTGACGGCGGATTCTTAGAAGAGATTGAACTGGTGTATGATGCCACTAAAGGACAAATGCTAATTATTCGTCTTTACTCTCCTAGTTGTGATTTCAGTTCTGACTCTCGTAGTTACATTCAACAATTTAAAGATGTTCCTATTGTTGATGTCTATAATGATATGACATCGCAATTTGAAAATTCGTGTATTGAAGCAATTATGAAACACGTAAGAAAACAACCAGACGGCAATTATAGACTACAAAGGATAAAGTAATATGTTAAAAACGAAAACAGAGTATGGATTTGAAGTTGAGCTTGTTGCTGATAGCAAATCAAACGATGATAAACGTATTAGTACTTTTGTTCTAACATATCCACGATTCATTCATGCTGAATTAATGACACATCGATTATTTACACGAAATGCTATGAGTAGTCGTGCTGTTCCTGTTAATAAGATGATTGATCACATTGAAAAGAATATAGCAATGCCTGTTCATTGGGGTAAGAATCAACCAGGAATGCAAGCGAAAGAAGAGCATGATGAAGAAGTATGCATTGATCTAAACTGGATTCTTAGCGGGCTTCATTACAAATTGCCAAAAGTTCGAGCATGGGAAGAAGCGATGCGTTTCGCGGTGTCTGTGGCACGTGGCTTTTCAGATGCAGGTTACCACAAACAAATTGTGAATCGTATTCTAGAGCCATTCCAGTTCATTCGAGTGGTGGTTACTGCAACTGAGTGGGATAACTGGTATTGGTTACGAGATCATGCAGATGCACAGCCAGAAATTAAACATCTTGCTCAAGAAATGTTAGCACTACATAATGAATCTACTCCACAATATTTGTCTCATGACAGTTGGCATACACCTTTCTATGGATCTGGATTCTGGACAGAAGATAAAGATGGTGTTGATTTCTTTGGTGTAACTCTTGAAGATGCATTAAAGATTAGTTCAAGTTGCGCTGCTCAAGCATCCTTTCGTAAAGCAGATGAATCAATTGAAAAAGCAAGAAACATTTATCAGCGTCTCGTTGAATCTGAACCTGTGCATGCGTCTCCTTTTGAGCATCAAGCAACGCCAGTTGAATATGCGAATATTCAAGATATTGCTGAACTTAAAAATGAAGTTGGTGCTACTCACATTGACATACACGGAAATGTTTGGTCAGCAAACTTTATGGGATGGATTCAAAATCGGCAGTTAATCAAAAATAACGCAAGTTGGAACTATGAGGGTTTAAATGAGTCAAAGTAAAATTGGATCAATCGTAGAGCAAGTCATTAATATTAGTAGTGGCTTTGTTCTTGCGATGATCATCTTTCAGTTTATTGTGATTCCATTTTGGGATTTACAAATTGGTGTGGCAGAAAACTTTTGGATTGCATGCATTTATACAACTGCATCATTGATTCGTAGTTATTTGTGGAGACGATTCTTTAATTGGTGGGATTATCATGAAGGCAAAGAAAAGACAATTGCTTTCTTTGCAAGGATCAGAGATAAATTTAAAACAGTTCTTCAAGTGATAGACTGATAGTAGAAAGAAGGGATCGCTTGATCCCTTCTTCTTTTATTTGATTTTCCATGCTGTGGCTTTTGAACCTTTCTGCCAACGAGCAAGTGGTAAGAATACTGCAAGTTCCCAACTGCTTGGTGGAATCTTAATAAATGATGATTTGATTTCTGATAACTTATACATCTTGACTGAATGCTCAAAATACTTTGAACCAGACAGCCCCTGCAATACCTTCCAACTAATCTTCAGTTTAGTTGACTCATCATATCTTTTTCTATTACGAGTTTTGATCAATGCTTTCATTGCTGTAAATCGAGCAGCAGGTGGAAGATAGTGTAGATTGATACCTAGCATATACTTCTGACCGTTCTTTGCTGTAAACTCGTCCCATGGAAAGATAAGTGGAAATCTATCCCATACAGGAAGTGTATCTTTATGTATTGCATCATACTCAAAGAAGTACATTGAACCTGGAATAACTTTCTGTCTCCAAAGACTTCTATCACGAAACATTCTATCCGTACGTACTCTATTAAAAGAACGTGGCACATACTGGCTAAACCACTTCAACGACTTTTCTGTATTACGGCGATTAGCATCTTCATTATTTTTATAGAAAGACTTCTCGATACTTTGAAGAGTATTGAGTTCTGTCTTAGTTGTGTTTTGAAGATCACCGTCATCAGTTGTCTTTTTCTTTGTCATGTAATAAATCCAGATAAATAGTAAGGTATATTCATATTTATTAAACGAGATTCAAATGGCAACATTTCAAGAACATATTGCATATTTAGCAAAGAATGGTTTGGCAAGAACAAATCGATTTCAAGTCATTATTCCTTTGCCACAAAAGCTATTAGATAAAACATCAAATACCAAACAAGATAAAACAAGTTCTTTCTTTGGTTCTGATGTCATTCAAACTATTAGTTCTTTTGTCGGCGGTGGTACGGCTGAGATTTCTCGTGGCCTTGATATTATGGTTGAGTCAACTGACATTCCCGGAAAGAATCTAGTCACTACTGAAATCAAATACAATGGTGATTATTACAAACTTCCATACGGTGTTGTCTACGAAGCTCAATCATTTACATTTAATGTCTCAAGAAATATGTATGAAAAGAATATCATTGATGAGTGGATGAATATAATCTTTGATCCTATTAAGCATACGATAGGATACATGGATGATTATGCAACAACCATTACGATTAATCAAATGGATGAGCAAGATAATATTGTTTATTCTATTCAATTGAAAGATGCTTTTCCAACAATGTGTAATCCTGTTACGGTTTCAAACGAAGAACGAGATTCATTTGTTAAGCTAACAACAAACTTTATGTTCAAACGCTGGGAACGAGTAGGCGAGCAGGGTTCAGATGACCCTGGTGTGAGTTCTCTGACACAAACTCCGCTTGGACCTATAGTAACACCAATACTATCAAATCCTGCTGTACAGGGTGCTATAACATCTCTAGAAGATCAGACTGGTTTAGACTTAGATGGGGAAGCTGCAAACATTTACAATCAAGTAGACAATATAGTGAAAGGATCAACCGGAACAGATTCAAATAAGATTGCTTCTTATGTTGAACAAATGAAAGCTCAAGTATCTATAAATGGTAACATTACAGAGACTCAAAAGGGTCAACTGGTCAATAAATTCAATGACGTTGTGTCAAAGCTAAGAGGTTAATAGAGTATGAGTCTACCAAAGATTAGTGTACCGTATTACAAGCATCATTTAAAAGGTATTGATAAAGAGATTAAGTATCGTGGATTTACTGTACGCGAGCAAAAAGTTTTATTGCATGCAAAACAAGAAGATACACCTGAGCAAGAAATTGATGCTGTAAAACAAATCGTAGAAGCATGTACTAATAACCAGTTAAATGTAGATGATCTTCCGTTCTTTGATATTGAAGATCTGTTTCTACGTATTCGTGCTAAGTCAGTCGGCGAACAGATTGATGTTTACTTTAAAGACTATACAGCAGAAGACAAATCTCTGAAGATTACAATTGATCTAAACAAAGTCAATGTAACATTTCCAGAAGATCATGACAAGATCATTATGATTGATGATGACCTCGGAATGAAAATGAAATATCCGTCATTCAATTCTATCTCAAAAGAGATGGGTGATTTTGATATGATCAAAGAATGCATCGATGCTGTTTTTCAAGGTGATGAAGTATTTGCATTCAATGATAACACTGAAGTAGATAAAGATGAATTCATTGATGACTTTGATAGCGGTGTCCTATTGAAGATTCGAAAGTTCTTTAAGACAATGCCGCGTATTCGATATGAACAAGAAGTTACATTGTCAGACGGAACTAAAGATAAGATCAAGTTAGAAGGAATCAAAGATTTTTTTCAATAGCGCTCAGTCATGAGGACCTCTTCAGCTATTACAAAAACAATAGCAGGATGCTCTTTAGATTGAGAGGCGAATTTGAACAATTGATCACTCTAACAGAGCTAGAAGATATGATGCCGTTTGAAAGACAAGCATACTTCCTATTGATTGAGCAGAGACTAAAACAACGAGAACAAGAAAAGGCTAAGAAAAAATGAGCATGGGCAATAACAAAGCTTTAAAACGAACATTAATGGATGTTCGTAAAATGAGACGAGATGTTAAGATGCGTAAGGAGACTGATCCTGAAGTCGTATCACAGACTCTTGAAACAATTCTCAAAGAAGCTGTTGCATTATCTTCTACAGATGATGGAGCAATGAGCAAGGCTGCGCTGAAAGAGCTGTCTCAAGTTCGACGTGCTCTTGTAGCTCAACAAGTAGACGCTGGTGCTAATACTACTAAATTCATTGGTGCATATTCGGCTGTACTTGATAACGCTGAAAGTGTAACACAAGAAGTAAGTAATCAGTCTAAAGAGCAAAGAGATGAAGTGATGTCATCTTTCCAAGACTCACTTCCATCATCTGAGACAATTATTTCTTCTATCATGACAGCCAACCCAATTTTTGGTTATGGTCTTAAGATGACACGTGATCTTGTTAGTGGTGCTAAGAAACATCAGAAAAATGCTCGTGAAAGATCAAAGAAAGAAAATGAGATGCGTCTTGAAAGACTTAAAGAGCAAGAAAGATTGATCGATGAGCAATTCAGTACTAATGATATGCAGAAGGAAAATGCAGAAGCCCAACAGAAAGAACGCAAAGGTCGTAGGAAAGGAATTTATGCTGATGCACTAGAGGGTATCAGAGATGAAATAAAGGTCTTAACTGAATACCTTAATGGACAAACAGATAGTCTGGAACAAGTGTCTAGAGAGACTTCTGAGAGCTCTGAGAGTTTAGAAAGGATCACAGAGAACGATCAGAAGATGATCGAGCTTGAAAGAGAAAAAACCGAAGGAGCTGGATTACGTAGACAAGAGAAATCATTTGAAAGTGGTGGTGATTCTGGTCTAGACATTGACGGTGTACCTAAAGCAGAAGTAGATACAGAGGCATCAGACTTTGGGCTTGCTGGACTATTAGGTGGACTCTCTGGTGGTATCGCTGGAATCGCAGCTACTCTATTGACTCCATTTAAAAGCATGTTTACATTCTTAAAGTCGGGTGGCAAGCTGTTAATGAAGTTCGGTAAGTTTGGGCTTGTCTTTGCTGCACTAAAAGGTATCTATGATTTCATCGATGGAGTATTCAATGCAAGTGAAATCCTAGGAAGAGAAGATGTTGACTGGAAAGATCGTGTCAAGGTAGGTATTGGTAATGTTCTGTCAGGACTTCTTGAACCAATTAATTGGATCACGGAAAAAATCTTTGGTGTTGATCTTATAGGTGGAAAGTCAAGAGACGAAATGACTAGAAAGTATTTTGACTTCTTCGATAACTTTACAGAGAATGTGTTTGGTATGGCTAAGTGGATATTTAACATCATCACTGATAAGATTTCAGAAATTGCAGAATCTCTAACAGGATTCATTAAAGATCTTACTCCTGACTGGGTTAAAGATTTAGTCAGTGATAAAGAACTCACTCCTGAAGAAAAACAAGCAGAAGAAGCACGTGATGATTTAACTAGATTAAGACAAGGTGGAACTGTTTCTAAACCTGAGATGAAACCAGAAAAAGAACAACCAAAACCAATTAGTTCAGAAGCAGCAGCACGTGATGATTTAACTAGATTAAGACAAGGTGGAACTGTTTCTAAACCTGAGATGAAACCAGAAAAAGAACAACCAAAACCAATTAGTTCAGAAGCAGCAGCACGTGCTGCTGATGCTATGGATAAGAATTCTGCTGAGTCAGTACAAGGTGGAGGAAACGGTGGAGGGAATTTGAATACGTTTGCTCCAGTATCGAGCAATAAGTATATGAACTCCCATCAGTATGTTGGAAATTCATCAAGTGAAAATAGAGAACCTACTGCCCGCAGATTCTCTCAAATGAATAGTTTCTTTTCATACGGAAACTAAGTTCCACGAGTTCCCCAATGAGGCATCTTGAATCCGTTCTTGCATGCCTCATTGGAGAATTCTAAATAAAGATTCCAAAGACTATGATCACCATCAAAGAATTGATATCTTGCTTCTTCTTTTGGAATCGCACACATCAAATTCCAGAATGTTCTTCCGTCTTCTCCAGCTTCATTAAGAGCATCACAGCAACGATATAAAACAGAATCTTCAAATCCGTCTACAAAGCCGGTGATCTTAAGGTGATTAAGAGTTTCTTCAATAACTTGTTTAGATTTACTCATGATTACATCTCACTCATCTTCTGCGAATAAAGGTTTACATCCGTGTAAACCTTTTTCTCAATTTGTTTCTTAGTCCTCTACACAAGTGTCGTAGATTTGAAAAATTTCGATATCGTGGCGAAGCATTCCATTATCTTCGAGAATTGAATCCTCAATTTTCTTAATAGTGACACCTGGCTCAATATCTACTTCACGGATATCCAGGATAGTCTTATTCTTTGATCCAGCAACTTCATAGATTGCAGTGATCATTTTTGTGCTATGGATGCTTGTGAATACTTCGTAAGTTGTCATAATTTAAATTCCTTTAGGTTTTTGCCATTTGATGTATCCATTATACCAAAGAATTGAGCAGTGTAAACAGTTTTCTTAAATTTTTTCACATTCCGAAAACTTTTTTCAATTCGTCGAATCCACCAACATACTCAGTAAATCCGTCATTAGACATAAAAATTTGTGGTACAGTCTTCACAGGAGAACCCACCATTTCGGTAAGTTGCTCTACTGTTACTTCCACATTAACTGTTTTGTAAGTGTAATGCCAAGAATTTACAGAAATTTCCATTTTGTTCTCCAAATTTAATTTATCATCAAGTTTTAAAAAATGCTGAATTGCATTTCATAAACAGCACTATAAACGAAAAAAGGGACACTCGCAAGAGCATCCCTTCATTTTTTCCTAACTATTTTTTAATCAGCCAAAGAAATGTTCATTTCTCTATTTTCAAACTTCAAGCCTTTTGCCTTACCAGCGTCAACTTCTTTGAACATTTTATCAAGGTCAATATCACCAGCGCCTGCTTTACCAGAATCTTTAGCTTTCTGAAACATTTTCATAGCAGCTTCATACTTCATGGTTACTGACTTTTGAACTTTCCCATCAACAACTACACTCACTTTGTAGCTATTTCCTTTTGCTTCATCTAAAAATTGTGTGTAAGTTTTCATAATTCTTTCCCTTTTCGTTTGTTTTTGCCATTTGATGTATCCATTATACCAAAGAATTGAGCAGTGTAAACAGTTTTCTTAAATTTTTTCACATTCCGAAAACTTTTTTCAATTCGTCGAATCCACCAACATACTCAGTAAATCCGTC
>Ga0307959_1001524_pt1 | contig 10277 bp, 6 predicted proteins | sample OrgLakmetagen494_FD_201813 | JGI IMG/M metagenome (GOLD analysis project Ga0307959, IMG submission 201813) | Saline water microbial communities from Organic Lake, Antarctica - #494 | ecosystem: Environmental > Aquatic > Non-marine Saline and Alkaline > Saline | place: Antarctica: Organic Lake...
TTTGATACTAAAGAGGGGATGAAATATAATTACGCTAAAGATACAAGTGCTAGAGGATGGGCTAGAGAAAAAAGGCTAGGTGCTGGGGATGATAGTGAAGAATCAGGTGGTAAAGCTACGGCAACACTTGTAACTGGAGTCGATGGCAGTCCAACTAAAACCATCGGTGCAAGACAAGAGGGTAAAACTAGGGAAACTATAAGACTATTCAGCCTTTCTGGATCAAATAAAGGTATCTTGTCTTCCAACCCTAATACAGAGGTTATAACTTTCTACAAGGGAACTGACGGTAATTATTATGCTAACACTAGACTATCGAATAGAGCTTCTGAGAAGATTTCAGAAGGTATGGGTATGGATTCTAGTGAGAAGACCGTTAAACAGGAGGAATTTAAAACTGGTGAGGTGAAGTTAAAAGATGATGATCTAGTCAGGTTAGCGAAAAGATTAGGGGTTGATGCTGTAACTGATTTAGACTCATTCTTAGATAAACAAGAAGGTGGTAAGAGTGAAGCACAGAAAATGATAGAGAGGGTACGTAATCAAAAATAAAAATAAAAATAGAATGGAAGACGAAGAATTAGAAGGGATCGTTCAAGGTATGATTGATTCAGGAGAATCAGAAGAGGATATTGCATCAACCATAAAAAATTACAAGCCAAACAAGGTCAAGGAAGAGAGTGACCCTAAGGAATTAGAGACGGCTGTTCAAGGTATGATTGATAAGGGTGACTCCGAAGAGGATATTGCATCATTTATAAAGGGTTACGGGACTAAAAAAGTAGAGCCTGTTGAACCAGTAGACCAAGGTGACTCAATGGAACCAAAACCTGTAGAGTTAAAGGGGGTACAAACCGGAGGAAGTGGGGAGTCGGCCTCTCCTTCGGAAGATATGAGTTCTTCATCGGATTCCAAGTCGGCTGAATTCTCTCGTGATGATATGAACTTTGGTGTTGAAGATATCCTTGATAGAAAAGCACGAAGAGGCGAGTATGAAAGATTAAAATATTCCACCCCAGAAGAGCTTAATGCCATGGGGGTTAATTATGTACCAGAAACTTACGAGGAATACTCTAAGACCAACCCTACCTTTCAACAGAAACTAAGTAGGGCTTTTATGTATGGGGGCAGAGAAAAACTACTGGAAGAAAGAGAGGAGCAAAGGAAGGAGTTTGCAGGTGACTTATATGAGAGAACTAAAAGCTACTCTAAACAGAAAGAGCAAGAACTTACTTATGAAAAGTTTCAAGATAAAACAGAGTTAACTGAGGAGGACTCAAAAGATTTACAGGACGAACTAAAGAGGAGGAGAGAAGAAGGGTTAAGTACATGGGAGACAGCTAAGGCTTATGCAGTAGGAGCTGCTACAGGGATTTTTGGTAGTCCAGAGAGTACAATTAAGTCAATGATAGATCAATCTACATATAGTCCAGAACAAGAAAAAGCTGATCTTATTGAACGTAAGAGGATCGAGTACATGAAAGAACTTGATCCAGAAGATGTAGCAGATTTAAAAGAATACCAAACCACTTCTGTTGATGGACCTAAATTTAAGTCTACAACACTTAGGGATGAGAACAAGGAAATTATAACACAGTCTGAGTTTCTGGAGAGTATGATACTTAAGAATTTAGATAAACCTGTGTACAAAGAATTTAAAAAGATTAGTGATAGTGAAGGCCAAGAGGCTGGACAAAGATATGTAAACTCCTTATCGATAGAAGATCAAGAGGTATTTATTGACACACACATGAAACTTATGGACTCTTTTGAGTTACACCAAAGTAACATGGAAAAGTTTAATAGCAACACTGAAGATTTACAATCTTATGATGTAGAGGTAGAACTTCTAAAGAAGAATTTTGGGTTAGGTACTAACTTAGCACTAACTTATGTTGACAGTGCATTTAATATTATGGGGGGTGCCATGGGGGCTGCATTAGACCCTGTGGTTGAATTAACCAAGCCAGAAGGTATATCTTACAAACAACACAGGGAAAACCTTGTGGAGGGTACTCTGTTGGGTTATATGGAAGATACACAAGAAGAAATTGAAGGTGTATCTTTAGGTAGAAAATATGCAGGGGACTTCTTAGACAACCCACTAGAATATATGGCCTCACTAGCTGCTGAACAATTACCAGTAATGGCTGCTGTAATGTCTGGTAGTGCTGGTTTAGGTGTTATAGGTGCTTCCTCTTACGGGGGTAAAGTTAAAGAATATAGTAGGGAGGATGGCGATGTTTCTGCTATGGATAGGTTAGCTGCTGGGCTCACTGCTACAGGTGAAATATTATCTGAAAGAGTAACACAAGGTATCTTGGGTAAAGGTAGGAGGGTATTTGAAGCTAGTATATCATCAGGTAAGTCCAGTATTTTTACTAAAGCTTTTGCTAAAAGTGTAATGACTAAGGGAAAAGATGCAGCACTGTCAACAAACCTAGAGGGTTCATCAGAAGCAGCATCCGGTCTTACTGAGAATTTTGCTGATATTTATATTGTAGGTGATAAGAGTAAAACAATGTTTGATGGTTTAGGTACAGCTTATTTTGATGGTGCTTTGATGGGGACAACTATGAGTATTATCCCAGAGATAGCAGGTGCTACTATAGGGAAATTTTATGGAGCTTCAGCTGAGTTAAGACAAATTAAAGATTTAGATTCTAAGATAAAAAGTATTACAACCGAAGCAATGAAGGATGATATCTCGGGGGAGACATTCAACATATTAGAGGAGAGGGTAAATGAATTACAAAAAGCAAAGGCACAAAGTACAGATAGATATTTCTCTAAGTTAAATAGTATATCGGCTGAAGGTATGAATGACCTTAACCAAATAGCAATAACTTCACTAAAAGAAAAGAGGAATCTAGAGGCTATTGAAAAGGATGAGTCTTTAGATGCAGAGACAAAGCAAGATCTTATTGCAACATATAAAAGTAGGATTAAGAAATTAGATAACCTTAAGGAAGATTTATTAGTTGGTGTTGAAGAGAAAGGTAAGACAGAAGGTAAAACAAAAAGTGATAAAGCTGAACCCCCTAAAGAACCAGATCAAGATAATGTGGTAAAACCTACAGTTGAAACTAAATCAGGAGGTAAATTATTTAGTGCTCCTAACCCAGAAACAAAAAAAATTGTAGCTCAATATAAAAAGGATAAAAGTATAACTACACCAGATGGTGAACCTGTAACAGAATTAGACACTGATTTATCAAAAGAAATAGCAGATGCTTATGAGGCTATGGAGGACAACCCAAATGCCCCTGAAGTTAAGGAGGCATATGAGGCCATGGCTAAAGAGACTATGGATCAGTACCAGTATATGATTGACAGTGGTTACACTTTAGAAATGTACCAAGGTGAAGGAGATCCTTATGCTAACTCCCAAGAAATGATAGCTGACTTAACTGACAACAAGCATTTATTTATATTCTCTACAGAACAAGGTTTTGGTACAGAGGGGATAAGTGATAAGCAAAGGAGTGAAAATGTCATGTTAGGCGATGCCGGTGTCAAAGATAAGAATGGTAACCCAATGCTGATCAATGATGTATTCAGAGGAGTACATGATTTCTTTGGTCATTCAGAAAGGGGTAATAGCTTTGGAGCTAAGGGGGAGGAGAATGCTTGGGACGTACACTCTAGGATGTATGGAGATAAAGCACGTAGAGCTATGACCACAGAAACGAGAGGTCAAAACTCTTGGGTTAACTTTGGTGGTCAGATGAGGAACCCAGATGGGTCAGTAATGAAGAAGGGGGACGAAGGTTTTATGTCTGCAAAGGAAAGACCTTTTGCACCACAAAAAACAGGTTTATTACCTGAGAAGTATTCAGAGATAAGGAGTGAGGTAAAACCTAAACAAGATGCAACACCTAAAAAACCAACTAGAACCAAAAGTGAAATTGGTGAAAGATTAGGTGAAATTGACACGGAAATGGATGCGCTGTATGATAAAGGCCCAAGAAAGAGGGATGTATTCAAGAAATTGGAAAATCAACCTTTTATGAAGGAAATAGATGCTTTGACTAGGGAGAGGGATGAGTTACAAAGCGAGAGGACTAACATGCAGAACGATGAATTTGTATCACTTTTCACCGAAGAGCAAGAAATAGTTGATAAAATTGCTTCAATGGAAAATTCAAGTGTTAAAGAAATTTCAGGGGACTTATTACTTATAAATAAATTTAAGGGTAAGCTTAGTGAAATTAGAGGGGAAGTAACACCTAAACAAGATGCAAAAACAAAAGACCAAGGAACAACTAAAGAAGGAACTGATACAAGCAAGCCTACAGATGTGGGGTCAAAACAAAAGGCTCAAGACAGAGCTAACGACTTCAGGGAAAAGTTCAAAACAGGGTCAACCCTAAAAGATAGTTTATCTAATCTAAGTTCTGGTGTACCAAAAGGTTTACTAGATGCAGCTTGGGATACCTCTGTTGAAGCGGTAGCTTTGACTATTGAGGCCGGAGGAAGTTTATCTCAGGCAATTCAAAATGGCATAACTAAATTAAAGGAATCTGATTGGTACAAAGGCTTATCTAAAAAGGGTCAACAAGATGCAGAAAAAGGGTTTAAAGATGGGTTGGAAAAAGAAGTTAGTTCTACTGAATCTAAGGATATAAAGCCAAAACCTAAATTAGCATCTAAACCTAGTAAAAGAGGTAACACAACAGTTTTTGAAAATAACACAACTGGGGAATTAAACTTGTATAAAGTAGATGATAAAGGAAAGATAATAAACCTTAAGGATAGGTTACAGAGTTCTATTGGTCAATTCTTTTCGGACAAACTATTTGATTTTAAAAAGATAACAAAGAACTTAGCTGGTTTTAGTAAGTTTCTAGAGCAAGATTCTGTATGGCAAAGTAAAGCTTCAGGTAGAACCCAACTTGCTAAAAGAGAGTTAAATGGTATTAGAGAGGAAGCTTCTAGTAAAGGTGTAAGTGAAGAAACCCTTAATGACTGGTTATACGCTAAACACGCTGGAGATAGGAATGCATACATAAAAGATAACGTAAATGAGGATAACCCATTTGGTTCTGGTATGGATGACGTAGAAATTGCAAAAATACTAGATGTATCAGATAAACAGAGAGAACTGCTAGATGGGTTAGCTGATAAGGTGCATCAAGTAATAGAAGCTAATAGACAAAGAATGTTGGAGTCAGGTCTTATAGATCAGAAGGGCTACGATGAGTTATCTAAAGTAGATAGTTATGTACCCCTAACAAACTTTTTTGAGGAGGAGTTAGAGGTGGCATCTGTAAGACAAGGGAAGAGCTTGACTATAAAAGGTAATGAATGGAAAAAAGCTGGGGGTAGAACCACAAAAGCAGGTAATATATTAGTTAATATTCTAATGCAAACTACGGACTTAGAAATAAGGGCTGCTAAGAATGAATTTTTAAATTCCATCCATGACCTCTTATTAGATAACCCTAAGTCATCTGAGCTTGCTAAAATCTTTAGTGATGGTCAAAAGAATAAAACCAAATCACCTACTATAGGGGAAAATATTTGGGTGGGGGTTAAAGTAAAGGGTGTACAGAAGTGGTTAAAATTTCAAGATAATATATTAGCCCAGAACGTACAAAATACAACCGATGAAGTTCAATCTGGTTGGTTACTTAAAACAGCATCAATTTTTAATAATTACTTTAGAACTGTTGTAACAACACTTGACCCTGATTTCATGCTTGGTAACTTCCCCCGTGATTTAGCTACAGCTATAATTCATTTAGAGGGTCAAAAAGATACAAACCCAAACTTAGATGCTAAGTCAATAGCAACAGAGACAGTTAAACGTATACCAAAAGCGATAAAAACTATTGCTAGGTTTGAAAGGAATATGAAGGACTCAGATCCTGAAATGACAAAACTTTACATCCAGTTTATCAAAGATGGGGCTAAAACCGGTTGGGTGGAGCAAACACCCTATGATGACTTGGTAAGGGAAGTAAATGCTTTAGGTGCTAAAAAATCTAAAACTTCACCGGCTAGGGCTAGGAGAGCTGCCATGAAATTAATGGAGGATGCTAACACCTCAGTTGAAAATGGAGTGCGTTTTTCATCTTATGTATCAGCTATAAACGCAGGTGCTAGTAGGTCTTCTGCTGCTTCCTTAGCAAAAGAGCTTACAGTTAACTTTAACAGGAAGGGTAATGCAGGTACAATATTAAATGCAATGTACTTATTTTCTAATACAGCTATACAAGGTAGTGTTAACATCTATAAAAACTTAGCTAAGGTTAAGAAGTATAAGGATATAAATGGTAAAGTAAAGACAGGTATGACAGGGGCTCAGAAGTTTGCTTTAGCATTACCAATGCTTGGTGCAGCCTTAACCTTATTTAATAGGGGTATTAGCGAGGAAAATGAAGAAACTGGTTTACTATATTATGATGAAATAGATGATTGGATCAAGGAGAGGAATTTAATCATAATGACCACAGGTAGGAACTATGTCACATTTCCACTCTCTTATGGTTACAACGTATTTTACAATGTAGGTCAGGCTGCAACAGATGTCTTTACTGGTAATAAAGATGCTGGTGAAGCAGCTAGTTTTATGACAGGTTCCGTACTAGGTTCATTTAGCCCTATACCAATATCTAAAAGGGATAATGCTATGGGATCAGTCGTTGCATCTTTAGTACCTACAGAAGTAGGTAAATTTACTAGTGATATCTTATCTAATAAAAACTTTGCAGGTATACCTATCTACAGGGATTTATTTGGTACAGAAAAGGGTGAAGTACCAACATCTGGTAGGGGTAAGGACAACTCTCCTCAGTGGATGAAGGATTTCACAGTTGGGTTAAACAAAGTTACAGGTGGTACAGAAGTAAGTAAAGGTGAAGTAGATTTAAACCCCGATATATTAATGTACGCATTGTACAAAGGTGGAGGGGGTTCTATTAAATATGCTGAAAGACTTTTTACCATGGCAGATAAGACTTATTTTAATGTGTTCAGCGAACCTGCAACAGCGGTTGGTGAAACCATAAAAAGTAGGTATAACGTAGATGATAAAAGAAAAACAGAGCTTTATCAGATACCTGCGGTAAGGAAGTACTTTGGTGAGACACAAGACTCCTACTATTCTCAAGTATTTTATGAGATTGAGAATGCAGTATATACTAATTACAACATCACTGAACTCAAACTTATAAAGGATAAAAAAAGAATGGATGACTTATCTCCCATAGAACGTAAAAAGGTTGGTATATTAATGAGGGATAAAAGACTCCTAGATAAAGCCAATCAAAGGTTAAGTAAAATAAGGAAGAGGGAGAAGAGGTTTGTCGAGTCTAACGAAAATGAAAAAGACCTACAAGCTAATATCAATGCCAACCTTAAATTCAAATATGAAGTTTACATGCGTGTTTATAAAGATTATAAGAAGTCTGAAGCAGAAATGGAGAAGTTAAATAAGAAAAATAAGTAAAAGAAAAACCCCTATAAGCAACAGCCTATGGGGGTTTTTAATAGCAACATTTAGTCTGATAATCTTGCGAAGAGTCGTTATTTTTTTAGTAACCTAGTTAACTCAGTTACTTCTAGGCAAAATACACACGTAAAAACCTATTCTATTTCTGGTCTGGTAACTATTCTCAGGTGTTAACCCCTTTAATAGCTTTAGTATCTACTAGGCCAGCCCACCCCTAATATACTCTTACTTCATACCCTTCTTACCTTTCATAGCTTTAGGTTTCATGGTTTTCTTCATGCTAGATGATTTACCTTTTTTACTCGAACCTGCACTTGTTTTACTTTTATACATAATATCCTGTTTTTGTTTAGGTTACAAATTTAAGGCTTTTTAGGGTTGTGTCAGTTTAAAAGTTATTGTATTCTACATTAAACACCTTCAGCCCTAAAGATCTAGCTCTCCTAACAACCTGTAGCCTGTCATCAAACATACCTACAATATAGTTATCCTTGGCAATCTCCCTCCACATCTCCTCTTTAACAACCCAGTCCGGCCTAGAATCACCTTCTGGTCTTATAAGTATTTCATCGTAGTTAATCTTGTTAACCTCTAACCATAACTTGGTTGTATAAAGTGCTATACCATCTCTACCAGTACAAATTATAACCTTAGTTCCAGAGGACTTTATCATATCCATGACCTTAACTGTAGATTCATCTACTGTATCTACTCCAACCCTCTTCCAATCATAAGGTGAACGATCACCCATTTTTGCAATTGTACCATCAATATCAAATATCACTGCATCAGGTTTTGAGGGGTTGTTATCTATCGTTTTAACTTCAAACTTTATAGGATTAAACTTTAAATTATTGTACAGTGAAACAAGGTTATTGTATTGCTTCTGTATAATCTCTGGTCCAACACTCCTCTTGCGACTCATATCCCTCACCTCAGCCTCTTTTAGGGTCACAGGGAATAACTTGTAGGTTGTTGAGACGTTCCAGTAGGAGAAGCGATCTAAGTAGCCTCTTTTAAGGTGTGTTGCATCTATGATGACATCCTTCCCCATCTGTAAAGACTCATTAATTAACGTATCTTCAAACCTAGTTACTAACTTTTCTGTCCTATACAGATCATCTCTCCTGTAATACTCATGTATACTATCCTCTGTGAAACTAAATAGACCTTCTCTGATTTTATCTCTGTTCACTATCACGGTGTTGTCAGGGTTTTCTAACCACTGCTCGTGAGCCCATGTTGATTTACCACTACCTGAAATACCTATTAAAGCTGTTATTCTATTTTCCATTTTGTAAAATTTTAATTTGTTCGTTAATCCAATCTATTCTTGGTTGTTTTTCTCCAATAGCATACCACAATTCAAGTGGGTTTAAACCTTCAGGTATTTTACTTTTAATAAAATCCTTTAGTGTTTTAACTTCTTTTGTATCTAGAACACCAAACCAAATATCCATATCAATTACTGCACAACACATCCCAGTGAAGTATTTGTAGTCCACTATAAAATCCCTTAGTACTATAAGGAGTTCTTCTGTTTCTCTTTCTGTGTTTTCCATTGTTAATGTTTTAATACTAAATCATACTCCTCACCCATCTGGACAAGGGGTTCACCCTGACTTATTGATGCCACCAATACTTGAAGCATCTTGCTTTGCTCTTCGGTTAGACCTATCTGTCTAATACGTCCATCCTCGGTCTCCTGTACTAAACCTACTCTACCAATACTTAATCTTTCAAATTGTGCCATATTTTTTATTTTAGTACTTTGTTAATTGCTTCCTTGCATGATTTGTAGTTTTCTAATAATATTGTATCTGGGTTGTCTACAATTCGACCGTCACTCATAACATAATCACTTTCAAAATCACTAACGAATTGAGTTATAACCCTTAAAAGCTCATCTCTTTGCTTTAGTAATTCACTAGGTAATCTTTCCAATTGCTCTCTGTCATACCAAGCGTGTTTTTCTGGTATTCCATCTACAGCATACTCAGTAACACCTTGTGTCTTAGTAACCTTACTTACTACCCCTTCCTTTCCGATTAGTTCAGGGTTCATGTCGAATGTAATAAGATTCCCATATTTATCATTCTCCCAGAGTAGAGCCCCATAATTTATAACCCTTACTCTATCCCCTACTTTTAGTTTCTTTTTATCCATTAGTTATCAGATTCTATATCAGACTCTCCGCTATCAAGCTCTTTAGTCTCCTGCTCTAGGAAATTAAAACTCTTTAGTTTATAAGCCTCAAAGTTAAACAATGATTCTTTCCTTACAACAATACCTTCTTCCGGAACTTTGTTGTCACACATGAAACAATCCTTTTCATTATATTCCTGTTCTAGGTTTTTAATTAAATTCTCACCCCAATTTTCTTCTGATATTTCAGGTATCCTTAGAGTATCTATATTCTCCATTAACCAATCTACAGAACGACCATGGTAAAACAAATGTGGTGGGGTAAGATCTCTTACATCACAGAACTCCTTAATGTCAGGGTAGGATAACTCTGTTACTAAACCATCTGGTGTTGTCTGAGTTATTCTGTATACCTCTAACTTGTGTTGAGGTCTTTCATCCCTTCTAGTAATAAAAGGGTAGATCATTTCTTCTCTTATACCTAGATCACTACAGACACCTTTTAAATAATCTAACTTCTTAATTACTCTGTCATGAAAAGAATTGAACTTATACCTAAGGATATCCTCCCTGTCTTGATCTGAGTAAAGATCCTTCCAAGCTTTCCTATATTGAGATGGAGTCATTTCACTTGCTGATACAGGCTTACAACCATAATCAAAACCTTTTTGTATGT
>Ga0307959_1001534_pt1 | contig 10234 bp, 7 predicted proteins | sample OrgLakmetagen494_FD_201813 | JGI IMG/M metagenome (GOLD analysis project Ga0307959, IMG submission 201813) | Saline water microbial communities from Organic Lake, Antarctica - #494 | ecosystem: Environmental > Aquatic > Non-marine Saline and Alkaline > Saline | place: Antarctica: Organic Lake...
GCCCCGCCGCTGATAGCCGAGCCGCGCGCTGCGGTCGTCGACCGTGTTGGCCCCGCGCGGCGGCTCGATTGCGCGCAGCACCCCCGACAGATCGAGGCTCAGCGTGTCGAGGGGCCGCTGGTTGCGATAGCCCAGTGACAGCCGGGTGTCGAAAAGCTCGGCGTTTTCCGCGTCATCGGGGCGCAGATCGTAATTGTCGGTGGCGCTGAGGGTGGAGGAGATCCCGAAGGTCAGGACCGGCCCGCCCGCCTCGGGGCCCGCGCCTTGCTGCGCCAGCATGGGCATTGCCCCCAGACCGAGCACGGTCAGGGCCCCGACGGCCCCGGAGCCGGCCAGGAGATATGCGCGTCTCACGGGGGCCGCCTTATTTGGTGAATTCGAAGAGGCGCCGCTCGGGCACGACGATCACGTCACCCGGGGCCAGCACCGTCGTGCCGCTGATGCTGTCCGCGCCGCCCATGCTTTTATAGTTGAAGCGGTAGACCCGTTCCTGCCCGCTGCTCGGATCGATGCGGCGCAGCTGGATGCGTTTCTCGGCGGCAAAGCGCGACAGCCCGCCCGAGGCGGCGAGAAATTGCAGCAGCGTCATGCCGGGCTCGACCTCGCGCAGGCCGGGCTGGGCCGCCTCGCCGATGATATAGATATCCATCAGTTCGTCTTCGCTGTCGGGGCCGAGAGAGGCCACCGAGACCAGCACCGTCGGCTCAATGGCGAAATCGCCGGCCAGTCTCGACGAGATGGTGCGCGCCACGCTGTCGACGGTGCGCCCGCCCGCCCGCACCGAGCCGGCCAGCGGAAAGCTGATCGAGCCGTCCGGCAGAACCAGGACATTGCGCCCCAGTTCGGGATCCTCCAGCACCTCGACCTGCAACGTGTCGCCGGGCTGGATGCTGTAGCTGCTTTGCGCGGTGGCGGTGCCGGCCAGCCCCGCCATGACAAAAAGCGCCGCCAGAAATCTGATCATCTTGGTCCTCTGCCCCCGTATGGATGTTCACCCGATTTTGACCGGGATGCTATGACATCCGGTCGGGCGGCGAAACATGCGAATGCAACAATTCACCCCGCTGCGGCGGATTTGCAGCAGTGGGGCGGGTGGGGCACGGGTGGCGTCAGTTTCCGGTACCGTCCTCTTCGGAGGTCTCCCCGTCGGCGGTCCCGGCGGTCTCCTCGAGCCGGGCGATCGCGTCCTCGACCACGGGCATGAAAACGGGGGGCCGGTCGTCGCCGGTGATCTCGACCACACGGCGGTACCGCTCCAGCGCGTCCGCGTCGCGGCCCAGATCGTCATAGAGGCGCGCCAGGTGATACTGCACCCTGGGATCCGATGGCAGCCCCTGGGCGGCGGATTCCAGCGCCGTGACCGCCGTGTCGATCTCGCCGCGGCGGAAGGCGATCCAGCCATAGGTGTCCTGGAAGGCCGGCACGTCGCGGCCCCGCAGACGGCGCGCGATCTGATGCCCGCGCTCGAGGCTCTCGGCATCCTCGCGCCCGGTCGTCAGCAGGCTGGCCAGGTTGTTGGCGATGATCAGGTGGTCGGTATTGGCGGCATAAAGCCGCTCGTAGATCCCGATCGCCTCCTCGATATCGCCGTCGCGTTCCAGCAGGCCGGCAAGGATCCAGTTGAGCCGCAGATCGTCGGGCAACGCCGCGATCCCGTCGCGCAGCACCTGACGCGCCGCGGCCTCGTCGCCCTGCGCCGCCTTGATGTTGTAGAGCGCCAGCCAGAAACGCGAATCCTGCGGCGCCTCTTCGGTCAGATCGCGAAACGCCGTCTCGGCGGCCTCGATCTGTCCCGTCACCGCCTCGACCGAGGCCATCAGGAAGCGCGCGTTCGGCTCGTCGGGATTGGCCTCCAGCGTTTCACGCGCATATTGCCGCGCACCTTCCGCGTCGCCCTCTGCCAGACGGCTGCGCACGATCGTCGCCGCGGCCCCGAGGCCGCGCGCGCCGTCACCGGCCAGCGTGTCGAGAAAGCTCAGAAGCTCGTCCTCGCGGTCCTGCGCGGCAAGCTGGCGCGCGTTGAGCTCGTTGGCGATGCGCGTCGCGCGGTCGCCGTCCTGATCGCGCAGCGTGTCGATCACCTGGCCCAGGCGGCCCCAGTCCTGCTGGGTCACGTAGACCTCGCCAAGGGCCCCGAGCAGCCCGACATGGCTTGAGGACAGGCGCAGCGCGTTGATCAGAATCGCTTCGGCGTTGCGCAGGTCGTCCTGGGATATCAGGTGGCGGGCATAGCGCAGGGTTTCCTCGGGCGCATTGCCGGAGGCCTCGACGGCCCGGCTCAGCATGTCGGCCATCAGGTCGCGATTGCCGGCGCGTTCATGCGCCCGCGCCATCAGGGTCATCGCCTCGGCATCCTCGGGGGTTTCGCCGAGCGCCGAGCGCAGGGTGACGATCGCCTCGTCGATGCGATCGTCGTCGATCAGCCAGCCGGCGCGCATCTTGATCGCCTCGGGCTGTTGTGCATCCTCTTCGAGCACCTGTTCGACCAGTGCGCGCGCGCCCACATTGTTGCCCGTCGTCTCCAGCATCCGGGCCAGCATCGCCATGATGCTGCGCCGCTCGTCGGAGGGGTCGATCCCGTCGATCAGCTCTTCCATCTCGGTGATGATGGCCGCATCGCGGTCGCCCAGATCGAAGCGCAGCCCGGCGCGCAGGGCCGTCAGGCGCGCGGCCTCGGGGGGGTCTTCGTCGAGCAGGCGCCCGAGTTCGGCCAGCGCGGTGTCGAGATCGCGCACATCCGTCAGGAAGCGGATATAGGTGGTGATGGCGCCGGTATCGGCGCCTTCGGCATCGGCGGGCTGCGCGGCGGCGGCATCGGCGCGCCCCTTGAGGAACGCCTGCGCGGCCTCGGCATCGCCCTGCGACAGATACCAGCGCACCAGGATATTGGGCACGTTCGGATCGTCGGGGAAGCGCTCGATCATCTCCTCGAGCTGTGCGCGGATCTCGCGCGTCTCGCCCAGCTGGTTGAGCACGCCGAGACGGATCGTGTAAAGCTGCCGGTCATCCGCGTCGCGCGCCAGCGCCGCGTCGATCGCCGTGAGCGCCGCGGTCCAGTCCTGATCGCGGATGAGATCGTCGATCACCACCTGGCGGGCCAGCATCAGATCGGGGTTGTCCTCGACCAGCGCCCGCGCCTTCGTCACCGCGTCGCGCCGGGCGTCCGGATCCTCTGCGCCCGACAGCGCATCGCGATAGGCGACCGTCGCATTGACGGCCTGCACCACCGGGTCCTCGGGGGCGAGCTCGGCCGCGGCCGTGCCGTGGCGCCGCGCCGCGTCCCAGTCATTGAACTGCACCGCCAGCTCGGCCAGGGCGCGCTGGCCGTCCACGCTGTCGGGATGTTGCTCGACCAGCCGGCGATACTGGCCATACGCCTCGCGCAGGTTGCCGCGCTCGTACACGGCCTCGGCATAGGTCCGCCGCGCCTCGCGATGCTGCCCGTCGAGCCGGAAGACATTGCGGAACTCGACCAGGGCGCGGTCCACGTCGCCCGCCTGCAGCAGTTCCAGCCCGGATTGATAATGGGCCTCGGCCCGGTCCTCGGCGGTGTCGCAAAAGGACAGAAGTCCTGCGGTGGCAAGCGCCAGAAAAGTCGGTTTTATCACGTCATTCGCCCTGCATGTTGAGACGCGCCCCAAGGGTGCGCGCCGGTCGTGGGATGGGGTGTGCGTTGTCTACCACGATATGGTGTCGACCGGGATGAAAAACATCCCTTATCCTTTACGCCATCCTTGACCACGCCGGAGGTCCCGGCAGGCAGGCCGTGTCAATACCCGGTGCCGCGCACCACAACCATCACCGTGCGGAAGAGGATGGTGACATCGCCGGACAGAGACAGGGTGGCCAGATAGCGGTTGTCGAATCCGGCACGCGCGGCAAAGCTCGAATCGTTGCGGTCCGAGATCTGCCAGAGGCCGGTGATGCCGGGGCGCAGGTCGAAATAGGCCGTGCCCGGATAGAGCCTTTCCTGATCGACCATCATCGGGCGCGGCCCGACCAGCGACATGTCGCCCTTGAGCACGTTCCACAGTTGCGGCAATTCGTCGAGCGAGCATTTGCGCAGCACCCGGCCGATCCGCGTGATGCGCGGGTCGGATTTGAGCTTTTGCGTCTCGTCCCATTCGCGGCGCGTCTCGGGGCAGGCGTCGAGATGGCGCCTGAGCAGGGCATCGGCCCCCGGCACCATGGTGCGGATCTTGACGATGCGAAAGATGCGCCCGCCGCACCCGATGCGTTTCTGGCGATAGATCGGGCTGTGCCCGTCAAGCGCGACCAGCGCCATCATCACCAGAACGACCGGCAGGGTGATCGGCAGGGTCACGAGGATCAGCACGATGTCGAGGGCGCGCTTCACGCCGTAGCGATAAAGCGCGGGACGAAGCGGCGCCTGTTTGCGACGGGCAGCATCGTGGTCTGTCGGGGCCTGGGAGTAGCCGACCTGTGAATACCCGGCCTGTGAATAATCTTGAAATGCCATGTTCTGTAGTCCCCAGCTTTCCTGTCAAAAGCGCGTATGCACAATCGGTGGCCGTGCGAAATGCAGATCAGGACAGCTCGCGTTCCGGATAGCACGTAGCACGCGCCCCCCCCCTGATGCAAGAAACAATTAGAGGTTGCCTAAAAACAAGGATTAATTTGATATGAAACACGAAATAAATGTGACGTCGGGCGAAATGCCTTATTTTTGGGTGTTTGCCCGATATGAGATGCGCGCCTGATCGGACCCCCAAAAAACCGATTGCCGGCAACCCGGCAACAAAGACGGGCAAAGAGCCTGATCTTTTCCGGGCGGCTCCGTGCGGCTCCGTGCGGCCCGGGACGATCCAGGGCGATTCGCCGTGACACCGGGCGTGACGGGGGCCGGCGCGGCGCCCGCGACCGGGTCGGATCACGGGCCTGATCCGGGGGCCTGATCATTGGGCCGGATTATCCATGGAAGGGATTCTGCTGTTGCATAATCAACCTGTAACGGGCACATGCCATTAAGTAAAAGAGGGCCATCGGGTACCGGAGAGGGCGTGCACCCTGTCGTGAAACATGCAGGCCCATCCTGTTCTCCCGTGTGTCAGGGTACAGACCCGTTGCCGCCTTCGTTTGAAAGACGCCTTTGAAAGACGCCCATGAGACCGGAGACACTTTACGCAGATCACTTCGGCCTCTCCGAGCGTCCGTTCACGCTGCTGCCCGATCCGGCGTTTCTCTATTGGTCGAAGGCGCATCGCAACGCCTACACGATCCTCGATTACGGCATCTTCTCGCGCGCGCCGATCACCGTGATCACCGGCGAGATCGGCTCGGGCAAGACGACGCTGGTGCAGCACCTGCTGGGCAACACCGATGACACGATCACCGTCGGCCTGATCTCCAACGCGCAGGGCGGGCGCGGCGAGCTGCTGCAATGGGTGCTCAACGCGCTGTCGGTCGAGGTGTCGAACGAGGCCAGCTACGTGCAGAAGTTCCAGACCCTGCAGGATTTCCTGATCGCCGAATATGCCGCCGAGCGGCGCGTCGTGCTGATTTTCGACGAGGCGCAGAATCTCTCGATCGAGGGTCTGGAAGAGTTGCGCATGCTCACCAATATCAATGCCAACAAGGACGAGTTGATCCAGCTGATCCTGGTCGGACAGCCCGAACTGCGCGACGTGATCCGCAGCCCGCAGATGAAGCAGCTGGCGCAACGGGTGACGGCGAGCTTTCACATCCCGGCGATGGATGCCGGGACCGTGACCAACTATATCCGTCACCGGTTATGCGCCGTGGGCGGGACGGGGGGCGAGTTCAGCGATGCCGCCTGCGCGATGATCCATGTGCAGACCGAAGGGGTGCCGCGGCTGGTCAACCAGCTTTGCGACATCGCCATGGTCTATGCCTGGAGCAACGATCAGACTTGCGTGACCGAAGAGACCCTGCAAAGCGTTCTGGATGACGGGCTGTTCTTCGCCGCCGCCAGACCCGCGGAAGAAAGCGACGCGACATGAACGAAGTGAAATACTACTTTTCCCTCTTCCTGAGGCGTCTGCATTATTTCCTGCTGATCTCGGTGGTGGTCTCGGCGGTCGCGGTGATCGTCGCCATCTCCCTGCCGCCGGCCTACGAATCCCAGACCCGGATCCTGGTGGAAGGCCCGCAGATCCCGCAGGAACTGGCCTCCTCGACGGTGACCATAAGCGGGGGCGAGCAGCTCCAGATCATCCAGCAGCGGCTGATGACCCGCGCCAACCTGCTCGACGTGGCGCGCAGCCAGAATGTCTTCGAGAATATCGGCACCATGAGCGCCGACGAGATCGTGGACGCGATGCGGGCGCGCACCGGCATTCGAATAGGCGGGGGACGCGATTCGCCCCCCACCATGAACCTCAGTTTCGAGGCGCCCCGCGCGGCCGCCACGGCCGCGGTGCTCAACGAATACCTGACCCTGATCGAACAGCAGAATAGCGAGTTGCGCAGCTCGCGCGCCGGCACCACGCTGGAATTCTTCCAGCAGGAGGTGGAGCGGCTCGGCAATGATCTCGATGCCCAGAGCGCCCGCATTCTCCAGTTCAAGTCCGAAAATGCCGAAGCGCTGCCCGATAACCTGCAGAACCGCCTCAGCCAGCAGGCCAGGATGGAGGAAGACATCCGGCGGATCGAGCGCGACATCACCGGGCTGCGCAACCAGTCCGAGCGGCTGGTACAGATTTTCGAGGCCACCGGGCAGTTGGGGGACGGGGACGGAGAGGGCCTGACCTCCGACCAGCAGCGTCTGCGGGACATGCGCCGCAACCTTGACGAGGCGCTGTCGCTCTATTCGGAAAGCAACCCTCGGGTGAGGATGCTGCAGGCCCGGATCACGCGGATGGAGGCGCGCATGGAGACGCGCGCGGCCGAAGAGCGCGACGCCCCCGAAGACGAGGCCGCCTCCGAGGTACAGACGCGCGGATCGGCCACGCTCGATCTGCAACTTAACGAGATCGAGACCCGCATCTCGATGCTGCAGGAGCAGCGCGACGAGACCGAAGAGCGGCTGGAGCGGTTGAACGAAACCCTCGGGGAGACCCCGGCCAACAGCGTCGCCCTGGGCGAGTTGCAGCGCAGCTACAACAATATCGAAAACCAGTACAACACGGCCGTCGACCGTCTGGCCCGGGCCAGCACCGGCGAGCGGATCGAGTCGGCCTCGCGCGGCGGGCGCCTCTCGGTGATCGAGCCGCCGTCGGTTCCCAACCGGCCGACCAAGCCGAACCGGCTGAAGATCGCCGGTGGCGGCACCGCCCTCGGGATCGCGGGGGGGCTGGCGCTGGTGGTGTTGCTCGAACTGCTCAATCGCACGGCCCGGCGGCCCGAGGACATCATCAACCGGGTCGGGGTGCGCCCGCTGGTCACCATCCCCTACATGCACAGCCGCGGCGAGGTGGTCGGCAAACGCCTGATCAAGGGCACCGTCTACGTGACGATCCTTGTGGGGGTGCCCGCCGCAATCTATGCGGTCCATATGTACTACCTGCCGCTTGACCTGCTGGCCGACAAGATCATGGACCGGATCGGGGTGCGCCTGTGACCGGTCGGTGCCTCTTGTCCCGGTGCAATTTCCGGTGCGATTCCGGGTGCAATTTCACACAGAACCGCCTTTTCGGGAGCGCGTGACATGGAACGTATTCAGGAAGCTCTGGCCAAGGCGCGCGCCGAACGGCAGCGGGGCAGCCCCGCGCGCACCGATCATGTGGCCGCAGCGCCGCGCGACTCGCAGGTCGAGGAAAGCTGGCAGGCACTGGCCCCGATCCGGCGCGATGTCGAGACACTCAAGCGCAACCGGGTGGTCGCGGTCGAAAGCGGGCACGCGGCAGCCCCCTACGATCTTTTGCGTACCAAGATCATGCATCAGGCCCAGAGCAATGGCTGGCGCCGGATCGCGATCGTCTCGCCCGATCCGGCGGCCGGCAAGACCACCACGCTGGCCAATCTGGCCTTCAGTTTCGAGCGCCAGCACGACATGCGGGTGATGTGCATCGATCTGGATCTGCGCCGCCCGAACCTGCACAAGGTGCTGGCACAGACGGTCGAGCATTCCATGGCCGATGTGCTGGAGGGCCGGGTGCGCTTTGCCGATCACGGGATGCGCCTTGGCGAGCGCGTGGCCTTCGGCTTCAACCGCAGCGCCGCCTCGCGCCCGTCGGAGCTGTTGCTGAGCCGTGCCGCGCGCGCCGGGCTGGACGCGATCGAGCAGGATTACGCGCCCGACCTGGTGTTCTTCGACATCTCGCCGCTCAATGTCAGCGACGACAACATCGCCTTTCTGCAGAATGTCGATTGCGCGATCATCATCGCCGCTGCGGAATCCACCCCGACAAGCCTCATCGACCAGGCCGAACGGCAGGTGGCCGAACTGACCAACGTGATGGGGGTCGTCCTGAACAAGTGCCGCTACAGCAGCGAAACCGACGGGTATTACTACTATTACTACTGACTGTTCCCGACCACCGGATCGCGGTGCCATGATGGCCGGTATCGCGCGCATCGTCGCGCTTTGACATCAGGCGATGCGCCGGGCGCCCTCTGCCCCCTTGATTTCACATGTTCGAGACGCGCAAAACCGGTCCCCACGTCTGAGCAGCATGCTCTGGTGGCCCGGATGTCTTTCGACCCCTGTTCCGTCTCGCGCCTTCCGTCTCGCGCCGGTGCGAGGTTGACCCGAGCCGGCCATGATGATCTTAGTCCTTTCATGTCCTGTCTGCCATGAAGCGGTCTTCTGATGTCACAGCCAAATGTGCTTGTCTTTTATCCGAAGGTTTTCTGGGGCGGCGGCCCGCCGAGAACCTGTTACGCGATCTGCTCGCACTGGCCCGGGCAGGGTCTGCCCGTCACGGTGTACTCCGCCGCGTATCCGGGCGACGATCCGGCGCGGATCATGGCACCGGCCCTGCCGACGGTCCTGCCATGGCGGCTGCAGCGCCGTCTCGCCTCGGTCGCGCGGCTCCGTCCGATCCTGGAGCGTCGCAGCGTGGCACAGGCCCTGGCGGCCGTCCGACCCGGCGATCTGTGCTATTTCTGGCCCGGCCTCGGCGCCTCGAGCGCCGCGATCGCGGCCGCGAAGGCCCGGGGCGGTCGTATCGTGCTGGAGTTCATCAACACGCACAGCGCCTATGCCAAGCGGATCCTCGATGCCGAATGCGACCGGATCGGTGCGCCGCGCTACCCGCAATTCACCGCAGCCATGCTCGAGCGTGAGGCAGAGCGTCTTCGGCTGGCCGATGCCGTGTTCGCGCCCGGCCCGTTCGTGGAGGCGTCGATCCGCGACACGACGCCCGCATGTCCGGAGATCCTGCCGGCCAGTTACGGCACGTATCTTCCCTCCGGTGCGCCCGTTCAGCGGACCGGCAGACCCGCGGGGCGGCCGATGAGGTTTCTGTACGTGGGATCCGTGAGCCTGCGAAAGGGCGCGCATATCCTTATGGAGGCCTGGCGCAGGGCCGGCCTGCCGGCCGAGCTGTGGATCGCCGGGAAGATCGAGCGGCATATCGCGGCGCCGGATCGTCGCGACCGCTTTCTGGGCCGGATCCCGGATACGGTCAGATTCCTGGGGCATGTCCCGGATATCGCGCAGGTCTACCGGGACGTGGATGCCTTTGTCTTTCCCTCTCTGGAAGAAGGCGGGCCGCAGGTGACCTACGAGGCCGCCGCGTATGGTCTGCCGCTGATCGTGACGCCGATGGGCGGCGGCTGGATCGCGAAAGACGGGGCGCAAGATGGTGCGAAAAACGGGGCCAATGCCCTTGTCGTGCCGCCGGCCGATACCGGGGCCCTGACCGAGGCCCTGATCCGGCTGCACGAGGACGACGACCTGCGCCGGGCCCTTGGCGCGCAGGCGCTTGCCGATGCACCGTATTACGGATGGGATCAGGTGGCGGATCGCCGGCGCCGGGCCCTGCTGGATTTCGCGGATCGCTGACCCTGCCTTCCGGGCACATGACGAGGCCCCTGCAGGATGCTGCCAATTTTTGGGCATGACGTCGCACCCCCCGGACAAACCTGCCTCTTCGACGCCTGCCCCGCGTTGCAGAATCCATTGCAATGCTGCAGACACAAAGTGCTTTTATGGATGACGGACCCAGTTCGGATGGCGGGTGTCACAACAGTTTCACAACAAGGGATCAAAAGCTGAATGGACCAAAAGGTCAGAATAGGCGTTGTCGGGCTCGGCAAGATGGGTCTGTCACATTTCGCCATGGTCAACGCGCATCCACGGGTCGAAACC
>Ga0307959_1001546_pt1 | contig 10173 bp, 10 predicted proteins | sample OrgLakmetagen494_FD_201813 | JGI IMG/M metagenome (GOLD analysis project Ga0307959, IMG submission 201813) | Saline water microbial communities from Organic Lake, Antarctica - #494 | ecosystem: Environmental > Aquatic > Non-marine Saline and Alkaline > Saline | place: Antarctica: Organic Lake...
GGTGTGACACAGCCCCGTGGCCTTGATCTCCACCAGAACCTCGCCCGCCCTCGGGCCGTCCAGCTCCACATCCATGACCTCGAGCGGTTTCCCGGCCTCCACCGCGACGGCAGCACGTGTGCGCATGCAACTTCCTTTTCACTTCCAACGTCCGCTTGCATAATTCGCTACTCTTCGAATTGCACGGCTTGAGGTTCACTATGCGTGCCGTCTGTCGGTCCGGACAATTACTACATTGGTGGGTATTGGGTTCGGCGTCCGGCGCGCGCATGGTCATCGGGACGATCAAGACAGGTCACGAGATAGCGAAAGCGGGACATATGCAACGTTCGAAAACACTGGGATACGCCCTCGGCTTGGCGCTATTGGCGGTTCCGCTGCAGGCAGCCGATTTTTCCGATCCGACATGGCCGTGCATCCAGCGCAAGGTAGATGAGTTGTCGCTCGGGCTGATGTGGACGCACCCCGTGCCCGAAGAGACCGCCTCGGACGCCGACACACGCCGCGAGGTCAACAGGCTGGCTGCCAAGCTGGCGCTGCGTCGGCTGGAGGTCGAGGAACTTCGCCCCGAGATAGAGAGCTTCGCCGCCCGGCATGACGGATCGCCCGACGCGCTTGGCCGTGTGTTCGCGCGCGTGTTCAAAACGTTATCCACACGGCGCACCAGGGTCATATCGGGTATCGAGAATTTCTCGCTGAACCAGATCGACCTCAGCCAACGGATCGAGGCCGCGCAGACCGAGATGGTCATGGAGATGGACTCCGACGCGCCAGACCAAGAGCGCATCGGTGCGCTCGAGGAGCAGCTCGAGTGGGATCAGCTTATCTACTCGGACCGGCAGAGCACGATTACCTATCTGTGCGAAACTCCCACGCTGATCGAACAACGGCTCTATTCCCTGTCGCAGATCTTACGCCAGCAGATCACCGAATCGGGCTGAGCGTCGGGTTGAGCCGCCTTACTCCCATTCCATCTCGGTGAAGGCCACCGTGACGTTGCGCGGGTTGTATACGTCGAAAAGCGCCCAATCCGCCGCCGCGCCCCGTGCCACGCTGCCTAATGCATCAGATAGCCGCGCACCCGCGTCGAGCGCGTCGCGCGTGTCACGTTCCAGCATGTCCAGATAGCGCATGAGCGGTTCCGCACCCTCGGGCCATGGAAGCGTTGAGGCGCCATGGCCGGGAACCACGCTCGCGAAATCCATGCCTTGCAGATCCGCCAGCACCGCGCGCCAGCCGCGCAGACTGCCATCTAGAGCCGGCACGTGGCGGTCGAATACGAGATCGCCTGCAAACAGTGTTCGCGTCTGGCGGTCCACCACCGTCAGGTCATTTCCGGTATGCGCTACCGGCCATGCGCGCAACGCCAGCACCCGCCCTCCAAGGTCGATCTCGGCCCGCTCGGTGACAGCATCGGTCAGACGTGGCACAGCGACATCCACGAAGGCTGCACCATCGATGGCCGCACGCAGGCTTTCAAGGTAATCGGACTGACGATCTGCCAACGCACGCGGCAGGCCCGCATGCCCCCAGATCCGCGCACCGGCGCGAGCGAACACGCCCGTGCCGAAGACATGATCGGGGTGCATATGCGTCAGGATCACATGTCGCACCGGCAGATCGGTGCGCGCCCGGATCGCCCGCCAGAGCGCCTCGCCGATCCACGGTGCCGTGCCGGTATCTATCACCGCCACACCCGCATCGCCGATCACGAAGCCCAGGTTGCTGATATCGCCGCAATTCTCCGCATCAGGCTCGGCGATCTGGCCCTCATGCGCGAAGACGCCGGACGCGACCTCGACCATCTCCAGCGCCGCCGCAACCGGCTGGCAGACCGGAGGGGACGCGACCAGATGGTCCGGGATGGCCTTTGCGTCCGGCGGAGCGTCGCGCAATGCGGCGCGGCAGGCATCCTCGGTCGGGTGCTCGTATCCCGGCAGCAACCGGTCGCGGCACGTCTCGGGCGATGCCGCGAGGCAAAGTGTGAGAATTGCTTCGAACATGGCCTGTTTCCCCGGCGGATAGTCGTCGCAGAATCCGCCGACACGCAGGCGAGATCCACACCAACCATGGTCGCACTGCGCAGCCCCGCCTTTCCGTGCTATGGTGCGGCAATTCCATGGGAGGAGGAAAGACACCATGGCCGGAAAACTCTGGACCGTCACCGCGCTTGTCGGCGCACTGGCGCTGCCCGCCATCGCGGACGACACGGTCAGGAACCCGCTGACCGACGGCGAGACGTGGGACATATTGCGCGAGAATGTGGTGGGTGACGCGCAGGTCGCCGATGGCAGCACCCTGTTCACGGTCGATGCCCCTTACCGCGCCAATGACGCAGCAACGGTTCCGGTGCGGATCAGGCAGACCGATCCCGACGCCTTCATCCGCGCGGCGACCGTGGTGATCGACGAGAACCCCGCGCCGGTCGCCGCCGAATTGACCTTTTCCCAGGCTATGGCCCCGCTCGATTTCGAGATGCGGGTGCGGGTGGAACGGTATTCCAATGTCCGAGTGATTGCCGGGACCGACGACGGGCTGTCCATGACGGGGCGGTTCGTGAAGGCCTCTGGCGGGTGCGCGGCCCCGGCCAGCCGCGACCCCGAGGTGGCGCTGGCCTCGATGGGCGAGATGAAGATGCGGCTCTTTCAAAACGACGCCCGAATGTCCACGCCCCGCCGAGAGGCGCAGATCATGATCCGCCACCCGAACTACTCGGGTTTGCAACGCGATCAGGTCACGCAGTTGTTCATATCGGCGCATTTCATCGACCACATGACGGTTTGGCAGGGCGAGGATCTGCTTTTCACGCTGGATGGCGGCATCTCGATCTCGGAAAATCCGGTCTTCCGATTTTCCTACACCGATAACGGGGCCACTGCATTTCGGGTGATGGCCACAGACACGGACGGAAACACGTTCGAGCGTGTTCTGCCAAAGGCAGCGGATAGCTGAGCTGATCTACGGCCCTGTTGCGCGCCGGGTCAGAGCCGGCTCAGAAGCAGATGATCTCTGCCTCGGCCTGGGCCCGGCGCAGATCGGCAACGTAGTCCTGCGCCTCTGGCGCGCCCTGGAAATAACTCATGCGCTGTCCAGAGGCACGGCGCATCGATAAAACCGTCTCGGCTTGCAGATATTTCTCGTACGGCAAGATCGCCGCGATCTCGTCGATGGAACAGGAACAGCGCCGCAGCACGTCAGCGCCCTGCCCGTTCGTCGCCATGCAGGCAAAGACGTAATCGGCCCGCACCTCGGTCGGATAGTCGTTGAATTGCTCGGCCACATCCTGGGCGACGACCATGCCGGCGGCCCCTGCCAGAGCGGCCGCCAAGGTCCATTTTCCAATCATTGCACTGGCTCCATTCCTTCGAATGTCATGCTGGATCTGTAGATCAGACCATCGCCATCCGGCGCCGGGGCTTCGGCAACCAGTGACACATACCAGCCGGGCACGGAATGGGACATGGTCACACTCAGTTCCAGCGCGCCAAAGCCCATCATCCGGTCCGCATTGGGGTCGCCCTCGAACGGGTTCAGCCGAATAGTCTGGATCTCGATCTCTGCGCCGTCCACGGTCGCCGTACCCGCCTCGACCTCGGTCGGCTGGATCAACGACTCCTTGACGCGGTTGCGGATGTAGAACTGGCTGCCGCCAGCGGTTTCGGCCATGTCCCGCACGACCGATTCGTAGAACACCATGATCATCGGGTTCCCGACACTCGCCGGGAACGACCCCATGGCGCGATGCTTGCCGTCCCGACGGAATCCGAGCTGCGCCATTTCCATGTCCGCCTGCTCGATCCTCAGCGAGATCTCGCCGGTGTCGCGCATCGCCGCCTCGGGCTTGAGCGTGTTGGTCACCTCGCGGCGATAGATCAGGGCCCGGTCGCGATCCACGCCGTCGAGCGTGCCATCGCGAAAGAGCAGATCATAGGTCGCCTCGCCATCTGCTGATGCTGCAAGGCCCGGACCCGCCGCGATCATAAGGGCCAGACCCCAGGCCAAAACTGCGCGTTTCATCATTCGAGATCCTCCTGAAAGCGCAGCCTATGCGATCTGCACGCCCTGTCATAACCCGACTTTTGTCGGTACGCGGATGCGGTGTCAGCCACCCTGTCCGCCTCCCCGATGCCTCTGTATGGCCCAGTCGATGAGGGGGCGCAGCCGCGACAGCTTCACCGGCTTGGAGATCACCGAAACATCCTCGCGCGCGGCCATGCGGCGCAGCAATTCGGACCGGTCGGCGGTGATCAGGATCGCCGGCAGGTGATGGCCCGTGCCGTCGCGCAATGCGGCCACCGCCGCAAGGCCGGTATCGTCCCCGTCGAGGTGATAATCGGCCAGCACGATATCCGGCACCACGCCGGTCTCGTCAAGGGTCCAGCACGCCTCGGGCGTCGAGGGCACGCCCAGCACCCGCGCGCCCCAGCGTTCCAGCCGCTGCCGCGTGGCAAAAAGCACCTCGGCGTCGTTTTCGATGACCAGAACGGTGTGGTCGAAGGCGGTATCGGCCTTGCCCTGACCCCGCGTCGCGGGATCGGCCCGCGCGGTGCCGTTGCCCGCGCGCTCCAGCTCGATACTGAAAACCGAGCCACGGCCCGGTGCCGAGCGCAGGCTGAGCGCGTGCCCGAGGTGGCGACAGGTGCGATCCACCACCGAAAGACCCAAGCCCATGCCGGTGCCGAACACGGCATTCTCTGCGCGGGCAAATTCCTCGAAAATGCGTTTCTGGTCGACATGATCGATACCTATGCCGGTATCGCGGACCTCCAGCACCACCTTTGATCCACGGCGCCGCGCGCCCAGCAGAACGCGCCCGCCCGCCTCGGTGTACTGGATCGCGTTCACCACGAGGTTCTGGACGGAGCGATGAAGATAGACCGGATCGGATCGCACCACGACGCGACAGGGCACCACGTCGAGCCGCACCTCGCGAAATTCCGACAACGGCAGCTGGTCGGCAAACACCCCTTCCATCAGCGCCCCGAGATCGACCTCGGTGGGTGTCACCGCATCCGGATCCGAACTGGACAGCCGCGAGATGTCCAGCAGCGCATGCAGGAGCTGCTCGGTGGAGGTAAAGGCGCGGTGCAGCCGGTCGACCATCGGCAAGAGATGCGAGCCCTGCGCGGCCTCCTGCAGCGTCGAGATCAAAAGCTTGGCGGCATTGATCGGTTGCAAGAGGTCATGGCTCGCCGCCGCCAGAAATCGGGTCTTCGAGGACACCGCCGCCTCGGCGCGCTCCTTGGCAAGGCGCAGCTCTTCCTCGACGCGGGCCTTCTCCTCGAACTGCTCGGTCAGCCGCTCGTTGGCGCGCGTCAGCTCGGCGGTACGTTCCAGCACCCGGTTTTCGAGCAATTCGGTCGCCCGGCTTTCCAGCGTGACATCCTTCACCTCAACAAGGAACCCGCCATCGGCCAGGCCGTTGACCTGCACGTCGAGCATCCGCCCCCGGCCATGCCGCACCCGTCGCAGCCAGCCGCCCTGCGTCAATTGCTGCTGCCAGTTGGCGATCTCCAGAAACGCGTCATCGCGCACCAGACCGTGCGCCTGCATGAAGGCCAGCAACCGCTCCAGCGTGGTGCCGGGCTGCAATTCGGCAAGCGGCACCCCGAGAAGCTGCCGGAACTGCCGATTCTGCATCATCACCGTGCCTTGGGGCGAAAACGTGCAGACGCCCGATGTCATGGTCTCGAACACCGCCTGCAGGTAATCGGCCTGCTGGTCGATGAGGGTCTTCTTTTCCGAACGGTTCTGCCGCACGATCGGCGTGACCTCGGTCAGCAGCAGCACGACATTGTCGGGCGAGGTGCGCTGCAGACCGAGCTGGTACCAGATATCGCCCGCAAGCTCGATCATCAGCGACATGGCCATCGCGCCATCCGGCGTTTTCTTCAGTTGAGAGGCAGGGTGATGGATCTTGTGATCCGTCGACACCAGGTGACGGCTGCGCACCATCAGATCGAAGTACCCGTCAAGCGTGAGCCCCGCGACGATCTCGCCCGCGATATCGGGCAAGACGGTGCGGAAAAGCTGGTTGCACACATTCAGATGGCCATCGGTAAACAGCGCGAAGCCCTCCTGCATCACCGACAGCGCATCATGCAGGTTGCGCTGCGTGCGCGCGCGGTCGCCGCGCACGGTCTCGAGCTCGGTCGCGACCTCCTCCAGATCACGTGTCTTGGCGGCGACCTGGGCCTGCAACTCTATGGCCGACTGAAAGGCGCCGTAGGCCGAGAGGTTCATCTCGTCCCGCCGGTCGGCGCGGCGCATCAGGGCGGCGATAATACGCTCTTGTCGCGCGATCCGGACATCTGTCGGCTCGTCGGGGTCGATCAGGTTCATCACGCCTTCCCATCCTCAGGACCAAAAAAGGCGACCCCCACGAAGGTCTGGTTCATGTGGACGCCGCGATGCTGCTCGCCGTACGTGTTGAACCCCAGCACCCGGGCCTCGCGAAAGATCTCCGACACGGGGCGGCAAAGCTGTTTCTGCTCGACCTCCAGCCGGCGCAGTACGCAATCGAAACCGAGGATGAAATCGGGCCGTTCGCCCGCGGCGCTTTCGCGCGCCAGGCCCGTGCGCAGGCTGTCGATCATCTCCTCACCGCATCCCAGCGTCATGATCACCCCGTCATCGATCGCCGCCATGAACGACAGCGCGTCATCTTCGGTCGCATCGGCGACGGCGCGCACGAAATAGTTGCCCTCGTGATGCACGAGGATGGGGTTTTCGGCAAAGACCTCTGGCGACAACGCCTCGCGCGCGCACCCCACGAGGCGCGCGTATTCCTGCGCGGCGGGGGCGCCGTTGATCTCGAAGACCAGCCGCTCCTCGGGATCGGCCCGGGTGATGATCAACTGCTGCCCGGTCGGCTGAAAGTGGTCGAAACTGAACCCCTGCACGTCGAGCGACGTCTCGATCATCAAAAGGACCGCGGCATCGGTATGAAACCGCCCGTCCTGCAGCACGAAGGTCTCGGCGAAATCCAGCCCGTCACCGGCCGACCCGCCAAATACCGGAATGTCGGGCAGCACCGTCGCCAGCGTCGAGACCAGCAGATCCTCCTGTTTCGACAGCCCATCGGTGAACAGAAGCGCCAACCGGTTCCACCCGGCGCATGGCCGGAACCCGGCTTGCGTCTCTTCCACGGCTGTCGCGATGGCGGAAAACGAGAACGGGCGCAGCCCCTCTATTAGCACCGAGGCACAGCGAAACCGGCTTTTCGGAAAGGCCATGAGCAAAAGCGCATCCGAGGTATACCCGTCTTGGGTGATCTGCCCAGCCGAGGTGCAGCCAAAGACCGGCACATCGCCAAGCTGCGCGCCGAGCGCGCGCGCGACGTCATCCAGCACCAGCGTGTTGGGCACAAAGACCAGAACGAAGGCCGTGCCGGCCGGATCGACAGCAGATGCCACATCCGCCACCGCGACGCCGGCCTCGACAGCGCATGACTGCGCCACGCTTACATGGCGCGGCGCTGTCATACCGTCGCGCATGGCCTCAACCGCTCAGGAACGCGCGCGCCTCGGGATCGCCGGCATCACTGGCCATCACGTTCTTGACCAGCACCGCAGCCTGCGTGCGGTTCTTGACCCCCAGACGCCCCATCAACCCGGTGATATGCGCCTTGACGGTCGCCTCGGCCAGCGACAGCTCGTAGGCGATCTGCTTGTTGGCCTTGCCCGCACAGATCAGCGCCATGATCTTTTTTTGCTGCGGGGTCAGCGCGGCCATAGTGGGATGCTCGTCACCGCGGCGCTCCGCCGCACAGGGCGTGTACTCGGCATAAGCCCTTGGCAGATATTTCTTGCCGCCGCTCACCCTGGCGATCACGTGCCTCAATTCCTGCGTCGAGGTCTCCTTGGGCAGAAATCCGGCCGCCCCCTCTTCCATCAGCTTGCGCACCAGCTCGTGCGAGGTCAGCGCCGAGATGACAAGGATCGGCACACCGGCCAGCTTGTCGCGCATGGCGATGAACCCCGAGATACCCGATACGTCCGGCAGCTTGAGATCGAATATCACCATGGATGGCGAGAATCCGTCCTCCAGCCGCGCCAGCGCCTCGGTCAGGCTTGCGGATTGCTGGACGACACATCCCGGGAACACGACCGAGATCGCCGCAGCGAGCGCATCGCAGTAAAGCGGATGATCGTCGACGATCAACACCGATGCGACCTGCTGTCTCGGACGTAAGTCCACTCTGCAATTCATGATTATTCCTCCCCAGTTAAAGTCTACTGCGTCTGCCATCTTTTGCAAGGGTCACGGTCAAATTCCGGGCGTGCCGCCTGTCTCTTGGGCGCGCGAACAAGACAAAGCCTGCGCGCCGTGGCGTTCGATGGGAAAGCAGCCGCGTGGCTGCCACGACAACTCCCACGCGGAGTGAAAGATTCGGGGGCATTGCTCAATCAGGGCGGTTGGCACAGGTCAGACACTGCCAACCGGTACAGAAAAATTGCTCCGGCAGATCTTGGTGAACGGCTTCTTGCCCACGGCTGGGATTTGCGTGCCGATGAGGGGGCCACGGTAAAATTTGGTGAACTCGTCCACCTCCGTTTGACTAAGGTCTGTTGACGTTTGGGGATTCCCAAATCTGGTTCTGACTGATTCAAGAATACCAAATGGGAGGTAACCTTGATCCGCATGACGTTGACCGAGACGCAATGGGCAATCATTGCCCCACACTGCCTTGGCCGGGACTGTGATCCCGGTCGCACCGGCGCTGACGATCGGCTGTTCGTCGAGGCGGTGCTCTGGATCGCGCGTACCGGCTGTCCATGGCGCGACCTTCCGTCGGAGCTCGGCAAGTGGAACTCTGTGTTCAAGCGCGTCCGCAGGTGGGTGAAAGCCGACGCATTCTACCGTATGTTCAGAGCCTTGGTAGAAGATGCGGATTTCGAATACGCCATGATCGACGGCAGTAGCGTCAAGGTTCATCGCCACGGACAGGGCGCAAAAGGGGGGCTCAAGATAGGCCATCGGGCGCTCTCGCGGCGGCGTGACGACCAGGATCATGGCGCTGGCCAACGCGCTCGGCAACCTGACCGACTTTCGCCTGCTGCCCGGGCAGGCTCAAGGAATACAGGGGAATCGCCATGCGGTGTTACAAGACAGACAAAAGCTACAGCGCTTTCATCACCATCGCCATCGCCGCAACCGTCATTCGGCTGAGGTGAACGTCAACAGAGCCTAGGCGGATTTCGGATACCCGCATGTCGATCTTGATGGTGCGCCATCCTGGGCCACGGTGCGCGATGGTGCGCGATGGTGCGCGATACAGTTAGGTAAGCGCGTGCCTGACGGGGAGCGACGGAATGACATCGCATCACGGCAATCTTCTGTCTCGGCTCGGCGCGTTCTGGCGCATACTCAACACGTGCGGCGTGCTCGTGCTCGCGCTGCTCCTGGGTGGCTTGGGGCTTTCGGCGCAGGAGCGGCAGGCAACCGCGCCCGCGCCCGCGATGGTGCTGGAGTTTGACGGGGCGGTCAGCCCGGCCTCGGCGGATTACATCACGCGCCCTGTCGGATGCGGCCGAGCGGGACCTGCCGATTGTCGTTCTGCGAGTGAACACGCCCGGGGGCCTCGATGCGCAAGATCATCAGCGCGATCCTTGCATCGCCGGTGCCGGTGGCAAGCTATGTCAGCCCGTTCGGCGCGCGCCGCCAGTGCCGGCACTTCTATCATGTATGCCAGTCACGTGGCCGCAATGGCCCCGGCGACGAATCTTGGCGCGGCCACGCCGGTTTCGCTTGCCGGCGCGGGGGATGGTGATGGCGGCCCGACGCCCGTGCAATGCACACCGGCGAGACGCCGCAGACCGGCGCATCCGGCGACGAGGGTATCGAGGACGGCGATGCCGGGACCGAAGAGGAGGCCGATGCGTCCTCTGCGCCCGGTTCCGCGTCCGAGGCCAAGGCGATCAACGACGCGGTGGCCTTTATCCGCGGGCTGGCCGAGCTGCGCGACCGCAATGCCGACTGGGCCGAACGCGCCGCCCAGAGCCCGAGCGCCCGAGAGGCTGCCGAGCGGGGCGTGATCGATTTCGTGGCCACCAGTGTCGAGGATCTGCTCGCGCAGGCCGATGGCATGGTGGTCGAGATGTCGGACGGCACCGAGCGGACGCTGGCCACCGAGGGTCTGTCGATCGAGCATGTCGAGCCGGACTGGCGCAC
>Ga0307959_1001569_pt1 | contig 10102 bp, 12 predicted proteins | sample OrgLakmetagen494_FD_201813 | JGI IMG/M metagenome (GOLD analysis project Ga0307959, IMG submission 201813) | Saline water microbial communities from Organic Lake, Antarctica - #494 | ecosystem: Environmental > Aquatic > Non-marine Saline and Alkaline > Saline | place: Antarctica: Organic Lake...
ATAATTGGATGGCGTGATAAGTTGCCAAATGAGTATTAGTATTGTTGCTAACACCAAGCTAACAGCCGTTTTAATGGCTGTTAGCAACTGTTAAAACTCAAACCAACTTCAAAAAAGACCAGAAAGACCAGAAGTTCTGGTCTTTTTGTTTTTAAAAAGGTTAAAAAAAAGTTTGTACCTTTGAGTCATGCGTGGCCAACAGTCTCTTTTCTCTTCTAAATTCGTTAGTGATCCCTCTCCATCAGGCGATGGACAACGACCACGCAATGTTTACCAACCACAACGCAACAAGGCATTAATTGCACGGTACTACTTCCATGCTGAAATCAACCGGTACAGATATGACGACTGCATCTCGTTGTTAGAATCTGAGTTCTACATCACTGCTCCTCGAATTATTAATGTGTTGAGTAATAACAGCAACCGAATCAACGACATTATAACGGATGATCCAACGCCTAAAGACTTGGAAAAGGAACATCCGCACTTTAATTGGAAAGCTCGTTAATTGATACCTTTAAATATGGTGCATCTGACTGGGTTCGATTCCTATATGCACCACAACATTTATCAAACATTCACATTAAAATCAACATTCCCGCTTTGAACATCATCAATCGAACTATCATCATACACTTGCGCAGTAAACGTGAGGGTTGTTACTTTCACTTGATCGTACCGTTTGGGCATTGCACTTTGTGTGCGTAGCATTTCTGTCGTCAGTTGGTTGCCGTCACTGTCCATCATGTCCTTACGCTGTAAACTCTTAAAAACCTCTTGCGTATATTCAATGGCACGAATGGGGGATTCTTTTACATCATAGATCATGCAATGAAGCACTACCCTTACTTCGCCACTTTGGCCAGGCGTCATTTGTTCCCATGTTATCGGATCCGCAATTTCAACAAACACCGCTCTTCTTGGAATGGCTTTGTTGTCTTCAAAGTTTTCATATTGGTTGTTGAACCAATCCACTCGTTTGATTTTTAAAACATCGTTTAAATGGGTTTTAATCGCTCTGTAAAGTTTGTCGTAAACTATCATCTCATTATCTTTTTAAGGTCTTGTAAAACTTTCTTTTCAATCTTCTCATTCAGCACCTTTGATTTGCCCATAAATTGGCGTTTAGGCATCTTTGCAGGATGCTTGCCGAATATACGCATGTTGCCTCCTTCGTTGATTATTTCCGCGTACTTTGTGTTGGCAGTAACTTCCACGCTCTTTCCATTTGCACGCCATCGTATGCCGTTCATTAGGTTTTGTGTTTCACCACTCAATATTGGTCGCTTGGTTGCAGCAGGAGAGTAGTTGGTGAACTTTCCTCTTCGGGATTTACGCCCTGGCTTCTTAGCAGTTCCTTTGTATTTAAAGCCATACCAAGAACTCTCTGGTTTCCTTCTTTCGACTTCCTCCCACTTCTGTAGTGAACTGTCCGTAAATCCTTGGTTCTCGAAACTCTCCTGAAAGTGGTTGACAGACTCAACGCCAATCCGTGTTTGAATCTTACCGTCGAAGTAATCATTCAACTTTCTCAATTTCGCTTCTAATTTCTTAAAATCTGCCATTACAATAGATCGTTTTGAAGTTGTTTAACCGCCTGTTCTAAAGCTGTTCCTTTGTTTAAAATAGAAGTCTTGCTGTTGTTCTTAGCAATCACAAATAAACAACCATCATTTGCTTTAAACCCGTTGATCAGATCACCAGCAATTGAATTGACATTGCCCCTCGTTATTTTGCCACTAAAATCCAACCCAAGAAAGGATTGCTTTAGCTTTGAAAGGCTCTTTCCTTTGTTGTATTTTTCAAAAGAGTTTTTATTTTTATCAAAAATTGATAAGTCTCCATCCGTCTTATTATAATTCAAAGGAGCGTCCTTGTTACTTCCTTTCAATTCAAACGTTTTCCCGTGATTTGAAGTGGTGTTAAATGCGAGGTCAAGGTTTTGGCCAAACGATTCCTGTGCTGCGTTTAAACTTACTTTAAGTTTGCCTTTGCCTACTTTACTGCTCACATACTCATCACTCAAATGCTTGTCTTTCATTTGGCTCAAGAACTTACCTACATTTTCCTTCTGCTCTTTTGGTAACCCTTTTACAAATGGATGTTTATTTGAGAAGACCTTTTTTTGTTTTCCTGGATTCCCAACAACTCCGTCAATCGGTAACGGTGCTTCAATGGAAGTTGATTCTGAAGGTTCATCAGTAGCTTGTACCCAACAATTACAACCCCACGCTAAAGGAGGCATAAGTGTATCCCAAACGGGATCATTAATCGGTTTAACTTTGCCATAATATTGCTTGTGGTTCTGGCGAGGTTCGGCAGATCGGCTCGGCATGTATTTTAAATTGGGATACAAGTCTTTGCTCTTTTCAAAGTCACTCCATTTATTCGCTGCTTGAGCTTGCCGTTGAGACATGTTGTATTCAGAACGTAAATAATTCACATTGTATTCCTTGTCTACTTTTCGGTAGTTGGTCAGGAATTTATCAAAGGGCAGCTTCTTACCATTCTCATCCGTTAAATTCGTTTTGAGTTCGTTGTGCATTCGGTAAGATTTGAACGCTGAAAACACTCCGACATTGCTATTCAGTTGCATGACCGTATCAAAATCATTCACATCATAACCTGTTTTGCCATAGCCATCCATAACACCTTTTCGGAGTTGCTTATCTGTCCGTTGCCAAACCTCGTCTATTACACCGTCAACATCTCCATTCCTGTAACGCTGCGCAATCTGTTCCTGTTCTTTTTTAGTGAACAACCTGCGCTTAGATGCGGCGCTGAATTGTTGGTATATGATAGTTAAATCCGCCCCGAACGCATCAGGGCTTAGTCGAAAAAAGACGAGCTACCTTTTGCTTTTGTTTCACCTCCAGTTGGAAGCTGTGGGTTCATCTTTTGTTCAATAACAGGAATTCCAAACGTGTCTTTAATATAGTCTGGCTCAACGGTAAAGTGTTGTAAGATACCGCTCACGATATTCCACTCCTGTTGCAAGTTCTTTTCCCGGTTAAATTCAAAGTGAAGTCCTGAAATAGGATAACCGAGTTCTTCTAATTTAGGCAACCACTGCTCATTGATTATGCGTTCCATCCATGTTTTATCACCGTCCCAAATCTGTAGTGATAAATCCATTCCAACTTGTTCCTTTGCACGTGATCCATCTCCTGAAGCTTCTCCAATAACAGATCCGTTTAAGAGTTTTGAAATGGCGTTTCCTGAAGCCATCATCAAGTTGCTGAACAGTGAACCATCCGAATTGGGAACATCAAGCGTTCCAAACTCCTCCTCTTTATCGAAAACACCGTAAGTAGATGTTCCCATATCTCGCAACATGTTTTCCAAACGATTCAAGTGCGCGTTGTCGCGAGTGTCTGTCTTTACAAATCTTGGAGGTACGCCATAAAGCTCTGTAAATTCACTCCAGGAACCTTGAGCAAATCGTTTATAAAGCACGTGAGGAACGATCTTGTTAATCAATCCCAAGTCTTCATTTTCTCCTACCTCAAAGAGCCAAGGTGTGTATTTGGTATTTTGACGAAAATCAATACCACTTTCGTCACCTACATTCTTTACCACTATTCCACGTTCAGGAACAACGTGCCAGCGGTTAACGATCTCAACGTCTGAAATCTTCCCATCTTCTGTAAGTTTGGTGATCTCAATCAATGAGTGTCCCCAGGTTCTCGATTGCCAAGCAAAGGTCAACAACTTAGTAAACCAAGCTTTGTTGATCAGTGCCGTTGCTTCAGGATCAGGATTTCCTTTTTCATCGTACAAATCGAAATCACTCTCCAGCAAAGAGTTCATTCGCTTCCCGATTTCAGCTGATAAATCGGCATCGATTAAAACATCATTGTATATGTTGTAAAGCTGTGACCTTTTCGGGTTGTCCACATTTTCAGCGGAGCGCAACGCTTGTCTCCAGTCTCCAACTTGACGACGAGCTCGTGCTTTTGACGTTCTTATGATCGTATCGAGAACCTTGTTTGGTCGCTCTTTTAACTCTTTTTTCTCAGCCATAATTAATAATAATTTTCAGATTTTGGAACTGAAGAACCATAGCGCAACGGCGTTGTTGGCTCTTCTTCTTGTATTGGAAAATTTGGTTTAATAAAACCATCGGCCACTTTCTCCAAATAGTCAATAGCATTTCCTCTCCTTTCTTTTCGTAAGTCAGGAATGTTGTTGGGAACGATCAGAGCAAATGCATCATACAAGATCATGTCAATCAACTTTCGTTTAAGAATGCTAATTGCTGTGTTATCATCAGAATCTAAGCATTTGGTTGCATCGTATCTTACATCAAGATATCCAACCATTTCAGCAATAGCATCCTCTTCCAAGTCTTGCAATGTTGCCCATCCTGCTCCTGTTAAATCTCCAACGACATCTTCCAATTCGTCTTCTGCGATTATTTTATAAAAGTCATCTACTATTAATATTGCCATTGTTTAAAATTTACGTGATGTTCGTTTTCCTCCAAGTCTATTCGTGTTGGAGTTTATGCGCTTTTTAAAGGAGTTCAAATAATCAAACCCATACTTGTCCGCATCGGGCGCATCGTCATGTGATTTATATCCTGGTTCAATTCCTTTCAATTGTGCCAATCCTATTTGCGTGTCGTTGTGTCCTTTCAATTGTCGGTTGTAGTAAACATGTCCATTCTGATAATCAGGTAGCATTTCGCACATAGCATCATACTTGTTGCCTTTTCTCCTGTCCATCTTCACTAGGTTCAACTTGATATCGAATTCTTTCTCTACTTCGTTAATGGTGTCAATAATGGCTTCGTTCCAAAACTGAGCTTCAAATCTGAATTGAACTTTCACACCTCTTGGAAGTCTCAATTGAAAATCTTTAATCCACAATATAGCATCCCTCACAGTTGACTGCTTTGCAAAACAATCAATCAGGAATTTCTTACCGTCTTTCAATCCCCATACACGAATGGCGTTAAAATCACTTGTGGCAGTTCCACCATACGCCACATCCCAAGGTGCTGTTATTGCTTCAAAGTGATCTATGCGTGGCAACTTAGCCCATTGAATGTACTCATCTTTGAATATAGTTCCTTCAATGTGCGGCGAGTTATTGTATTCAGCTGCTACAACTAAACTTCCCAAGTCTTTCTCCTGGTCTTTGAAGAATTGAGGTGTAAACATCGCTGGCCATGTCGGTTCATAAGTAACCGGGTTAAACGCATCCACTCTGTCAATTTCCCAACTTTCCTTTCCTTCAGTTACGAGATCAAAGATCATGTTCGGATGAAACTTGTTTTGAGCAATCAATACTCTTCGTCCTTTTGGAGTCATTGCAGGAATACAACTTCTCAAAAACCATTCAGCTGCTTCTTTCTGTCTTTTCGGGTTTTTGGAGGTTTCTTTGGTTTCCCAGTCATCCGCAACCAGCATGTCTGGACGTTGCTTTCCAACTCTCAATCCACGTGGTTCTTGACCCATTCCAATTGCCTTAGCTAAGAATCCTGATTTCGTTCTAAAAAATCCATCTTCCCAGCTTCCCAATAGTTTCTGTGGGCCAAAGTCATTTATCAATCTTGGGTTGTTCGCAAACTCTGCTTGAATGTCTCCAAGTAGTATCTTCGCTTTGTCTTCGTTCTGTCCAACAACAACAAGGAAGTTTAAGTCGTCATTAATCCACAACCAAAGCGGAAGAAGAGTTGTAGCAAGAACAGATTTCGCATGACCTCTCGACCATTGCAACCAACCTTTGTATTTCTTTGATCGCCTAACTTTACGAGCAATACGAGTATGGAATAGAGGTGTCTTGGTAATTTCTTCAGTCTCATCATCCATGATCATGTGCTCAAAGTAGAATTCCACAAATTCAGGAAACTTCTTTTTGAGATTGCCAATCCTTTCTTTCTTATCCTTTTCAGATTCGAAAGGATCTACACCTTGATTTTGTGAAATACGAAGACACAACTGTTCGTATCGAAGTTGCGCCTGCTTATCTTTTGCTTTATACGCTCCACTCATTTATCGCTCTTTTGCTAATTGGTTGATGAACTGTTGCGATAGGTTCGCAAACTTGGTCAGTTCTTTTGGGTCATTTTTTGACAAGTACTGAATGAATTCTTCAAAGCATTCAATGTATTTGTGAATGGGTTGATTAGACAATGTTTCAATTTCCTTTCTCAAAATTCCCTTGGCATCGCTCAATTCCTTATTAGGCACACCTGCATAATCATCACGAATCTTAGCGTTCACAGCTTTCAATTGTGAATAAGCTTCAATTAATAATTGCGGACGTGTTACCTGTATGGCATCACGCATCATGTCCCAGTCTCCATCATCTATCCATTTCCGCAAGGTCTTTTCTGTAACGCTTGCATTTATAGCAATCTGTCTTCTCGTTAAGTCAGATTTGATGTATAAACTTTGGGCTAAACTCTTCTTCTCCGCAATCTTCATAGTTTCAAATTTCGGGATTTAAACACCTATAAAAAAGCCTTTATTAGATAACGCTAATCTTACAAAACCATTATGTTACAGTAATGATATCGTTGTGTTTGCTCGGTTTTTTTAACCACAAAAAAGCCCTCAAATTTGTATCAAACGAAGTCGAATAATGATATTTCAATTAAGTGGTAAAAGTTCAGGAAGTTTATACGGTGCTATATATGGCGGTGACGCTCGTTATATAGTTGGCGAATTAAAAACTTTCTTACAAGGAAAGAGCAATGCTACTATTCACATGCACACACCTGGCGGTTCTGTTTTTGATGGCAACCTTATTTATAATACGCTCCGAGCGTATAAAGGTGATCTCACAATTATAATTGATGGAATATCGGCAAGTATGGGAACGATCATCATGCTTGCAGCGGACACCATTAAGATTGCAGACAACGGTTGGATCATGATTCATTCGCCTGCAGGAATTGTACAAGGAAATGCCAAGGGAATGGAACAGAATGCTAAAGTCTTGAGAACCTTAGAGGCTCAATTTATGAAGCATTATATGGCTCGAACTTCTAAGACAGAAGAGGAAGTCAAAGACTGGCTGGATGGAGACAACTGGTTTTCTGCCGACATGGCTTTTGATGAAAACTTGGTTGACGAGGTTGTTGATCCAGCACTATCAGATGAAGACATTAACGCTTATCACGAAATGATGAATGTTGCCGCATGCATCGAAAACTTTGAGTCAGATAAAGAACTCAAAGAACGCTTCTTTTCAGCAGGCACCCAAACAAGTATTACCCCCAAAATAAATAATAACATGAAGTTAAATGCAAAGACTATTGTCGGTTTAGGAATAGATCCTGAAGCACAAGACAGTACCATTAATGCAGCGATTGATGATGTTGTTGCACGCAATTCTACACTTGAGAAGAACCTCAAGAAGATGGAAGATGAGCAGGAAGCTCGTCAAGCGAAGGCAACTGAAACATTGATTTCAGCCGCTGTGAAGTCAGGTAAGATTAAGGCATCCGATAAGGAGCGTTATCAGAAACTTGCCAAGTCAGATTTTGACCTTGCAAAGGACACGATCGACAATTTACCAATCAAAGACAACCTAACTGCACAAGCAGGAGGACTTGGTAAACCAAACACTCCATCTGCTGACGGCCGTGATAAATGGACGTACAAAGAATGGAAAGAGAAAGACTATTCAGGTCTTCTTAAAATGGCTGAGGAAGAACCTGAGCGTTACAAACAAGTATTAACCACTTCAAATTTAAAATAGTTATGAAGAAATTATTTGCATTTTTACCAATGGCCATTTTGGCATTAACTGTAACACTTGTTACAGGAGCACCAATCTTGGCAGCAGGAGCGACAGTCATAGGATTGTCGATGTTAACTCCTAAAATTGAGGGCGCAGCCTTCTCGGGTCTCCAAAAAGAAATCTGGTTGGACACCATCTTAGAAGGTTTCTACGCTGACGATATGTTCTTATCTGAAATGCGTGACATGTCAGCATTCGTAGACAATGAAGTAATCAATTTAGCAGAGGCAGGTGTTAATCCTGATGTATTGATCAACAATACCTCTTACCCTATTGCAATTTCTTCACGTACAGATGGACCGATTGATTTACCATTGGATTCGTACGACACGGAGAACACATTGGTAAGATCACTTGAGCAATCGACGTTAGCCTATGATAAAGTAAAATCAGTTACGTATGGCCACAAGCAGGCATTACGAATGACGTTTATGGAATATGCTGCTAATAGAATTGCACCCGCTACAGATTCAACAGACACACCTTTGATTGATGCTACTGGAACAGACAATGGTGATGGCGTTAAGCGATTAACTTACAAAGATGTTCGAGGTCTTCGAAAGCGATTTGACAATGGAGAGCTTCCATCGGAAGGTAGAATCTTAGTATTGTCAGCACAGCATCAAGAAGACTTGGAGTTGGAAGATGTTGAGCGATTTGACAAAGTAATGGACAAAGGAATGTTAGCAGGATTTAAAGTGTATTTCTTGGCTGAAAAGCGACTTCCACGTTACAATCAATCTACAGGCGCAAAAGTAGCGTGGGGAGCATCCGCAACTCCAGCTACAGATGTTCACGCATCCATTGCATTCCATAAGGATGAAGTAATGCGAGCGCAGGGAACTGTTGATTTATTCTCGAAAGAAAAAGATCCTGAAAACAGAGGTGATGTAATTGGTTTCCAAATGCGAGGGCTTTCAATGCCTATCCGTGGAAAAGGAGTTGCAGCACTTTACTCACCAGCTGTCTAAACATTAAACCCAAAACCCCCAGAAAAAAAAGGAGTCGTGAACAAGCCATTAATCATATTAGATCCAGGACATGGAGCAATTAATCCCGCTACGGGAAAATATGTGACCCCTGGCAAAGCATCTCGTCATGAGGTGGACGGCTCCTTTTACTTTGAAGGTGTAGGGAACAGAGTGTTTGCAAAGGTGTGGAAAGATATATTGTGCACCTATGGTTATGAAGTGGAGTTTACCGTTTCTCCTGATGATTGGGAGGATATGCCATTGCATGAGCGAACAGCAAGAGCTAACAAGTTGGCCAGACGAAAAGATGCTGTTTTAATCAGTATTCATTCCAATGCCGCACGTTCTTCAAGAGCAAGAGGCCATGAAGCGTTTACTTATTTTGGTTTTACGCAATCAGATGTTATTACTGAAAAGTGGCTAACCAATTTCAATAAGAAGTTTCCAGACATTCCTTTGCGGAGTGATAGAACAGACGGAGACCTTGATAAAGAAGCCAACTTTGCAGTGGTAAGAGAAACCAACTTTCCTGCTGTATTAATTGAATTGCTCTTTCACACCAATGATGATGATGTGCGCATGTTGCGTGATTGTCAATTTCAAAAGGAAACGGGTGTGTTGTTAGCAGAAAGTTTGTACCAATACACCTGTCACTTTTGAATTACGAAAGTGAAATAATAGTTGCGGCTGCAGGATTAATTACTACTGCTGTAGGCTGGATATTAGGTGGTCACCAAAAATCAAAAAGAGACGGTGCACAAATGATTGGTGACGGTGCAGAGAAGTTAATTCAAACCTCACAAGGGTTACTTGACTACCTGGAGAAGCAACGAAGAATTGCAGACACAAAGACATCAGATTGCGAAGGCAAATTACAAGAGTACGCTGTTCGTCTTGAAAAACAAGATTTTAGAATTGAAAAACAAGACAAGATCATCAACAAGATGAACAAAGAAATTAATACAAAGAAAGGATGAAGCATTTATCTTTCATAGTTGCCATGATGTTGGCGTTGTTGACGACCTCCTGCTCGCTAACAAGAAGTGCAGACAAGACGACAGATACAACGCTGACTCATCGTGATTCTACCTCTTATTCAAAAGAGATAACAATAGACACGGTAAGAGTAGCCAAACGATCTGACAGCATGAAAGTATTGCTTAATGATCTACTTGAAAAAGGAGAGTTTAAACAGCGATATAATGGTGTTCAAACGATCATTAGGTATAAAGATGACACGGTAAGTGCTGAATGTATTTGTGACGAAGTAGAAAAGTATGTCACGAGCACAATGGAGAAGTATTTTAAGACGCATCAAAAAGATCGCGAATTTATACAGAAGGAAAAAATTAAGAAAGTGGTTACCAAAACGTACT
>Ga0307959_1001571_pt1 | contig 10091 bp, 8 predicted proteins | sample OrgLakmetagen494_FD_201813 | JGI IMG/M metagenome (GOLD analysis project Ga0307959, IMG submission 201813) | Saline water microbial communities from Organic Lake, Antarctica - #494 | ecosystem: Environmental > Aquatic > Non-marine Saline and Alkaline > Saline | place: Antarctica: Organic Lake...
AATGCTGCGGGCAGAAGTGGGAATGCGCGTGCGTTGCGCAAACAAAGCAAGTGCGGAATGATTCAGGAGGGAGAGGGGCATTGGCCAAATTCCTCGAAAAAAATGCAAAAAGCGAGGACTTTGTGGGTGTTGCGCACTCCGCAGAACAATAAAGAGGAAGGCGCGCGAGCAAAGAAGCTCGTGACATGCGGAACACGAGGTCCACTCGGCAGAGGTCAAAGTGTGCCTTTCAGCGCGCAAGGCGCCTATTATTCTGCCCCTGAGCCATAAAAGGCTTTGACGGGACAGGAACTCCTTCCTCGTTCGCGGAGTGGCAGTGAATAGAAAAGCCCCCCCTCAAAAATACAAACAACAACATGCAAGCGGGCCGCTTAATTGTGGCCTGTACTCAAAAGGATTAATTTATCCCATTTGACTTCTTTGTATTGCGTATTGGCTGTATTTGCGTAGCGCATGCATTGCGCGTTTTGTCCTTTATTATTGGAATAATAGATATTAGATATTAGTGTTATTAGTGTTCAACATAGTTTAAGTTCAAGTGTTCAGTTAAATGTTGAGTCAACTAAGTTATATTATTATTCATTGCGCTTCTGCGATTTCCTCAATTAAGGACAAACGCAACCTAAAGAAAAAAATTCCGAGGGGGGTTCATCAATAAAAAAATACCCATAGCAAACCAACGCGCTGCCTCTCTACTGCCACTTCCATGCCATGAACCTATCCACCTCTCAGCCTTCCTGTGCCACTCAAATTCGAACGCCCTTTTGCCAGGAGGAGGTTCAGGGGTTGGTGCCATCAGCATAATCTGAGCAAAGGCAACACAAGCCATCAATGCTTTGATTTCTTGGCTGAGGGTGCTGCTAGCAGCGCAGGGTCAGGCGCTTGCCCAGGTTTCAGGTGCTTGAACGCCATCAGTCTCTCAGCGCGCTGCTGTAAGGTGCCCCCCACTTTAGCCCCTAGGAACATGAGTGCAGCCTTCAGCCGATCCAAGCCTAGGGCCTCGAGGCTGGCGACATCATCATACTTCAACAAGTCCAGGGCTTCAGGTTCCACCGCTGGGGCAGCTATAGTCTGCTTCGCAGCCACGCGGGGTCCTCCTTTCGCTGCTTCCTCGTTCGCTGGCTTGGGCACAGCAGCAGCCGCCGCCGCCTTTTTGGCAACGGCCGCTTTGGCAGCAGCCATGAGATCAGCGTGGGAAATCTCGGCTGAATCCTGCGCCATGGCCTCGAGCGCGGCATTGATGGAAGAAGAGGACTTCTTGAGAGCTTCCCCAATGGCGGCATAGCCTGGCGGAGGACCAAACTTTAGCTCCGATGGGCCGACGCACAGGGTTAAGGCTTCGCTGCCCTCCAAAGCGGCTGCTGGAAAGAAAGCAGGCCTAGAAGAGGACGACGACGAAGACGACGACGAGGATGATGCTCCAGCACCTTCTGCCGTGAGCTGAGAGAAAGCAGGGCCCAGTGGTGCTCCGTTGAGGGAAAAGGAAATCTCGCCTCCTCCTCTGGTCAAATCCAACGAGCACCCCAGCACGTCTCCTGACTCCCACGCGCTCCCATAAGCTTCGCTTGCACCGCCGTGCCACTTCTGAGCGCGAGCCCCGTCATATGCCCACGAGTGCTGGTCGTCACCCACGCCGTCGCCAGTGACGGCATCTGGCTTGAACCCGCTCTGAGCCCAGCCTACCTGCATGACACCCTCCGTTTGCACCCCAATTTCGTAGTACCAGGCGCCCGTCTCCAGCGCGCATTTGACGCCCACCGACCCAAAGGATTCCCCCAGGCCGCGCACACAACCCCCGCTCAAGATCTCCACCTCCCCAGCCAAGACTTCCAGCCAGCTGCTTTCCTCGTTGACCACTGGATTCGCCGCAAGCTTGCTCGCAGAAACCATCTCTTCGGTCACCTTTTTCTCGCCGTCTTCTTCGTTCACTTCCTTTTTAGCTTTCTTTTTCGACGATTGCTCGTTGCGCAGCCCCGCCAGCACAGCAGCCTGCATCGCTTCAGAGGCCGTTTCGTCTACGCTCCGGCTAGCGGTGGCGGTACTACGCGGAGTCGCCGTAGGGTGAGCACTTTTGTCAGCATCTCCCGCTGGCAGCGGCACTGGGGACAGACGGGCTGCCCGAAACCCGTACCACTTGTTGTGGCCCTGCGGTTTGGCCACTGCTTTGACCATCATGTCGTCTCCTACTCGCAGCACGCTGGACCAATCCTCATCGGTGGTGTTGGCCGTGAAGGGTACGTAAACATCCTTGTCCACCACACAGAACGCGCCTCGCAGCGTGTCCACCATCGTCACGACTCCGTGCACCTCGCGCACCACTAGGCCTGCCTCAAGCACGTCTGCTTCTTCGTCTTCCCATCGCCGCTTCGAGGCTAGCTTCCTCCGCTGGCCCTTGGTTTCACGCTGCTTTACGTGGTCAATCCAGGAAGGAACTCCCAAATGCCATCCCTTAATGCCTGATGCAGTAGCCATGGCACGCTCTTCTTCGTCTGAGTCCACTTCTACGCCCTCAGCCGCCAGCTCGCTCTTGCGATCTTGCGCATCTTGCCACTTGGCGAGCTTGAGCTCGTTGTTGACGTGTCGCAGCCGTCGCCCGTTCAAATCACGGCAAGCCCCAAAGTCTGTGGTCTTGTGCCCGGTGTTCTGCTTCGCGAGCGCGCGCAACATAGCTCCGAAGCCACCTTTACCACCAGCAAGCCCACCCACCAGCGCGGCTTCGAACGTTACCAGACATGCGGGCAAGGGCACACTCTCGTCGAGCAACTTGCCGTTGGCACGCCGCAGCACGAGCGCTGAGACGGGGATCCCTGTGCGCTCTTCCACCACAGCAAGCACATCGCATGCCCACAACTCCCTCTCGCCGGCCAGTACATCCATTACTACGGTGGTGCCCCCCGGCACCTTAATGAGAAGGGACTGCATCTTGTGCACTTCTGCCATTTCTACGAAGTAGATGGGCGAATAAGTTCTTCTAGAGACGTATTATATTAGGAGTATTTCTTTACGGCAAAGACAAACAAACTGAATGAATTCGTCGTGTAAAAATAGAAAGCAAGACTATATATAGGTAGCAGTATAGCGACTGAAGCACAAGACAGCCCCCATCTGTGACTTATTTTCTACGCCAAGAAGCGAAGGTACGCGTCCTAGATAGCGTGCCTGAAAATCTAGCTGTAGTGCTCAACATTTTGGTGCAGTGTCTTTAAAAACTGGATGGCATTGTTCAACGTGGTGGATACACTCGGAGTTGTAGGGCATACAAATACCACCCCATTTCCCCGCCCACTCTCCTCTCATGCGCTTCTGATTTAATTTTTCTAACGCATTATGTCCTTACCGATCTAATCTTTACAGTGTCTATAAATTATGTCGCGGTTCGTTCGCAAAAGCAAGCCCCCAGCGGGTTTCGGTGAGTGTACTACCTGAATTCATCTGCTTGTCCAATTATGCTTCTGAAGTCGTCGTACCCGTATTCTCACATTGCACAATCCTTAATTTTAGATTACATCGCTCCGACTCTCAACATGCTCGAGAATGAACTTCGCGAAAAGGTGAGATGTTAGCACGTGTAGTGGCATGCTACATCGGCGGCAGATGCTAGGAATTCGTTTGTCTATTCTCTTCGTGCTCCTCTTGTTATTCTCAAGTCCTACATTTCATGTGTAGGTCTCAGACGGACACGAAGGAAAGCGTAAGACAGAAGCTATGTGGCCTATCCACCAAATTAATTGGCAGCGCTCGCGCTACATTTACGACATGTTCTACAAGTACGGCAAAATTTCGAAAGAGGTAAGATGGATGTATATGTATTCGTGAGACAGCGGTTGATTACTTGGAGTGAAAGCCGCTCACGGTGGAGACCTGCTTTGCTCTCGTCTTTTCTTGCTGCTTTAGTCTTTTCTTTTCAACCTTCGCTTTTTGAACAGGTTTACAACTACTGCGTGTTGAATAAGTTAGTGGACGCGGGTCTAATCGCGAAATGGAAAAAGCCAGGCTATGAGCGGCTCTGCTCCACTTACGTGATCAACACCAAGAACTACAAGTTCGGCACCACCAGCATTTGCCGGGTGCCCAAGTACGCCCTCGGCCCTGACACCGTGGTGGAAGATCCCTTCACGGGCTGCTTGGGCTGCGCTTCTGGGCCTGGCGGGCAGCGCAACATCTTTGGCAACAAGTACGGGCAGTATTTGGCGGCCATTCAGGTCGCGCGAGAAGAGGAGCGCGCGCGCCGTGAGGCCAGTAAAGCTCGAGCGGCGCTTGAAGCGAGTGGCAAGGGCAAGGGTGCTGCTTCAGGCGGCGGTGATGAAAGCGACGAGGAAGAAGACGGCCCGTCGCCCCCCGGGATTTGGGCCGCGAATGAAGTGGAACGCAACATGGAGAACTTCGAGGGAGACGCTGCCGCAGCAGGAGCAGAGAGTGCTTCGAAACGGGGTGCTAGCAGCGAAGACCAAGAGGAGCCGAAACGCGCAAGGTATTAGGGCTTGGCCTGCGGTGAGGCTTGATTGTCGCGCGTAGTCGCGTTCGAAATGCGTTTCGACGTCGCCGAGTGACAAGTGACAATTCGCCGTAGGGGCTTGAGCTGCGGCCGTTGCACTGGGACGGGCATATTTTCCTGGCCCCTGTTGGATAACTTCGGTCTTGTGTTCGAGATCGAGTGTACGTCATCTACCGAGAATCCGTGTTCCATGCATAATGCATAATTTCAGCTGTATCGGAATGCGAATGCGAATGCGTGGTCGTCTAGTGGCTAGTGGAGTATGGCTTAATTAGAACTAGGGTGCGTTAAGTTAAGTGGAAGTAGCGAGGTGGTAGTCGAGTGGCCCCACCTAATTCCCTGCACCTGCATCTAAAAAATTCGCGGAATTCTAGATTCCAAATATTTTGCTTGGTGATGGTGATCGTAGTCGATAGAAATAGAAAAAAACAATAATAATATCAAATATCCGATGTCTAATATGAATTGCAGATCAAAGATCACTCCCATTGGTCAGATGCCCATTCTCCTTCTGACATCAAAAGGTAGTTCTGCCGCTGAGTTCACCTTCAGGTATCCTGAGAGTTCGCCCTCTATGAGATCGCCGTCCTCGTCGTCGTCATTTTCGTCCTCTGACGACTCGGCCTCCGATGAGGTAAAAAAGGAGTCCGCCGCCTCGTCCACTAAACTACTTCGGCCTCCGAGGAAAAGGCCTGCAGCTACGCGAGGCGACAAGCCTCTTAGCTGCAAGTGAGCCATTCGCATGAGAGCGCGCCGTGACTCCACCGCTAGTCCTAACTCCAAGTCCACCACGCCCACGTACTCGCCAATGTGACGCTTCAGCGCGGCTCCCGTGACTTCACCTAAGCTCAGCGCCCAAGGCCCAGCCACATCGGCTCCGAGAAGGCGCCGCTTGGGGGTGGCGCTAACATTACCAGAAGGACTCTCCGTAACATCACTGGTGGCAGGGCTTCTCAGTGTCGCCTGCAAGAAGGCGTCAAAAGCTGCGTGCTGCACTAATTGAGTGGCACACAAGACCGGCAGAGCCGATCGCCACCAAGGGCTCGCCCACTGTAAAGCTCTTCCATCTGAGGCTACAGCGCGTAGTACCACACCCAGCTCCCCGCAGAGGCCGTAGTCGGCGAATTCAAGGGCGCCGCCGTCTTCCTTCAAAGCACAAAGCACCAGTTCCCTGTCAGCCTGTAGTGTTTCCGATGCGAATTCCAGCGCGTATCCGTCTTCTGCTACAGCCTCCATTACTACGGCACGAGCGTCGCATAAGCGCTCCGAGGCAAACTCTAAGGCGCGACCGTTTTGGACTAGGGCAGCTAACACCACTTCATCGTCATCGCACAAGCCGAGGCTCGCGTGGTCTAAAGCTAAGCCATCCTGCGCCACAGCGGCCAGCACAACCTCCTTATCGTCCTGTAAATTCGCAGCGGCAAACTCGAGCGCACCTCCTGCTTGCTGCACCGCTGCCAGCACTACCTCGCGGTCTCCTCGGGCAGTTTCGGCCCCGAGCAAGAGTGTGAAGCCGTTTTGGGACACGGCATTGAGCATGACGTCACGGTCCACGCGTAGCTTCTCACACGCAAATTTACGCGCATACCTGGCAACAACAAAAAAGATAGCGAGGCCTTAGAAAAATAAAAATAAATATTGTAACGAATGGAGGATAAGAAACTGCTGAGGGCTCTCAAGTTTCAGGTCGAGGGCCGCTCAAGCGGCACAACAAGGTTGTGTTGACACTTTTCTTACCCGTCGCTTTGGCAGGCGGCGAGAACAACATCGCGATCTCTACGAAGGCGAGAAGAGGCGAATTCAAGAGCGAGACCGTCAGCGGCACACGCTGCAAGTACAGCCTCTTTGTCATCCTGAAGGGTTGCTGATGCATACGCCAAAAGGAGGCCCGAGAAATTGACTGCAGCCAGGAACATCGTCTTTTCGGTGAACATCATTTGAAAGCTTCTCGGGCGGTTGATGAAAAATCAATGCCGTCGCGACCCGACGAAATGGCAATGCCTTCGAGTAGTATCGGTCGTAAAGAAGTGATGTTCACTTGCCGACTTTTTGAATGAGAGATGGTGCCGTTCGTCGCGGAGGGTTGATGCCGTCGTTCTGTTAGGAGACGTGGCTTGTTTTCTTTAGGCTGACGAAGATCGGCGAAAAATGCCTGACTCGATATCTCTGCAATACGCACGCAAAGAACATCTGTCAGTCGACCGACCCGACCGACCTTCTGTTTCCGGTTCGGCTCGTCGGTAAGTAAGTTACTTCCAGAAGAAATCAAGGAGACCACATGCGAGCACGTGACTCGGCGAGGAAGACACAGGCAATCCAGATGACAAATCATTTAGCTCTCGTAAGGCACTGCTATCATGGCATCGGCACAACGCTTCGAGCTGTAAGGCTTTGGGATGAAAGCCTGCGTTTCCTTTGGTCTGTTGCCTATTGTGCATTTCATAAGCGAGTTATATTTCGTGTTCACACTTGCACCTACACTTACGCGCCAGTTCTGTCTTGTCTCTTGGTGGCTACTAGTTGGTAGTTGGCGCTTGGTGGCCTGCCCTGTACTCATTGAAACCCAGTCACAGCCCTCTCCCTCTCCACCAAATCCGGGCTTAAGCGAGTCTAGAGTCTAGCCTAGAAACACCGCCGTGACATTGGTCAACAAAAAGTGACATAAATCAAGAGAAAGTTTTTATCTTCAGAGATATGCTGGGTTTGGAATTCCGCGGAAATCACGCGGAAGTCACGCGGAAAGTGAATTATCAACAATATCGAAGTGATTCACGTCCGCATTTAGAATTACCCTAGGCATAAGTTTGGCGCGCAAATCACGCGTGAATCACGCCGCTTAAATCACGCGGAAAGGGAATTTGTAGCCTCCACGCGTTATTCGCGCGTGGATGTGAAACGCAACCTTGCTGGGCTGAGTGCCCTTTTGCGTAAAGAAATTGCAATCATTTACTCTCGAGGTGCCCTTCAGCCAACAGGCACCAGGAGGTTTGGGAATGGAGTAAGTCGGCTGTCTCCACTTCGGCCTATCCTTGGCAATTGAGAGCGTTCTCCAATGTTCTGCCCCAGGTCGAGGGGTTTTGTGTGGCGGGGTCTATATTTTATTTTTATTTTAAGGACTCCCCGTGTGGCTGTAATTTCGGGATACATCGTCCTCTCCTTGGGTACTTATTTATCTTGAGTTATTCATAGCAAAAAATCTTCAAGGGAAGTAATTGCTCACTATTGCGGTACTGCGTTTGGCAGTCGTTCGCCTGGACGAAGCTGTGTTTCCCCTTGAACTGCATTTCGAAGAATCGGAATTCTCAAAGAGTTCCTTTGCGACTCGCTCGGCGTCATCAAGAACAGCCTGCTGCTGACGATCACTTAACACCGTTGAGAAGTCAGGCTGGGCTGCCTCGAGCACTTCTCGCAATTGCATTGTTGCTCTTTCCCACGCTAATAAGAGTTCCTGTCGCGGGTGAACGAGGTCGCTTGACTCCGAGATTTCCAGTCACGTCTTCAGTGTCCGTCTTTTGAGCTTCTTCGCTGCTTGCCAATGCACTGGTCTCAGACCTATCATCCTGCTCCTCTGCAGTAATTTCGGCAGTAACTCTCCTCTTGACTAGCCTTGAAACTAAGGGGTCATTCAAGAGGCGGCCAATGGACGCAAGCGCGAGGGCAGAGGTGCGGTCAACTGGCGTTAGTTTCTCGAGCAACTTAGGGCCATCAGCACCTTCCACACATCGCTGCACTGCGGATGAACTCCCGTCGGCAATACGCTCGCAAAAGTCCAAGAAAGCCTACAATACACAAGCCCGGTGAAATAATAAATGTTGCGTGGATGCATGCCATATTGAGGTAGCATAACATTCGACAAAGCATGATTCAGAAATTTTGCAAATCACAGGCGTGTTGCTCATCAAACCACTGTGGAATTACCTGGTGTGCTACTCCAAACTGAGATAGTCGCCTTTGTCCAGCAAAGAGGTCAACGGCAGCGGTTACTGTGAGGCCGTGCACGGGTGCAGCCAGACGGTCTGCTAGAAACAGGGCCACTTCGCACCGTTCGAGGGGCGGCAAATTCAAAACATAAGACGACAATGGGCACAGTGGTAGAGACTCTTGAAAACAAGTCCTTAGCGATCCCTCGGCTGCTGCTGCTGCTGCTGCTGCTGCTGCTGCTGCTGTGGTTGCAACCTCTGCTGCTCCTAATGAGGATGGCGGTGATTGTGGTAATAGTGGCGGGTTCGGTGAAGTTGGATCATCGTTGTTGCTTTTCATCATTTGCTTAACTGAGCTACCGCTACTGCTACTTTTGTTTTCCTCAATAGATTCATGTACTTTCCTTTCTTCAGAGGCTGCGGCAGCGTTTGAATCATTCGCATGAGTTGAAGCAGCATGAGTTGCCTCGGATGAAGGCTCGCACCAATCAGCGGGCAGCGCCTCCATGATGTCACCCAATCTGGCCAGGTGAGCCATCATATTCTTCAAAGTAGGCTTCGAAAAGATCAAAGGGGTTATGAGCACCGGCAAAACTCCGTGGTTGCCCCACCCTTTGGTACCAAATAAGCTCCGAAGAAGTGCCAAAAGCGTTGGATACGGGACTGGTCGCAAACGCGTGGAATCCACCAAAAACCACTCGTACGCTTCCACGGGCCACTCGGAAACACTTTCATGTTGACCCACCGCCGAAAGGCCATCCTTGTCTTTGTTCGAGGGCCGGCCTCGTCGCCTGCGACCTCGCTGCTGGCTCTTTGCCTGCGCCGACCCTTCACTTGCGAACGCGGGCTTGAGGCGCACATGTACTGCAACGAAGTGGCCGTCGCTGTTACGGCTCTGCGGCTTGCCTAAAATGAATCGACCAACTCGCACCAAGTGTCTCAAAAAATGCGTAGGATCAGTGTGCTGCCTTGTTGAACCTTTGTTTTTCATCCCAAGTCCGTTGAGACACCTGCTTCCGCTTCCGCCGTCAAAGCTACTGCTATTTATCATTGAGGCTGGCTGAGAAGGTTCTGAGCTTTGGTCGAGGGCAGCGGGGTCATCGAGGGCGAGACACACTAAGGCAAGGCCAAGATTACGACCAAGGCTTACTACTGTGTGTTGGTCCATGAACCCTTCTTGTCGGCCATTACGAACCGCCTTCATAAAACACAAAAATAACACACGCATGAGATGCGATCTATGAGTTTAGAAGAAAGTAAGCACAAAAGTACTTCTCAAACATCGTAGTAGAAAAGTAAAACATGGAATGCTCATGTTGACATGTTGACTAACGCACTTGGCTGATGTCGAGAGCGTTCAGCAAAGTTTCAACTTTGAGGAGCATTGCCGGGGATGCTCCAAGCCTCGCCGATCCCACCAGCGCATTGACTGCGTGCAAAGAACAGTACGCTCCCACTTGCCGCTCCATGTACACTCCCGTTCCTGCATCAATAAAGCCACGCACACTTGAAGCACCCTGTGCGCTGCTGCCGTTGTTGCTGCCGTTATACGGAAAATTCAAGCGGTGATAACCAGGAATCTTGCGCGCATAGTCATCATAGAGGCGCGCAGCCTCTTGTTCATTTTCAGATGCACCAAGTGATACCTAAACAAATCCAGATAGATTTTAACAGTC
>Ga0307959_1001592_pt1 | contig 9972 bp, 9 predicted proteins | sample OrgLakmetagen494_FD_201813 | JGI IMG/M metagenome (GOLD analysis project Ga0307959, IMG submission 201813) | Saline water microbial communities from Organic Lake, Antarctica - #494 | ecosystem: Environmental > Aquatic > Non-marine Saline and Alkaline > Saline | place: Antarctica: Organic Lake...
TTACGGCTTCTGCAAAACTTCCTTCGACTCTGAGAACCGGAGAGTTAGCAAAGAATAATTCGCCCTCGCGGTAGCCGTAAATGTTGCCACTAAATCTAAAGTTCTCTAACCAGGTTGCAGTTGATTGATCAACGATGTCATTTTTTAGAAGAAACGAAATCTCTGCCTTGTCAAACCTAAAACTTTTGATTGCATCAAGTAGTCGGCCGTTACCAGCCAACACCCCAAACCGTCTTCCGGCTGGCAGGGACCTAGTAAAAACTTCAAAGACTGTCTGTCGGCCCGCTATCCCAGTGCGCAGCGCAGCTTGCACCATGGTTAGTTCATAGCGATCTGTTAGCAGGGCTGTTGTCACGACACCAGCCTACTCTTGCCACATCGGCTAGTACACCTCGGGCCTAGACTTGTGCCGTGGATGATAGACCAATTGGAGTTTTCGACTCAGGTGTCGGTGGACTTACCGTTGCGCGTGCGATTATCGACCAGCTTCCAAATGAATCTATTCATTACGTAGGTGACACACTGAATTCGCCCTACGGACCAAAGTCACTCTCGGTTGTTCGCTCACTCGCGCTCGAGGTCATGGATGATCTAGTCGCCTCCGGCGTCAAGGTCCTAGTAATAGCTTGCAATTCAGCTTCGGCCGCTGTCCTTCGGGATGCCAGAGAGCGCTACACCGTGGGACTTGGGGTTCCGGTGGTGGAAGTTATTCAGCCGGCAGTTAGAACCGCGGTGGCGACCAGCAGAAATAAGAAAGTCGGTGTCATCGGCACCAGCGCAACAATTTCGTCGAGGGCCTACGATGACGCCTTTGCCACTGCCGTGGATTTTGAGATAAACAGCGTTGCTTGCCCGACGTTTGTTGATTTGGTTGAGCGGGGAGTGACTTCCGGTCCCGAAGTTCTTGAGGCAGCAACTCGTTATCTGGCACCGCTTATAGAAGCCGGTGTTGACACTTTGGTCTTGGGCTGCACGCACTATCCGCTGCTGCAAGGTGTTTTGAGTTATGTAATGGGAGATGGCGTAAACCTAGTTTCCTCTGCCGATGAAACAGCCAAGGATGTCTTTCGAGTGTTGACCGAGAACCATCTACTCGCACCCGCCGGCAACGAAGCCAAATATCAATTTTTCGCCACCGGTGATGAACAGGAGTTTGGTTTATTGGCCCAGCGATTTTTAGGACCGGAGGTAACCAAAGTGCAGCATTTAAATAGAAAGAGTGTCAATGACTAGGCAAGACAAGAGAACTAACCAAGAACTTAGGCAGATTAGTTTTGAGAGAAATTTCACCGTTCACGCCGAAGGTTCATGTTTAGTCTCATTCGGAAACACAAGAGTCCTATGTAACGCCTCTTTCACCGAGGGTGTTCCTCGCTTCAAGAAGGGCTCCGGCGAAGGCTGGGTGACGGCGGAGTATTCCATGCTCCCGCGGGCTACTCACACTCGTTCGGATCGCGAAAGCGTCAAGGGTAAAATCGGGGGTCGAACTCATGAAATTTCCAGACTTATCGGCCGCTCGCTGAGAGCTGTGATCGATGTCAAGAGCCTGGGCGAGAACACTATAGTTTTGGATTGCGATGTGTTGCAGGCAGATGGTGGCACCAGGACCGCGGCGATAACGGGCGCGTTTATCGCTCTGGCCGATGCGGTCAATTGGGGGAAGCAAAACGGGTTCATAGCAAAAACAGCTACTCCTTTGTTGGATACCGTTTCGGCAGTTTCGGTTGGAATAGTCGGTGGCGAGCCAATGACTGATCTCGCCTACCTCGAAGATGTTCGAGCTGATACCGACATGAATGTTGTCGTAACTGGCAGAGGGCTGTTTGTTGAAGTTCAGGGAACTGCAGAAGCGGCACCGTTTGACAAGAGAGAGCTCGACGCTCTGCTGGAGCTCGCACTGCAAGCAACCAGTGAACTTTCAGCGTTGCAGAAAGAGTCTCTGGGATCGATCTTGGAAACTCGCTAGTGGAGCTGATATTCGCCACCGGCAATAAACATAAGCTCGCCGAAGCACAGCTCATTCTTGGGGCTTCGCTGCCCGAACTAAAGCTTTTGCCGCACGACGGACCAGAGCCGGTTGAAAACGGCGTTAGTTTCCTTGAGAACGCGGCCATAAAAGCTAGGGCAGCGTTTCAGGCAACCGGTCAAGCGTCTTTCGCGGACGATTCCGGCATCTCTGTCGAGGTGATGGGCGGTGCGCCAGGCATCTTTTCAGCCATTTGGGCTGGCGGAAGAGACGACGCGGTCAACAGGCAGCTGCTTCTTTACCAGCTCAAAGACATTCCTGCCAAGGACCGGACAGCATCTTTTATTTGCACAATCGCACTGGTTGAGGAATCGGGGGAGACTTTTTTTACTGGAGTCTGGCCGGGATCGATAGCCATGGCTGCCGCCGGTTCCGCGGGCTTTGGCTACGATCCAGTTTTCATTCCGGACGGCTTTGAGGTGACGGCGGCAGAGCTTGAGCCAGAGGTTAAATCGAGTTACTCTCACAGAGCAACCGCCATGAACCAGATGGCGGGTTTTCTAGCTAGCAGATAGTGCCCCCAGCAGGAATCGAACCTGCGCTCCCGCCTCCGGAGGGCGGTGCTCTATCCCCTGAGCTATGGGGGCCTAGGTTATGTCATCTTACTAGTCGTAAAGCCGGAATCAGCTTTTGCGTTGTCGTGCTGATTGATTTTGAACAAAGTTAAAATCTAGTCGAGTAACGTGGTGATTTCTGGGCTGCGGATCGGCCAAAAGCCTTAGGTTTTTGGTGGGAAGCCAGAGGTGGGAAGCCACGATGCAAAGAGCATTGAGGGTATGATTTAGGTTCACAACCACCCGCGTAAGCGGTTAACTTTGCCTAAATTCAGGAAATTGGCCATGACACCAGAGCAGCTCTCAAGTGCGATTCTCAGTGCGCTGAGTCAGCTGATGACTGAGGGCCGTTTGCCAAAAGCGGAACTCCCAACTGCGGTGGTAGTTGAACGCCCTAAGAATCGTGACCACGGTGATTGGGCGACCAACGTGGCCATGCAGCTGAGCAAGTCATTTGACCTAAACCCAAGACAATTTGCCGAAATTCTTACCGCAAAACTTGAGACAGTTGCGGGAATATCCAAGGTGGAGATAGCGGGTCCTGGTTTCATAAATTTGTTTGTCTCAACTGGTGCCGCCGCATCGCTGGTGAAGACCATCGTTGATCAAGGAGTCAACTACGGCAAGAGCAGCAGCCTCGCCGGAGTAAAACTAAACCTTGAATTCGTATCGGCAAACCCCACTGGACCAATTCACCTTGGTGGAACCCGTTGGGCCGCTGTCGGTGACTCCCTTTCTAGAATTTTTGATTTTTGCGGTGCTGATGTGACTCGGGAGTATTACTTCAATGACCACGGTGGTCAGATTGATCGGTTTGCTAGTTCCCTAGTTGCTGCGGCTAAAAACGAATCAGCACCGGAGGATGGCTACTCCGGCCAGTACATTATGGAGATCGCCAAGAAAGTTATGGATCAAGCATCAGAGAATCTGCTGGCGCTCGATCCAGCTGCGACGCAGGAGGCTTTTAGGTCGGCGGGCGTAGAGCTAATGTTTGCTCAAATAAGACAGTCGCTACACGATTTTGGCGTTGATTTCGATGTTTTTTTCCACGAGAACTCCCTGTACGAATCTGGAGCGGTTGAAAGATCGATCGGGCGACTTAGTGAAAAGGGTCACACTTTTGATGAAGACGGCGCAACCTGGTTGCGTTCGAGCACCTTTGGCGACGACCGTGATCGTGTAATTGTGAAATCTGATGGTTCCAACGCCTACATCGCAGGTGACATCGCCTACTACCTAGATAAGCGGGAACGTGGCTTTGATCGGTGCATTTACATGCTGGGTGCTGATCACCACGGCTATGTCCAGCGCATGATGGCCATCTGCGCAGCCTTCGGTGACACACCGGGCAAGCACATGGAAATCCTGATAGGGCAACTGGTGAACCTAGTGCGGGCAGGCCAGCCAGTAAAAATGTCCAAGCGTGCTGGAACAGTGATAACAATGGAAGATCTTGTCGATGCGGTTGGTGTTGATGCGGCGAGATATTCTTTGACCAGATCCTCGATCAACTCAGGCTTGGATGTCGATCTCGAGGTGTTGACAAGAAAGACCAATGACAACCCGGTGTTTTACGTTCAATACGCTCATGCGCGAACTAGACAGGTTTCAAACAACGCGTTGGCTCAGTTCGGGGAAAGCAACGAGTTTGTGCCTGAGGCTCTTTCGCACGCAAGCGAAGAAAATCTAATTGCGCAACTTGCTCAGTTTCCCCAAGTGGTCGAGACTGCAAGCGAGTTCCGCGAGCCACACCGGATCGCAAGATATCTGGAAGAATTGGCAGGTACCTATCACCGGTTCTACGACCACTGTCGAGTGATCCCACTTTCTGGAAATCCCGTAGAAACGGTTCACCGGTCCAGACTTTGGTTAAACGATGCGTGCACGCAAGTTCTTGCTAATGGACTTGGTTTACTAGGGGTTAGTGCCCCGGAGAGGATGTAGCCATGAAGAATCCGCTCACACCCAAGTGGCTGGAAACTCCAGCCGATCTGTCAGAGTTGGACCCAAGAGTCTGGCCAAGAACCGCAAAACGAAATGAGCGTGGAGAGCTTTCCATAGGAGGCCAAATCGCCTCTGACTTAGTTCGTCAGTTCGGCTCACCGCTTTACGTTGTGGACCAAGAAGACTTTGAGTCACGCCTGATGAGCACACGCAGGGCTTTTTCGGATGCTGCTCAGAAAATTGGAACCACCGCAAAGTGCTACTACGCATCTAAGGCACTTCTGACCACCGAGGTAGTCAGATGGGTGGACCAAGCCGGTCTTTCGATAGACGTCTCCACGAGTGGAGAGCTGGCCGTTGCACTAGCCGCCGGCATTGATGGATCGAGAATTGGTCTTCACGGAAATAATAAGTCGCTTGTCGAGATCGGTCGAGCCATCTCCGCCGGAGTTGGTGCGATTGTTATTGACTCGGAACTGGAGATAGAAAGAATTGCTTCGGTTGCTAGCGCCCAAGATAAGGTCCAAGCAGTCCGTTTGCGGGTGAACACAGGAGTGCATGCATTTACCCATGAATATCTGGCAACTGCTCGCGAAGATCAAAAATTTGGGATTGCTCTGGTTGATGTGCCTGACATGGTCGAGAAAATTCGCTCTCACTCACAGTTGAAGTTTTTAGGGCTCCACTCACACATTGGTTCGCAAATTTTCGTAGTTGACGGCTTCATTGCCGCAGCTGAGCGTTTACTGGACATGCACGCCAAGCTTCTAGAAGGTGGTGATGTGCCTGAACTTAATCTTGGTGGAGGCTTTGGCATTAGTTACACCCAAGCTGATCGACCAATGCCGCTAGACGAGATGGCAGGTCGAATAACAACCGTCGTGGGGCAGAAGTGTGAGCAACTGGGTATCGCGGTGCCGGCTCTGGCATTCGAGCCCGGCAGGGTTATTGCGGGCCCAGCTGGCGTAACCATTTATTCGGTTGGAACCCTGAAGGACGTGCAGGTAACCGATCAAGGCACTGCGGCCACTCGCAAGTATGTGAGCGTGGATGGGGGTATGAGCGACAACATTCGGTCCGCGCTTTACGAGGCCGAGTACAGTGCCACACTCGCCTCGCGTTCATCAGCCGCTGAAGCAACCCTTAGCCGAGTTGTCGGCAAACACTGCGAATCGGGCGATATCGTTGTCAGACACGCGCTGCTTCCGGCAGACGTATCGGTTAATGATTTGCTCGCCGTGCCAGCAACCGGAGCTTATTGCTTTTCGCTATCTTCTAACTACAACTATCTGCCAAGACCAGCAGTTATCGCGGTCAAAGCCGGTGTTGTCAAGGTACTGATCAGGGCGGAGACCGAAAGAGATTTGCTAGAACGAGATGCCGGCTATGAGCCAGGAGAGGCTTAGCGATGCAAAGCGCGTATCGACCAATCAGAGTCGCTTTATTAGGTGCAGGCTCAGTTGGTTCTCAGGTGGCGAGATTGCTCCTTGAAAACACAGAGGAATTAGCAAATCGGGTGGGGGCGACCCTTGAGCTCTCCGGCGTAGCGGTCAGAGACTTGAAAGCAAAGCGTGATTTCGATTTACCAGTGGAGCTCTTAACCGAGGATGCTGAATCACTGATTCTGGGAAGTGACATTGTCATAGAACTCATCGGTGGCATTGAGCCAGCTAAGTCCTGGATAAAGCTCGCCCTTGAGTCTGGCGCGGATGTGGTCACCGCCAACAAGGCACTAATCGCGGTCCACGGGCCGGAATTGTTCGGGCTGGCTGACCAGCTTGGCGCTCAGCTTTACTTTGAGGCTGCGGTGGCAGGAGCAATTCCCATCATCAGGCCGCTCCGTGAATCGTTGGCTGGCGACAAAATAAATCGAGTTATGGGTATCGTCAATGGGACGACAAATTTCATTCTGGATCGCATGGAGTCAACCGGTGCAGAATTCAACGACGCTCTTGAACTCGCGAAAAAGCTTGGTTACGCCGAGGCTGATCCGACCGCTGACATTGAAGGCTTTGACGCCCAGAGCAAAGCTGCGATCATCGCATCTTTAGCATTTCACTCGGAGGTGCCAGTCGAGTCGGTCTATCGCGAGGGCATCACGAAAATTACCGCCAGTCAGATCAACGCGGCTCGCGCAGCCGGCTACGCGGTGAAGCTTCTAGCAATTTGCGAGCGTGCCACGGATGGGGTTAAAGAGGGCATAGTCATTCGTGTCCACCCGACCTTGATACCACTAGCTCACCCGCTTGCCTCGGTTCGCGGGGCATACAACGCAGTTTTTGTTGAAGCCGAGTCTGCCGGAGAGCTTATGTTTTACGGGGCCGGAGCTGGCGGCCCAGAAACCGCGTCAGCGGTTCTTGGCGATTTGGTGAGTGCGGCGAAGCGTCACTTAGCAGGCGGCCCAGGTCTTGCGGACTCAACCCATGCCAATCTGCAAATTCTCCCAGTCCAGTCAGTGGCTACCAGGTTTCAGATCACTCTTGAGGTTTCCGATGAGGCCGGAGTGTTGGCCTCCATAGCTTCGGTTTTCGCCCTAAATGGCGTGAGCGTGGAGACGGTACAGCAGAGTCCCTCAGATGCAGCCGCTGCAGCAGCGCTCACAGTAATGACGCACGTGGCATTGGAATCTGATCTAGAAAAAGTAGTGACCGCTCTTAGCAACAACGAAGCAGTCGTAAGCGTGAACTCGGTAATTCGAGTGGAGGGGCTCTAATGGCGCACCAATGGCGCGGAGTTATTCGCGAATATATTGACCGGCTTCCATTCGAAATTGATGATCCGATTGTGACTCTTGGCGAAGGCGGAACTCCTTTGATCGAGGCTCCAGCTCTTGCCGCTTTGCTAGACGTTGGAAGTGTCCACTTGAAATTCGAAGGAATGAACCCCACCGGTTCATTCAAGGACCGAGGCATGACCACCGCCGTTTCCAAGGCGAAAGCGCATGGTGCTAAGGCGGTAATCGCAGCTTCGACCGGCAACACTTCAGCCGCCGCCGCCGCTTATGCGGTGAAGGCGGGTATGACCTCCGTTGTGCTAGTGCCAGCTGGAAAAATTTCTTGGGGAAAGCTCTCCCAGGCGGTTGCGCACAAGGCCAAAATTTTGCAAGTCAGGGGTAACTTTGATGACTGCTTGCGGCTCGCTCGCGAACTGAGTGAAAATTATCCGGTGTTCCTCGTGAACTCCGTAAACCCGGATCGCCTGCAGGGACAAAAGACAGCGGCTTTCGAAGTCGTCGATGTGCTTGGCGAAGCACCGGATCTCCACGCGATGCCGTTGGGTAACGCCGGTAACATTTCGGCTTACCACCTCGGTTATCGTGAAGAGTTGGCGGACGGGAGAATTAAAAAGCTTCCCAAGCTTTATGGAATTCAGGCCGAGGGTTCTGCACCTTTCATAAAGGGTGCTCCGGTGGCAAAACCGAAAACCATCGCCACTGCGATCAGGATTGGAAACCCAGCCTCTTGGGACTTGGCCCAAGAGGCGAAGCGAGACACCAACGGTGGTTTTGACGCCGTTAGCGACAAGCAAATTTTGTGGATGCACCGGTTTTTGTCTCAAGAGTGTGGCGTTTTTGTTGAGCCATCGAGTGCGACCGGCGCTGCTGGTCTTTACAAACTTAAGCAACAGGGCAGCTTGCAGAATCTCAACACCGTGGTAGTTACGGTGACCGGACACGGCCTCAAGGACCCTGACTGGGCTCTTAAAGACGAACGCGGTCGCTCAATAAAGCCAAAAAAGGTTGGAGCAACTGCTGACGCGGTGGCTGGAATTCTAGGACTGGAGCGCGAAAAGTGAAGAAAGTTTCGGTCAAGATTCCCGCAACCACTGCCAACTTGGGCCCTGGCTTCGACACTCTTGGAATGGCGTTGTCTTTTTACGACAGCTATGAAGCAGAGGTGGTTCCCGCGGGGCTTGAAATCTCGGTTTCGGGGGAGGGTGTCGGTGACATACCTCTTGATGAGTCCAACCTGATTTACAAATCATTGGCCCTAGTTTTTGAAAAGCTCGGACACAAAATTCCCGGCCTAAAAATTAGTTGCGAGAACAACATTCCTCACGGCAGAGGAATGGGTTCTTCCGGAGCAGCGGTCGCTGGCGGCATAATGCTTGCCGCGGGTTTGCTACAGGACGAAGTGGAGATTACCGAGCAGCAGCTTTTGGAGTTTGCCACCGAGCTCGAAGGACACCCAGACAACGTGGCGCCAGCTTTGTTTGGTGGCCTAACGATTGCCTGGGTTGAAGAGGATGGCGTGCCTCGCCATAAAAAGCTCACTGTCCATCGAGGAGTTTCTCCCTTGGTGCTAGTCCCGCCGCACCAAATGTCCACAAAGTTGGCTAGAAGCTTGCAGCCGGAATCTGTTCCGCACATTGACGCCGTGTTTAACGTTTCGAGATCGGCGCTTCTTGTCGCAGCCCTAACCCAGAGTCCGGAGCTGATGTTGGCAGCAACCGAAGATCGGTTACACCAAAGCTACCGCGCGAGCGCCATGCCGGAAACTTCAGCCCTGATCAAAGAGCTAAGGTCCAAGGGTCATCCTGCAGTGGTTTCAGGAGCAGGCCCATCGGTGTTGGTGCTGGAAGATGACCCGGCAAAACGCATGGCTGCCATAGCTATTGCCGAGAGTATTTTTCCAGCTTGGCGGGTTTTGGCTCTTGCAGTTGACGTCAAAGGTGCTAGTCTTTCATAGCAGTCAGGATCAGGCACCTAAAAGCCCGCCACTGTATCTTTCTTCAATTTCCACACAACGGCAATTCGCCGCATAGAAATGAGTAATCAAAAACATGGATGAAATCCAACAAGATAAGCCCGTTCGCCGTTCCAGGCGAGCAACCGGCGCCGAGTCCTCAGAGACCAAGGTAGCCACCGAGGCTCCAGAAGCGACAAAGAAAACCGCCAAGGCCCAGAAGCCTGAGGCAAGTTCCGACCTAGAGCCAAAGAAGGCACCGGTTAGACGCCGCACTTCAGCAGCCAAGGCTTCTTCCGAGGCCCCAGTTGAAAAAGCTTCCTCTGAAACTCCCGGTGATAAGAGTAATTCGAGCAATGCTGATTCGAACAATGCTGATTCGAGCAAGGCTGATTCGCGCAATAACAGGTCAGACAAAAAAACTGAGTCCGGCTCCGATGCTGAGCCAAAGACTGGTCAGAGGCCAGAACGTTCAAATAAAGAAGATAGCGAAACCCGCAGCGGTGACCGCGAAAACCAGCGCGATAGAGATGACGAGCGTCGCGGTGGGAACCGCAATCGTCGCGGCCGTTATCGTGATCGTGATCGCGACCGAAGTCGTGGACGTGGACCTCAGGACGAAGCCGAGCCTGAGGTAAGCGAAGACGATGTCCTAATTCCAGTTGCTGGAATCTTGGATGTGCTAGACAACTATGCATTCCTTCGCACTTCCGGTTACCTCCCAGGTGACAACGACGTATATGTCTCTCTGGGTCAGGTCAAG
>Ga0307959_1001615_pt1 | contig 9833 bp, 10 predicted proteins | sample OrgLakmetagen494_FD_201813 | JGI IMG/M metagenome (GOLD analysis project Ga0307959, IMG submission 201813) | Saline water microbial communities from Organic Lake, Antarctica - #494 | ecosystem: Environmental > Aquatic > Non-marine Saline and Alkaline > Saline | place: Antarctica: Organic Lake...
AATGAAGGATCACCTAACGCAACACACCATAAGGCTAACGTACTGTCGTCAGCGCATACAGAAGAGGAAGAGGACACGTTTCACGAAACGCGTTTGTACATGCTAACGACTACGTACGGAGGCATATTTTCGTGGTATTCCGTGAAGCCTTGTGCATTTCCTCCTGCAAATTCTGTTGTTTTCGTTCTGGTACCTTCTGGACCTCCGTCTGCGATAGCCCCTCCGCCGTCGTGATCATCGTTATAGCTGTACGTGAAGTCGTGTCTGTGGGCAGGCATTTGTTCCAAAGTCAGCTGAACGGATCTTTCCCCTCCCGTTTTGCCGACTGTATTGAAATCATCGACTGAGTTGTCCGACCCCACGAGAACGCGTCCTTCTATACGTTCCCATGACTGCCATTGAAACATAATATCCAATTGTTGCGCCCGATCGAAACAAACAATAATACCTACCGGATAAATAGAGTCGATCACCGCTCTGAACATGTCATTAAAATCGTTACCTCCATCTCGCAACGACAACATGCTTACATCGGTGCTCATCTTTGTAATAAGTTCGCTGTATTAACTTACAGCAAGATAATTCGGTGGCTTTTCCTGGACGTGATACGGAACGCCATCGAATTTCACAGTTCATTATGTGAATGGTTATTTCCTACTTTATTTTTTTGATCCCACCTGAAAAGAGAAGCAAAGAACATTAGTCAGCTGCTACTGCAAAAAAGACTTCTTAGGCATCTTCAATTTATACGACATCCGCGTAAATTGCACAATTTAGCTCCTCTGTAATTTTTCCCACGAATTATCTTCATCTCCGTCTCCATTTCCATTATCATTAAGTAACGCATCCGAAAAGAGACCGATTATTTTTGGTGAGTCTGACGTTTTGACGGCCTGTTCAAATGCGACGTGAAAATTTTTAGTATTTGGATTTATGCGTTGGTGTTGTTCTAATAGGAGCGTAAGGACATCGTTGTGGCCCGGAAGTTGAGCAGCGACCAAGAAAGCTTCCCCATCGTTTGCATTCACGTCTGCTCCCGCGCCCAAAAGCGCACGGACGTACCGTAATTTTTCAGGGACGTAACCGCAATAATCAACGCCGGTCGCAGAAACTTTCCATTGGGCAACGAGATTCCACTTGACGAATACCATGAATGCATCAGTAACGGTGGTTTTTTCCGCGATTTTGGCTAAGTCTGCGAATCTCTGAGGACCATTAAAATCTAATGTCATGACGCGAAATATGTAACGCGGCTCTATCTCATAAAAAATGCAGTGTAATATGGCGTTCAAGTAACGGAGAATTACCATGTTGATGCAATTCGGCGAGAAAATGACTTCCGCCTTTTGCGCGTTTAACGTTTTTAGCTGGGCAAAGACGTCCATGATGCGTGGAGCGCGAGGATAGAGTTCTTTCGCATCTTCAGCTGTGAGAGTCAGCTGCGAAGCGCCTTTTTCGCGCAGTACGCAGGCGATGTCATACTTGTGGCTCATAACAGCCAAACGCAAGTTTTTGTCGATAATCGCCTGTGTCTTTTTCTTCAGATCACAAACTCCGTAAACAACGTCATCATCTTGATTAATTAGTTTGACGGACTGTTCGTGAGTGTAATATGCGTCGGTGTCTTTTATGATCAGACCGGGCGACGAACGGTATAAACGTGACACCAGAATACCCATATTTTATTGTCCGACAAATAACCAAGCAGATGCTTATAGAAATATTGAAAACAATATTTTCCTCTTATCTTTTTGTTCATTTAGGTCTTCCATTCAATTCCACACTTACATACGTGTCGATGAGAATGTGGACAACGGATAGCTCGCCTTGAAAAAGGAAATGCGTCAAGGAAAATACTCTGTCAGAGAGAAATGAGGTGTCCCATTTTATTTGATACCGAGTGTAACCAGCGGATGCAATTGTTGGAATGACTAAATTATAAGACCATGGCGACAGACCCCCTCACGTGTCGTTCCTCGCGACGAATGTCGCGCTTCGGATTGGGGGGTGTGACACGAATTTGACCGGCTATTTCATGGTCAAATTATTGGATGCGCCCTGTTGCGAGATAAGAGGCTGTATATAAGCCTCTATATATAGCCTCCCGTCGCAAACGTCTCCAAATTTTGTATTTTCACATAAACCAATACAGCGGCATAAATTACGCTAAACAAAAGGAACGAAATGATGACGTCGCAGCAAACCTGTTTGCTCCCTAGCCAACCCGACGCTTCGGAATGGGCTTCTTTCTGTTCGCCGTCTGAAACAGATCCTTTGTTGAGAGCCATAGATGACGGAGATGTAGATGCTACACTCGGTATCAAATAAAATGGGACACCTCATTTTCTCTCTCTAATAGAGTACTTTCCTTGACGCATTTCCTTTTTCAAGGCAAGCTATCCGTCGTCCACATTCTCATCGATACGTCCACATGTATCATTTAGGTTGGAAGGATAACGTCGTACATTTTTCAGTGAAGAGAGCTTTCACTTTCTTCACCTATTCTCCCTTCAAGAAGAACTGTAACATAACGCCTCTTCCTATCGGGGTATCTGACGTTTTAGCTCCTACAAAACACCTTTGGCCGTTCTTTTCCCGCTATCTCAAACATCAACAGCTCCATTATGTTTCGACTCGCATTTACGTCTCGATCCCATGTCATGCCACAACTCAGAGAATCTCCGAGTTTTCCACTTGTACAGTGTAGCACTTTATGAACCTTTCCTAGGCTTGTTACCTTTTCTTCCTGTAATAAACCTCCGTTGTCTCTCTTTCTTCTCACACGTGTCGTATACGCTCTCATATTCGTCAGACGATTGTGGCACGCACAACACGTCTGCGACGTTCTAAACTCGTCTATACCATGATATTTCACATGTGGGCTCTCTTGCAACATCTGTTTTATCTCTTTCAATGGCCCGCTCGTACGTCTTGATATACAACTGCGTGCTCCTCCATTCCAGTCTCCGAATCCTACCACACTCATTTCACCAGGATGAGCTATAAAGTCGCAAATCTCTCTTATCGCTTTCTGACGTTTTGTGTAACGTAAAAATCGCATCTGTCGATATCCATTACTCGCTCTGTGACGTAGTAAACCAGGTAAATGTTGCATATACGATTCCACGTACCGTAAGTAATCATTCATTTTAACTGTTTTACTGGTCGGGATACTTTTCGTTTCACTTCCTGTTTCATCATTCCACATCTGTGTCCTCCTTTCACTGTAATTAAATCCAGCGTGTTCGTAATATTTTGCACTACTAAAACTCTGTGACACTCCATTACTATCTGTGGTTGTTACGACATCCGTTATTCCCGGATCCACCGAAACACGTCTTCCGAAATTTAATATCGTTTCATCTTTTTGATTTTGATTAGAACGAATGCTAGAGTCGCTCGTGGTCCCCTCCATTTGAATACTCACACCATAACCGTCAGACAATATTCGACAATCAAACAATGTGTTCCTTGTCTCGACTGTATTCAGGTTAAAACTGCGTCCCCACATATTTTTTACCTCTTCTTTACTCAAGAAACGACCGTCATATTTGAAATCTTCTATTTTCAATTTCTTCAATATACCTAGGACGGTCATGTTACTGAACGGAATATATCCTAACGTAAAACTATTTTTTATCGGGAGAAGATTAAAAGTTCTCGGCAACCTCGTTCGTATTTTACTTTTTGCGTCGTATATTTTTCCGTTATCGTTTTCTTCCCGATCTTTGATTTCTTGACATTTCTCGTTTCTCTTTCGTTCTATCGAGTCTAGTAAAACGTAATACAATGGCAGTAATTTGTGAGTGTGTGAAGAGAATTTGATATTGAAACCTTGCGGTATGAAAGACCGCAAGTAGTTTGCGATTTCCTTTGCTTTATGACTTCGTTGATTTTGTTGGCTTGTCGGAAAAATCTTTTCGAGTGTGATTTTTATGTCACTCGTCAAGGATCGTACAATCGCAGGAATAAATCCTTTTAAATCGTTTCCATAATTCGCTTTTACGTATTCTGTTATACGGTTCCCGATGTTCATTTGAATATGATTTGTTGTCATTGTGGCCATCGTGATAGATAAATCAGATAATATCTGCGTCATACCAAAGAAATCAGGTTTCTCTGAAGAGCATCCGTACCTCTTAGAATCGAAAATTTTTACACTCTGTGATAAACTCTCACCCAATGTGTTTTCACGTACTTTACAAGAACTACATGCGACGAGACATGTGTAGAAGAACTTTTTGTCAAGACTCGGAAGAACTCGTCCAATCTCATCATGTGTCATTGATTTCCCTGCAGGAAAGCAGGATAGTAGGTCGTCTTTGTTCAGTGTTAGAATCCGAAGAACATGAAAGTTCGCTAAAGCGTACGCTTCACCCAGGATTCGGTTTCCTAGAAGAACATAGCGATTTATATGGGAATGTAATACTCCACGACAATGATCTTTCAAGAAGGAGTTTAGTTTCATTTTTATAATTTTTACACAGTTTGTCGAGAGATTTTCATTTTCTTCGTGATTATCGTAATTAGAGAGAGCGATTCGTTGTACGATTTCTTCATCGTCTTCTTCTATCGAGTTTTCACGACACTGCTTAAGCCTGCCTTTTTTACGAGAGACGTCAGGCATCTATATCGGATTACATGTATAACACGGGATAGCCTTATATACATATCACATATAATATCGATGTCAGTTTCCATAATTTACATACGGTTGTCGTCTATTATTCACAGATTGGTAGACGTGGGGAGTGTCCCATAAATATTTGCACTCGACTGTATGTGTGCCGCCGTGTCCCGGAAGGGGTCGACCTGTTTACACGAGGGAATATGTTACCGCGCCGTCGTATCAGGAAGCCTGCACGTCCTGCGCTACGTCCGCGAAATCGGGTGCCCCTGGGACGCATCAGTGTTCGCCAGAGCCGTTTCGGTAGGAAACGCGGAGTGCCTGGACTATCTGTGCCAAAAGGGGTGTCCCATGGACGAAGAAGCCTGCATCGCCGCAGTGGTGACCGGAAACACAGAGCGTCTGGCGTTTCTTCACGAAAGAGGGTGTCCCTGGGGAACCAGAACTGGCGAGCCTCTCTTTCTTACACAAAAACGAGTGCCCATGGGACGAGACCGCCTGCGCCTGGGCCGCGTTCATCGGCAAGTTGGACTGTCTAACTTACATGCACGAAAACGGCTGTCCATGGGACGCTTCAGCGTGTCTCAGTGCGGCGTCCACAGGCCAGTTGGAATGCTTGAAATATCTTTGCGAACACGGTTGTCCTCTGGACGCGGCCGAAACGTATAAAATTGCCGCCCAAAACCGTCACGAGAGCTGCATGCACTATCTCGTCCGCGTCGCCCCGCACTTGATCAATACATAAAAACGCATCGCGTACATGACTACCGTCACGGAGGAAAAAATGCTGTATCTCTATTGCGTACGAACAATTGTCGCTCGGGCGGACGCCCTCGATATCACCATTCGACCTGCTGCTGATGGGTAACGGCGAAGAAGCAGCAGGCGTGTTATAATCGTCAGTTTTCTCGAATACGACTTTTGAGGAACTTTCTACGATTATAAAATAAATTTATAGACGAAATGAAAACCGATTTAACAATTTTGGTCGATTTCGATGTATTCGGATGCTCTGAATCGCTATATCTTTTACGCGTCTGACCCGATGATCCGTGTCATTAATAAAAATTGTTGCCGACTCTCAGTTTGACTCAATTTTTGACGAAGTTTTCAACTTTCTCACAGCTTCGCACCCTACCCTCACTTTCCTCGTGACGATGAGTCTGATCATAGTGTCCAGAAAAGAGATCGTCTACCAGTCGTGTGACCACCTAGTGCTGTCACAGGCCAAGGAGCATGTCACTTTTCTTTCGAACCTTCTTTTCGCCACCTGAGACAATCGGGGTGTCTTCGTCATCGACGGCGGTCCTTTTCCGAGACCCGTTGACTGCATCAAACGATGCATCACCTTCGTCGATATGCACGACGGCGGCTTCCATCACCAACCACCCCCCCTCTTTGCACCACACCCGCATGGCCACGAATTTACCGATGGTACGGTCGACGGTCTCTTTGACGCTCTGGTCATCCATGGCGGAGAAAGAAGCGGGCGTCATACCGAACAATGACGTCGCCGCATTGCTCGACCACTTCAGGCACACGCTACCATCGTCATTATTTTCGCTCTCCTTGAACATCGTCGTCACGTCGAACGTGCGATCGACGGTGGCCTCGGAAAAGGGGCCGCAGGTGAGACACGTGTACTTCTTGCCGCCCTCGTCATCACCGTCCTCTTCCTGAAAATCAGAGTGTCGAAAGTCCTTCGAACACTTGAGTCGTGTATAATTTCGGGAATACTGCGAGGACGTCACCCGGTCGATCTTGCCGATTACGGACAAGGTCTTGCCCGTCACTTCGCCGGGGGCCTGTTTAATCAAATCGTCCACAGGCGGAAAGACGCGCACGAGCTCATCCGCGCGCATGACCGCGTCGACATAATCCCCTGGAACGATCGATTTTGTAAGGCGGTCCCTTACGCTCTCTGAACGTATGACGTTGAGGGAGCTGGTCGCGCCGCTCTTCAACACCGCCCTCGGTCCCACGTCCCCGGAGAGTTGGACGGAGCTCACAAAGTCCATCAGAACGATGACCTCTCCGATCGAATAAGAAAGGAGTTTGTCCGCGAACAGACGATGTGTATGGAATTCGTCGCGGCTGTCAGCGGGAGGCGCGGAAATGACGACATCACAAGCAGCGGTATCGTCGTGGACCTTGGCCAAGACGTCGCCGGACGTTTCGCATCTTTCGACCGCGTCGATCACCACCGTGACGTTTACGCAACGACCGTTACCTCCTCGGCGTGTATCTACGACGGTAGAAATCGACGGAACGAATGACACATTTTCCATGCGTTCTCGTGCCTCTTCTTTCGGCACGCGCTCGCGAAACTCACGCTCCCCCAAGACCGCGAAAGATGTAGCGACGGGCGAAGAGCGCGCGAAAGCGGTGAAGTCCCCCGCGCAACTGTCGTACGCCGGGTTTTTGGGTACGACGTCTACGGGTCCAACGCACACGATCTTTCCCAAGATTTCGGTCGCGTTGGTCCTCGTGTTCATAAACACGACCTGAAGGAGAGAACTCGACATACCCTGGCCGTCACACAACATCACCTGAGTGCGCTTCGTGGCCTGTAGGCCGCTCCCACCCCCTTTCCGCATGTTCGTGTTGTAGTATCGGACGGACACCGCCTTCGCGACGATGAACACGCCGGACTTGTAGTGTACTTGATTGAAGCGCTCGTTGTCCTTGGATATCTCGTGCGGGAAAAAGATAGAGGAGGGAGTCGTCATCAGTGCGGCGTAGCTTACTCTCCTGCACTTGAAAATGAAAAATGAAAAAGATTGAATCTCCACACAATTCCGCAAGTGTGAGGGCGTGGACTTGATCCAATTTTAAGAGGTGGCATAGAGCCTACGATACACCAGTAAATTTCATCGGTTATATAGTAATCGTGTTCGTTGTTGCAGAAAAATCTGCCAAAACTATAGAGAACGACAAAACATGCCCGCCGCCTTTTCTTCCTCCCCTCGAAAACAAAACGGACAGTCAGGAAAGTCTGTGCAGAAGAAAGGTGCCGATACGGTAACGCGAAAGCCCGTGCAGCAGCGAAAGAGTGCTGTAGCAGCAACAAGGGGGGGCAACGCCTACGGAAACAATGTCGTGAACGTGTTAGGTGACATGTACGGTCAGACGGCCAGGAACTGCTGCAGGACACATTTGGCGAAGTGTTACGGCATCGACGAGAGGGATGTACCTAAAAATGACATCGACGAATACTGCAAAGCTTATAGTAGAGAACGCGTCGACAGCTGTGGTAACGACAATTTTTTGCCGCGACATGACAACGACAAGATGGAAGTCCTCGAAAACTGCTCTCTTTTAGATAACAACGGTCGAAACGACAAGAATGCGTACAATTCCTCTTATGGCAATCACACCGGAGGAAGAGGAAGAGGAAGAGGGCGGGTGAACAGCTCACCGCGTACAGCCTCGTCGAGATCTCCACAAAAAAGGAATAACGTATCGAGTCAAACAGTAAGAAAGCCGAGACGATCCACTCGATAAACCACGTAAATATAAGGATTGTCAGCAATATAATCTCTCCATCCATACCTGGTAGGCGTCGAATACATATATAAAAAGCCGTCGTCGACGCGTACTTTCAACACGACGACACACTCCGTTAGCTCATAGACATTTGAACAATGTTATCATCATCGTATATGTCCGTCCCTCCTCCGTCTCCTCCTGTGTTGTACACCCTCCGCAAAAGCGAGGGCAGGACGCTCGCCTCTCCAGATGACCAATCCCTATCATGTGTCTCTTACGATAGAATACCGTACCATATCGCGCATTCGTCAGCTTCTCTCGCGCGTCATCTGCAATACAGCGTCAACCCGGTGCGACCGAACCTGCGTCTTACGATCCTCGACAAGACTGCTCATATAGACGTCAGAGACGCCGCGAGGGAGAGAGGCGTCGTGGACATCCGTCGAGAGGAAGACAGGAAGGTGTACATGAACACCAGCGCGGTGCTGTCCATGGACAAGCGGTCCGCGCAGCAACGCTCTTACCAGAGGGGCCTCATCGAAGAGCTGCAGTACCGGATGTTCCTGGAGACGATAGACGCGAATGCGTTCCTCTCGACGCCTTTTCGTCGCGAAAGCGGTCAAGGCGGTCAAGGCGGTCAAGGCGGTCAAGGCGGTCAAGGCGTCGCGGTGTCCAGGGGAATCGAGAGCGAAGACGAGCGGCAGATACGAATCATGTGCTGCATCTTGTTCCCGGTCGCTTTCATGGCGGCGGACAGGAAGCGCGTGCGACGATCGAACTTGCGAAAGATGAAACGCGCGTTCGACGACCCAGGAATGAATTGACCCTTATCGCGCTCTGTGCATCATTCATCACGCAAGTTTAAATTTTGACGGCGTAGCATACCAGCGAGACTGATATGTAAAATATTCAACTCCCATACAGCTGCGATTCCAGACAGAAAGGGTTATATAAGGGAGTTATTAGTAGGGTTGGCCGATTCCGTATATTTAACAATCCGCCGATTGCGATTTAGCCTTATACCCTGATCGTGGAAATATACGGTTTGAAACCGTATATATACGGAATCGGCCAACCCTAGTTATTAGGTAGTATGGTAGAGTATATTATCGCATTTACTTACAGCACACCGTCTCTCGCCACCACCATGTCTACAGATAGCGTATACATGAATGATCTGCCCCGCAAGAGTCTTGTCGACGACGTGCTGTGCGTGCTGCAAAGAGTGGCCGGACTCGGCGAGAAAGACATCAATAAGGTCGAGCACGGAGACGGCTGGTGCACCTGGCCGGAGCCGCTGAGCGTGCCTGGCATCGACAAGGCACGCGACTACTACGACTACGGCTGGCTGTTCCACTTTGTTGTACTCGGAGACGACTGGATGCTGACATTTGACCGCAATCGTCAAGATGAGTACTACAGCAAGTGGGCGTTCGCGTCGACAAAAATGACAACTGATAGACATGCCGTGCCGGAGCTCGGCACCCTATTCGGAGAAGCGTAGTGGAGTAGCGAGAGTTCAGTCTACAAAAGTCGTGCACTGGCTATACTCCACGAGTACGACGTATGTACATAGTGCACACGATGAACGCTACACTCGGTAAATTGTAATTTGAAACCACGTAAACATAGGTGTTGGATTTTCGTTCTGAGAGGGCTTGTCAGCTGAACCGTTCTCCGTCACTATACCACGGGGGATCTTATATCTATTACCTAA
>Ga0307959_1001630_pt1 | contig 9777 bp, 8 predicted proteins | sample OrgLakmetagen494_FD_201813 | JGI IMG/M metagenome (GOLD analysis project Ga0307959, IMG submission 201813) | Saline water microbial communities from Organic Lake, Antarctica - #494 | ecosystem: Environmental > Aquatic > Non-marine Saline and Alkaline > Saline | place: Antarctica: Organic Lake...
TTAAAAATATCTTTCTACCACCGATCTTATCACCCAAAGGACCGTTGATAAATTTACCCGCAGCGTAGGACAGTTCAGAGTACAGTGCAATGAGACCGAGTTCTGAATTGGAGTATCCAAATTCAGCGCTTATAAGTGGAAGTGCAGCAGAGAGGTTTTTTCGACAAATATAATATCCAACGTATCCAAAGAGGCAGACAAAAAAGGTTGATAGTCTCCATCTCTTTAACAGAGCTATTTGTGAATCCATTTTGATATCCCCTGACTTGCTTAAAATATTATATTGTCTTAGTGTAATACGAATACATAGGAGAACCAATGAAGATACTCGCGAATACTCTTTTTTTTTTAATTATGACCTCTTGTGCTCATAAACAATCCAAGGTGATTGTGGCCCATAGAGGAGCTCCTGGTTATCTGCCAGAGCACACTCTGGAAGGCTTCACATTGGCCCATAGTTGGGATATCGATTTTCTAGAACCAGATCTTGTAGTCACTAAAGACAATAAACTGGTTGTGCTGCACGACATACATCTCGATACCAATACTGATGTAGCGATTGTATATCCTAAAAGATCCAGAAAAGACGGAAGATACTATGTTGTCGATTTTAAGCTTTCAGAATTAAAGAAATTAAGTGTTAGTGAGAGAATAAATATTAGGACTAAAAAACAAGTCTATCCAAAACGCTTCATCCATGGAAAATCTCATTTTCAAATTCCAACATTGATAGAATTTATTGAACTCGTGCAAGGATTAAACCGAACAAGGAATAAAGAGGTTGGAATTATTCCTGAAATAAAATCACCTGAGTTTCACCTAAAAAATGGTAAGGATATCACCAAGCTTACAGTCGAGGTTTTAAGACACTATGGCTATGATAAGACTGGATCTAATATATACATTCAGTCTTTCTATCCACCGACTTTAAAAAGGTTAAGGGATGAATTCAAATTGAAAATACCACTACTATTTCTCATAGCCGAAAACGAATGGGGTGAATCTTCAATTGATTACAATATATACAAAACTGAAAATGGTATAAAATCTATATCAATGATCGCTGATGCAGTTGGTCCTTACGCGGGATCTCTTTTAGATGGGAACAAATCAGACATAGTTGAGTTAGCTCATAAGTATAATATGAAAGTCTTTCCGTATACTCACAGAGTTGATGAGCTACCAAAACAGTTTAGTTCTTCAAAAGAATTTTTAAACTATATGTTCAACGATTTGAAAGCCGATGGTATTTTTTCTGACTTCGCAGACCAAGCTAAAAAAGAGGTCGCTAACCTTTAATTAGGGGCGCGGCTCATTTTTTACAATTAGGACTAAACCCTCAAATGGTTTCTTATAGTTTCCTACATTAAATTTGGTCTTCATTGAATCCACTATACTAACAGCTTTTGTATAATCACCGTTATGCTCAAAGATTTGATGAACAAATTCGTGGGCCAAAATAAATGTACAACTTAGAGGAGAGGTTTTTAAAGATCCCAACCCCCTAGGGAATCCAGAACCATCAGGTCTTTCATGATGAGTTAGAATTAGAGTGTCTACATCTGATGGAAGCGTATCTATCTCGCGAGATAGCTCATAGCTTCGATGAGGATGCTCTCTCAAGGTTTTTATATCGATTTCTCTTAACTCTTTTAATAGATCTTCAGTTAACTCATTGTACTTAGAAAGCTCTTCACTCAAACCAATATCGTGTAAAAGAGCCGCTATACTAAATTTCTTATAGATTTCTGTAGAACTCCACTTCATTCTTTGAGCGATTTCAGAACTTATGTACGACACCATTAAACTATGTGAGTAGAGAAAACCATTGCTGTTCATCAGCTTTGATAATAGTCCAAAAATTTTAGGATTATTTTTTTTAATAACAGAAAGAGTAGATTTTGTTATAGAATTGACAACATCGATAGTGTTTTCATTAATTCCAAGTTCACTACAAATATCTAGAACTAATGCAGCTCCTGCAAGTTGAGCACCAATTTTTTGTTCAATCTTTAAATCATTTCGACTCAATAAAATTTTAAGTTTTTCGGAATAAGACTCAACAAATAAATGAAATTCAGAAGATAGAATATAAAAATATGAAACCATTTTGTCGGCTACATACCTCTCAAGTTGCGATGGAGTGAAAGTCTCACCCTGATTTAGTAATTTTACGTATTTCGTATCAGACAGACGAATATATATGTCGACATCGACTGGATTATAGTTAAGAAACCTTTCAACTTTTATAGGTCTATATTCGTTGTCATTTACCAGTGGCACTAACTTCGTTATAGACTCAAGAAGTTCTTCGATACTAAACGGCTTGAGGAGTGAAAGGTTATTCTTATTCGTTTGGTAAAAATCACTTAATTCTTCGTGGTCTTCTGGTTGATCAGAACTTATTAAGAAACAAGGAATCTTATTTCCATTTTTTTTCAAATAGTTATAAACATCTCCACCGGTACCATCTGGCATATTGTAATCAGTCAGAACTAGATCCACATCAGAATGAACCTTCAGGTATTCGATAAGATCATTACCACAAATGAACTCAACCAATTCACAGTCAAGTTCCCCTTCAATCATGGTTCCATAAATATCTCTTATCTCTTTAATGTCTTCTGCATATAATATTTTAAAGTTCTTTTTCATAAGCTATCGATATGACCCATTACATAAAAGTATTATTAAAAGTATAATACTAATTCGTCTTATGACAACTTAGTAGCTTACTTTTACAAATTTTTGATTTAGGGAACAAATTCTTACTATAATAATTAGGAACAAGTCATCACAATAAAACAACGGCCAAAACCTATACCGCAACGCAAAAGAACAATCATCAAAAGTCTTAGAACTGCATAAAATAATTTATTATAAAGCTAATCTAAAATTGATCATGAATCTTGATTTGATTTATACACAACTCAATTTATTACTCGTTTTCATTACAAGTGATTAGAATTGCGACAAGACAATATAAAGCTAAAGGAGTAATCAAATTTTACAAAGAGCAAACTTCAATTTATTCTTATAAAAAAGGAAATCTTATGAAAAAAATTATCTTGGTAACTATCTTACTTTCTAGTTTTAGTGCCTACACTTCAGAACTGACTATCCTTAATTGGTATAGATTAGATTCTAGAAGTACTAGTAACTCTGCAGCTGAAGTTTGTTTCAGTTTAACTCCAAAGCCAACTGCACCAACTTTTGTTGAAATAACTGTTGATGCAGGAACTAGAGTTCAAGGTCAATACTCTACTTGGATTGGTCCAAAAGGCGTAGCATGTCATGTTGTATCAACTGTTCGTGGAAGAGTTGAAGTCAACGTACCTTCATTACAATTAAAGCAAGAATTGATAAATAAATAATTTAGACTTTATAGTTATCATGCCGACTTCTCAAACACTTGAGAAGTCGGCCATTATCAATACTTACTTATCCATTCTATTAGTAAGTTGTCTTGTTCTTTTATGGATGAAGAAAACCATCTTTTACTATTTGCCCTAAGTTTATTATTTTCAGGTGAATTCTTGGTACTCAGTTGCTCTCTTTTACTTTTATCCGTCATCATAATAGCAAATGCATATTTCTTTCCAGAATTAGCAATCAAGTACCCGGCCAAGTTACTTACATAATAGAGTGAGCCTGTTTTACCATGCACTCTATATGCATGTTGTGGAGAACGAAGTCTTTTGGCCAACCCCCCGCTATGGGCATTAATAGATAACAAAGATAAAAATGATTGTTTATCATATTGCTTTTGATCTAACGCTTTTAAGTACTCAACCATAGTCTGTGCATTAACTTGATTATCAAGAGTTAATCCAGATCCATTTTTAAAACTCGAGTGCTTCCAATTCACTTTCTCAAGAGTCTTCATTAGCCACTCATGCATTAACTTAGATGATTTTTCACTACTTAGAATTTTTTGAGACTGCTGTTTTGCTGCAGTTTTTAAAAGGGTTTCTGCTATAAGGTTATTACTATACTCTAAACCTAAGTAAGCAAGTCTACTCACTGGTAGACTTGAATGAGTGGCCATAAGCTTAGCTTTTTTACCAAGCTTTCCAGACATTGCTGTCGGTAGCTCTAATCCATGCCTGAGACATAAAAATCGAAAAAACTCTGCCGTAAATACAGAGCTATTTCTAACAGGAAGGTCTTCAATGAAACGTAGATCTTCTTTTTTGTTAACTTGCCAAGTTTCAGTTTTCTTCTCACTTTGGAAATCAAATTTTAGACCATTCGAGCTTTTATTTTTACTTTGAAGCTTAATACTCTTTAGAGGAGGGTGTATCTTTTGTCCTCTTCCCCAAACCTTAAAACGATTAAATTCTAAATTAAGAGCTCCCATTGATGGGTTGTCGGGCTGATCCTCTAGACCCAAACTCGACAATCGGGAGGTAAAAGAAAGGTTGGTATCATCATAGAAAAACTCACCTTTAAGTTTCTTTATCCCCGCACTTTTTAATTGTTGAATCAAAGAAATTAAATTCGGGACTACCAAATAGGGATCACCGGAGCCCACAAGGTATAGCTTTCCTTTTGCAACACCATTTTCAATCTTTCCATCAAAATAGACCCTTGTTTTAAATTGAAAATCACCTCCAAGCTGAGATAAAGCATAGTGCATTGTAAAGAGCTTACTCACAGAGGCAAGCACCATCGGAGTATCGACATTGTGTGAGGTAATAAGTTTTTTACTATGAAGGTCAAAAAGAGCATAGCTATAATTATCTTTTAGCATTTTAACTTTGGCAAAAGAGAGACTACTCATGAGTAATATAAGAAAGACGAATCTAATCATAAAGAGAAGCGTAATATAGAATGAGTTAGATGTCTAAAAAATCTAGGGTCAATTAAAAGTGAATAATAAAAGTACAAATTTATACTTCGTTCATGAATTAATTCGTTAAGTAATTAATTTGCTTAGAATTGAAATAATTTAAACTTACAGTTCGATCTCTTCGGTGAATATCAACCTATGACAAAAAATCGTAAGAGAATTAATCATATGTCTCATTACAATTTTTAATATACTTATTTCTAACAGAACTGCGTCAGTTTCCCAGAGATTTCACATCACTTGTCTTTAATTTAAAAAGTAAAATTGAGACCAAACATCAAGTAGCTGTCATTTGACTTAATGTCTTCAGGAGGTTGTTCATCATGAACATTTTGGTATTCAATTAGAAGATTGATATTATTTGACATTTTTTGAGATAGGCCAGTAATTAGAATAGATCTTAAATCATTACCTCTTTCGAATGAAGGCTGAATATAGATTATTGATGAAAACTCTACACCAGTTTCGCTCTTAACAGAGCTCGATATATAAAAATTCCCCCTAATCGCATTTTGGTCCGGTCTGTTTGATATTTCTTCGTGTTCATTGAATGCACCAACCCCAATATTTATGTACTGAGTTGTATATCTATGCCCAAAACCAATAAGTTTTCGTGAATTAAGAGCTTTAAATTTATTATATTCGTATTGCGTATATAACTCAGCATAATGTTTTTTGTTTAATTGTCTTGTATAACGTAGATGAACACTTCCATTTTCTGTATCTTTTTGTTTAAAACTTTCACCATACTGTATACCGGCGATGGCAATATATTCATCCTTTAGCTCCTCATATGAGTTAAAAGAGGAGGCAGAAGCAATTGTTTTGTCAGTATTACCTGTCTGTTGATTAAATAGGAATTTCAAACTACTGTTCAAACCATCTGTAGTATTCTCTCTTAAACTTTCGATATTAATAAAAGCGTTTGCACATAATGGAATAAGAGAACAAATAAATAATATTTTATACATTCATTAATTGTAGATGCTATTTTTAGAAGTGAAAATAACTTTATTACTTTGTCTGATTTTTTATTATTAAGAACATACAGCTCATCATTTTATAGTTTTCATAACTTCAATACTATACACCTAAGTGTTCAAATATGTTATGTAGCTTTTGAATATGGTTATTGATAAAATAGTCATTTCACCAGTCAAACAATCGAGAGAAAAATCAGAAGCCTCGTAATCATCTTGCTTACCTTTTTATCAATATCTGTTTTTGTATAAGACGATCTTAAGGGTACCCACAAAGAATTAAAAAATATAAAGCCTTGTATTAATTAGCTAATTGGCATCAAGTAAACTTAGTATTATAAAGAAAAATTCGAGGATATTCTTAAACCAATAACCATAGCATCCTCATCACTCAAAGCAGGGTTTTGAATATACTGTAAGTGAGGGGTAAATGAGAAGTTCTCTCTTTCATACAAGAAACTTACTTCTAAAGCCTCTTCTGCCTTAGATGAGTTAACTTGAGGCGATAAATCAACACTAGAATACATTACTCCCCAGTTCAAGCACGTAAAGCCGACAACACTATTAGATTCAAAAGTCTGTGCGTCTTTATCTACTTTTCCATAACGCATGAATGGATGAAAATTACTCGAAACTTTATAGTCAAGGTTTAGGTAATATCCTTTTTCTTGGTTCTTGGAGAAGTGCCAAAAACCTAAAGCAAGCTTATACTTATTCTCACTAAAAAAACCGAATTCATGAATAAAAAAGTACCCCTCATCTTGATCTATTGTAAATTGAGTACCTACAGGATTATCGGGATTAAAAGGCGTTGCATCTGTAGTTGCACTTTTTAAATAAGTATTATTAGAGAGATTATAATTAACTCTAATGCTTAAAGCTGAAGATGGATTGAAAGCAGTTCCAAATTTTCCAGCACTTGCTAACCCGGCAGAAGTTCCAGGAGAAGAATGAATAAAGAGGGATGCAGGTTCCGTGACATTAAACTCACTGGCCAAATCAAACATCCCACCTAACACTTGTAGTTTATTAAAATTGAATTCATAAAATAGCTCAAACACTTTTACTGTGTTTATGCCACCAATATCTAGATTAGATGTTGTTTGTAAATCCCCAACAAGCTCAGAAGGAGAATTACCGTGAGTTCCAAGAACTGAAGCCCTCCACATGTGGTTTTGTCTTTTTCTATTGTAAATTAAAAATATGTTTCCTTGAACAGCAACTCCTTCTTTAATTCCCCCCGTAACACTTTGGATATCTGAGGCGTAATTAATACTAAGTTCAGCACGGGCCAGTGAAGTGAGAAAGAGAATTAAGAGGAAAAATTTATTCATATATTATTGTAAAATAAAAAGTATTAGTAAGTAAATAAATTGCTGTGTTTTCCCCTAGACAAGTCTGGAAACGTTTAGACTCATTTTTTGCAATAAGCTTTTATTGATTAGCAGCAGGTAACACTTTATAAGCATTTTGCAACTTTTGTATAGACTTGCAGATCTACCAGACAACATTTATCAGATGGGTTTGATGAAGCACAAAACAACCAAGGTTTTTCATTTTTTCTTTATGTTATCTATAGTTGAAATCTATTGACTATTTTTTATAGATTCAAAAAGTTCTTTTTTAGATTTTTTTAAACAGTAACAAATTAATTCATCAAGATTGCCTAGGTCAATCTTTTATTTTTTAGTATAAATAACTGTAGAATAAAGATCACTCATTATATGATTATAACGTAAGACTCTATAAATTTTTTAGATATCCGGAAATAAAGTGAGACTCTGTCATAAAAGTATCTCAACCCTTTGTCCGAACTATTCTATTAATTAACTACTCGGAATCGAATAACTTACAGATAATTATTTTCAACATCAATTCAGCCTAATTTTAAAAGCGAGCTACCAAATGATTAACTGTTTAAAATGATTTTTAGTAGACTGATGATGTTAATTACCTAATACTTTAAATAACTTATAAATCAACGATAAAGGGCAAAATGAAACTTCTTACTATACTTGTGTTTGCAACTCTTTGTGCTTGCTCTACTACTAAAAAGAATAAGAGTTCAAATATCTTACTCAATCGTGATTGCAACCCTAATTCAGCAAGACTATCGGGGAAGAATTATGTGCACGAAGACGAGAGAATGAATAATACGAAATTCGATCAATGTCCTCAAGCTGAAGATACTTCTTATCAGCCCTACGAGAAAAGAGCCAAAGAGACTTCAAGCTCCCTAGTTGGCACAGCTATATATAAATGTGAAGTCGAAATGGATGGAACTATTTTTGCAGCAACAAATAAAGTGATGCAAAATGCCAAAGAGAAAGTCATAGAACAATGTCAGCTTTTAAAAAAATCTAAGAAGTGCTTAAAGGTTAAGTGCATTGAGCTTTAACTTTTTATTATTACTAGAATCCTGCATCTTTTTTAATTTTAAGGAAACCTTCTCAAACATAACTATCGATGACTAAATATTTCATTTAACATTAGCTTAAAGGCAACTAGATCCATAGTAGTTGAGAGTAAAACCAATATATAATACCCCGATTAAAAGATGCAATTTAAAAACTTAGTAATAATGAACAGAGTGTTTTTTATGGCCTGAAGCACGGCTGGATTCCTGCACCAATCTCCAAAGATAAATTGTAAGATTAGGGTTAAAATCTAATCTCTTTTAATAATCTCAAGTATCTAAGAGCTTTTGTTTAGCATAGTTTTCAATGATAGATTCAACTTCACTTATGAAATTTGGTTTCATAAGAACACTTTCAAAACCTGGTACATCTTCGAAGTCTAGCTCCCCGGTGATCAAGTAGAACTTAGTACCTAAATCCCCTACTTTTTCTCTTATCTGAATTCCATTTAATTCAGGCATCCGGTAATCTAAAAAACAAATATCAAAACTTCCAAGTTTTAACCTCTCAATAGCCTCAAATTCACTCGCACAGGTCTCTATGATTGAAGTATCACTTTCAAGCAATAAACTGTAAGTTTTAAGTAAGGAATGTTCATCGTCTACAAACAACACTTTTACTTTATTCATGTCGCCTCTACCTTTTTCACAGATGGAATTTCTATCACAAAAGAAGTCTTTCCTTCAAATAATTCATAGTATAAATCTCCACCATGAGAAGAAATGATTCCCTTGGAAATAGATAATCCAAGCCCAGTACCGACTCCAACAGCCTTAGTCGTAAAGAAGGGATCAAAAAGCTTTTGTTGAACTGCTTTATCAATACCGTTACCAGGATCACTAATTCTTATCATTGTTGTATGAGACTTTCGTTTCATTTCTAACTTAATAACGCGATCAGCATCATTCACTTCCCGTTCACCTATATATAAGGCATTTTGTAAGAGGTTTATCAATACTTGCTCTATTTCTACTTTTCGACAATTAATCGTTGAATCTGGAGATTTATTAAATTCAATTTTTATATTCGTCATCTTTCTTGCTACCTCAACTAGCTCAATAGCATTTTCTATTATTGTCGTAAAACTATAATCTTCTTTATTCCCAACACTTTTTCTTGAGAAAGTTTTAAGCCCCGTAATTATTTTTGAACACCTAGCAATCGCATCTTCACCCTCTTGAACAGCTTTAAAAACCATGTCTTTATCAAGTTTCCCATTCATAATTTTTTTGATTACTTTTAAATTCATATTGATAATCGTCATGGGATTATTTATTTCATGGGCAACGCCTGCAGACATCTCCCCTAATGATTCAAGCCTTGAACGGTGCGCTAGTTTTCTCTCCAGTATTTTCTTATCCGTTACATCAAATGAAATGCCACCAGTAGCATAAACATGACCTTCTTCATTAATATATGGAAACTTATAGCTATCATAGAACCTCTCTACCCCGTCCGCTCCAATGGCTATCTCTTCATAGACCCTAACTTCCTTGCTTTGGGCTACTTGTTTGTCATTGGAGCGGAC
>Ga0307959_1001643_pt1 | contig 9713 bp, 3 predicted proteins | sample OrgLakmetagen494_FD_201813 | JGI IMG/M metagenome (GOLD analysis project Ga0307959, IMG submission 201813) | Saline water microbial communities from Organic Lake, Antarctica - #494 | ecosystem: Environmental > Aquatic > Non-marine Saline and Alkaline > Saline | place: Antarctica: Organic Lake...
TCGCTCGTAGAGTCGGACCCGTGAGGGTGGCGTATGCGTCGTAATTGGCGTGCGCCAATTACGCCGGCGGATTTGGCCCCCGTGAGGGAGGCCAAATCCGACCCAATTCCGAGCGCATAAATTGCGTACGCAATTTATGCGACCTCCGTCGGATTTTTGTAGGTTCGCTCAGCGAGCGAAGCTCTCCGAGCGAATCTAGCCTCGCGAATAGCGGGGCTATTCGCTCGGACGGACGCAAAAATCCTAGCGCTTATTACGCTTTAGCGTCCCTCACGGGTAAGCGACCTCTGCGAGCGGACCTAAAAACTCGAATATTTTCTCCCCCGCGGATATAAGGGGGTAAAAATTCGACTTTTGAGAAAGGGGGGTCGCCCGTGAGGGGATCTGCGAGTTGCTTCCCCGCCCCATATATATGGGGCGGGCCGAAGGGTGGAGAGTTTCGCGCCTCCCTCCCCGTGAGGGGGGGCGCGAAACTCCCTTCGACCCCGTGAGGGGCGCTCCGAGTCTATTCGCGAGTACTAGAAAAAAGTCGAAGTTTTAAATATCTGCTATATCCCCTAATATATATATATATATATAAGGGGAGGTATTATTCTACTTTTCCCCCCCCTTATATATATATATTAGGGGGATATAAAATTCTATATAATTTTCTTCGATAAAAATATACTTATAGGAAACTGCATTACTTTATCCATTATATAGTGTGCAACATTTGTATATATTTTATATAAAATATTCGCCTTAAGGGGGAATATTTTAAAATTTGGCGGGCGTTCGTAGCCCGCGCCGCCATAAGCACATTGGAGGAAAAGAAATCAAGTTCCGTGCGCAACTCTACAATCGGGTTATGTTTGGAGAGAAGTTAGTACGAGTGTCGCGCCCGCGCAAATACACTAGTCTCCTTAGTACGCAAACTTTGATTTCGTAATAGTGAGAGCACTAAGGACCAATTTTTATACATAATATAAGCATATTATTAGAATAACTCTAATTAAAAAGATTTTAATAAATCTTTTAACAAAGGAAGGAAATTCAACATTCACTTTTATAAAACTATGTCCGCGTTTTTCCTATATATAGGAAAAACGCGGAGATCTCGAAGAAAATCCTATAAATATAGGATTTTCTTCGATAGGTAGTACAAAAAAAATATATATATTTCCATAATATATATATATAAATCTATATAAAAAATAATTAATATTTATTCGACGACGAATGTTTTTAATTCAATTAATTAATTCCGTTTTATACAAATAGTTTTATAATCTATGATGGAATAAATATCCAATACCTCGATTTACATATGATTAATCCATATAACGAAGTTATAACAGTCTTTTTTATGAAAAAAAAAATTAAAATTTTTTTATAAAAGTCGAAGTTTTTAATATCGAAGATATTAAACATCTTTCTCGAATAAATTGAATATTCAATTTATTCGAGAAACTCGTACTCGCGAATAGCCCCGGAGCGCTTGTGTCGGAATTGTCTTGTCCCCGCCCGTGAGGGGGACAATTCCGACGCAAGTCGCAGACTTCGAACCCCCTTTCTCAAAAGTCGAATTTTTCGTCCGCCGGTACCGGCGGGTCCCCTTCGGGGGAGAAATTATTCGAGTTTTTAGGTCCGCTCTCCTGCCCATATCCCCAGAGGTCGCTTACCCGTGAGGGACGCTAAAGCGTAATAAGCGCTAGGATTTTTGCGTCCGTCCGAGCGAATAGCCCCGCTATTCGCGAGGCTAGATTCGCTCGGAGAGCTTCGCTCGCTGAGCGAACCTACAAAAATCCGACGGAGGTCGCATAAATTGCGTACGCAATTTATGCGCTCGGAATTGGGTCGGAATTGGCCTCCCCCGCCCCTGGCGGGACGGGGGCCTCCCCCGCCCCTGGCGGGACGGGTCCGCCGGCGTCCCCCGCCCCTGGCGGGGGAGACGCCCCGTGAGGGACGCCAATTCCGAGCGCGTCCCCCGCCCCTGGCGGGGGACGCGTCCTCCGTCGGATTTTTGTAGGTTCGCTCAGCGAGCGGACCTACCAAAATCCGAGCGCTTACCCGTGAGGGACGCTGGGGCGGCGCGTCCCTCCCCGAAGGGGGGGTAAGCGACCCCCTCACGGGGACCCCCCTACGGGGGCCCGTGAGGGGGGCAGGAGACCCGTGAGGGGGACCTATAAAACATCGTCAATAGAAATTTATAGCGGAGCGGTCAGTAAAGATTAATTAAAATCGTTATTAGTTAATTACGGATACTAATTTGAGCCAATTTACGATTTAGGTTTTAAATTATAATTAATCGATTGTCCTTCTTTTAAGGTTACAATAGCTCTTTTAAAAGAGGGACGAAAACCTTGTGCCATACCAACACGAAGTTGTTGACGAGGTGGTATGTGTGTATTAACCGCAATAACATTCACATCAAATAAATTAGAAAATAATTTTTTAATTTGAGTTTTAGTTAAGCGTTTATCAATATCAAACGTGTATTGGCGATTCTTATATAATGCTAAATATGTTTTTTCTGTAATAACAGGATATTTGACTAAATCTATATTAAAAGAAATAGATTGAATCGACATAGTAGCATCCTTTGTTTCTTTTTCTGTTGCTTCAGTCATCTGATTTTTAGGTAGGAGTTAAGAAAAACTTTGAAATTCAATTTCATATATATTAGGTATATATAAATATATTAATGGATGCACAAAGCACACCACTATTGTATTTGCCTAATTATGCTTAAAATGAGCCCCCATAAATATGCATAAGATGCTAATTTGGTTTTTTAACACTAACAAGCTATATACAAGTAGATTACTTGTACTTAAAAGGGAACGGCTTTTCAAATAGCAGCTTTGCTTCCGTAAAGTCTTATATATTTTGTTGTGGAAGTTTTTGTGCCAATTTTTTTTTAAGTCTTAATTGGGTCGTATTAGGCCCCCCCCCACAGGGGGGAGGCCCGTGAGGGCGGCCTCCCCCGCCCCTGGCGGGACGGGTCCGCCAGCTTCCCTCAAGGGTTGGGTAGGATTTCGCCTCCCTCACGGGTAATTTTGGCTAAATCCGTAGGTCCCCCTCACGGGTCCCATATATATGGGAGCGGAGATCGCAGAGCGGAGGTCCCATATATACATATATACATATATACATATATATGGGAGCGAAGATCGCATATTAAGGAGCGCCCCTCACGGGGCGCTTCCCGACGGCCTCCCCCGCCCCTGGCGGGACGGGTATCCGCGGCCGTCGTGGCACAAATCCGAGTGCAGAATTGGCGTCTACGTCGTAATTCTCGCCCGTGAGGGCGCCTCCCCCGCCCCTGGCGGGACGGGTTTGCGTCCCTCACGGGTTTGCCCCCCCCCGTAGGGGGGAGGCCCGTGAGGGCGAGAATTACGCGACCTTAGCACCCAAGAAGAAAAAAATATAAGCCGGGGGCCGCTTAGGTAAGGCACAATCTAAATATTAGATTTATTTTAAATAAGTGTCTTCTTAACTCTATTTTTTTTTAGTATTCAAATAGACTTATTCTTAATGAGAACTATAAATTTTTAATAATTTTGAAAAGAGTTGAATTACAACAAAAAGCTCTATTAAGTTTCTTTTTTTTTTCTCTTTTTATTTCGGGCAAGAGGTTCCGCGGTTGCGCTCCCCTAAAACGGCAGCTTATAACTACCACTTAGTGAAGCATTAGTATCTATTTTATGCTACCCTTAAGTAGGAGTTACTATGCTTAATAAAACTAGAAAATTATTTATTAAAAAGTTTGTCTCATCTATTTAACCGCGTTTTAATAATACATTAGGATGTTTATCAACTTCATACAGCTATATAGATAAAAGCATTAAAATAAGTCAAATGCGGTTAAATAAATAAGAATTATTTATCTTATACTCGCGAATAGACTAGGAGCGCCCCTCACGGGGTCCTGTCCCGAAGGGACCCGTAATAAGCGACCTGACGCTTCGCACTATTCGCTCCCCCCGCGGATATAAGGGGGGTAGGTTCGCGAGTAGAGTTGTAATTGGGTAGGATTTTGCCTCCCTCTCGCGAGTATACGAAATTTATTCGACAAGGGGATCGTCGCGAGTACCAGCGTCCCTCACGGGTTGTCCTGGACGACCCTATACAAATAGGGTCGTCCAGGCAACCCGTGAGGGACGCTGCTTACGCCAATACCGAGCGCCTCCCTGACGGGTTTGCGTCCCTCCCCCCTACGGGGGGGGGGTCAAACCCGTCAGGGAGGCGTCCTCCGCTCCCTTATATATGGGACCCGTGAGGGGTACCTACATAAAAGAAAAGTGGCGTGCCTATTAGAGGCACGCCAGATACCCCCTCACGGGCCCGTGAGGGGGTAGTTCTTTTATATAAAATAGTCTAATTTTATTTAGTCAAACACAGAGCGAAAATCTAAAAAATGAAATAAAAAAAATTTCAAGTTCGAAAAGCTATTAATTCTATACTTAAACTTATTGTATTCTAAAAAGCCCCTTCGATGACCCCCTTCGGTAAGGACACTAAATGTAAATAAAATTCACAATTGTTAAAGGATAATTTGCTTCGTTCTATAAATTTATATAGGGATGAAATAAATTACTTACCAAGATCTATACAAAAATACAGTAAAAGTCGTACTTTAATATTAATCTGTGGTAGACCTATTGGAGTCACGAAGAAAAAATTATTAGTGCGTCCCTCACGGGTTTGGCCCCCCTCACGGGGAGGGGGGCTTCTCACGCCAAGTGACTTTTTTTTTTTATTTTTTACCGCGGGGTTTACGATGTTTACTTTAACTCCGTTACCCTAAAGGTTAAAGGTGGACTCGACGTTTTTTTTTTCATTTTTTGTGTATATGTATAATTCTATTATGTATTATCAAAATTACAAGTCTTTTTTTTTAGTTTTGTGCGTAAGTTTTGTACAACCTTTAAAGAGAAATAGTGTACGAAGACTCCTTAAAGCGTGTTATCAAATAAGACACTGACCTCCTTTTTAACGACTGGATCCGCCAGCAAGTCGCAGACTTCAGAACCCCCCTTTTCTCGAATATTTTCAATATCTTCGATATTGAAAATATTCGAGAAAAGGGGGGTCGAATATCTGCGAGTTGCTCGAAGGGAGTTACGCGCCTGACGCGAAACTCCCTTCGACAAGCACTTAAGGATCAATGCGCCCTAAAAGCGAGTACAGTACGCTTAAGGCACGATAGGTTAAATTAAGGGTGTTTGGTAAAACACTCCTTGTTACAAAGCTTCAACCTTGATTTCCGTTTTTGACATAACGTAAGTTACGCCTGAGGACTTTGCCTACTAGCTCCTTGGTGTCTTAACCGAGATTGGTCCCTCATTGGCAATACTCTAAGGAAACCTTGACGATGATGTATATGTTGTCACAAATCCCGGCAGTAGTTAACTCAGGCAGGACTAGGTCAACAACACAAAAAGTCGCGAGTCCGTCGGATTTTTGCGTGGTCCGAGCGAATGGTCGGATTTGTCCACACGCGGACAAATCCGGGCGCGTAATTGTCGAAGACCTTTTACGCGTCACCGCTATTCGCGAGGCTAGGTTCGCTCGGAGAGTCGGGTTTCCCCCCCCCCCCGGGGGGGGGGGGGGGGGGGGGGGGGGAGAATTCCGACGCGTCCCTCACGGGGCAAATTCCGAGCGCCTCCCTCACGGGTTAGCGTCCCTGTCGGGTTTGCCCCGTCAGGGAGGCGACCTCCTTCGTATTTTTGCACAGTCCGAGCGAATAGTCGGATTTGTCCACGTGCGGACAAATCCGGGCTCGTAATTGACGAAGACCTACCCGTGAGGGACGCGTAACCGCTATTCACGAGGCTAGGTTCGCTCCCCCTTTGGGGGGAGTCGTAATAGGGTCGGACCCGTGAGGGCGCCTCCCTCACGGGTTGACCCGTCAGGGGGGCGCCCTCACGGGTCCGACAGCGTCTTAATTGGCGCACGCCTAATTAGGCGTCCCTCACGGGTTAACCCGTGAGGGACGCGAAATCCGACCCAATTCCGACTCTCCTCGCGAACCTAGCCTCGCGAATAGCGGGGCTAGTCGCGAGGACGCTGTCCTAGCGAATAGCGGGGCTAGTCGCGAGGACGCTGTCCTCGCGAATAGCGGGGCTAGTAGCGAGGACGCTGTCCTAGCGAATAGCCCCGCAGCGCTTGTCGAAGGGAGTTTCGCGTCAGGCGCGAAACTCTCCACCCTTCGGCCCTATATATAATATATATAGGGCCGTCCTTTAACAAGTCGAAGACTTCGAACCCCCCTTTCTCAAAAGTCGAATTTTCCCCCCCTTATATCCGCGGGGGCAAAATATTCGAGTTTTCTCGTACGAGCGAACGATCCCCTTATATATATATATATATAGGGGATCGTCGCTCCCCCCCTTATATATATAGGGGGGGTAGGTTCGCTCGTAGAGTCGGAATTGGGTCGGACCCGTCCCGCCCCTGGCGGGACGGGTCCGCCGGCGTCCCTCACGGGTTGGCGCCCCTCACGGGGCCAATTACGACGCCCCGTGAGGGACGCCAATTACGAGCGCGTCCCCCGCCCCTGGCGGGGGACGCGTCCTCCGTCGGATTTTTGCGTCCGCAAAAATCCTAGCGCTTATTACGCTAAAGCGTAATAAGCGACCCCCTCACGGGGCGGGATATGGGCAGGAGAGCGAACCTACAAAAATCCGAGCGCTTACCCGTGAGGGACGCTAAAGCGTCCCTCACGGGTAAGCGACCTTATTACGCTTTAGCGTCCCTCCCCGAAGGGGGGGTAAGCGACCCCCTCACGGGGACCCCCCTACGGGGGGAGAGCGGACCTAAAGAAAATTATATATGTCCGCGTTTTTCGACGAAAAACGCGGAGATCTCGAAGAAAATCGAAGATTTTCTTCGATATAATTTTCTTTAGGTCCGCTCTCCCCCCGTAGGGGGGTCGAGGTCGCTTATTACGGAGCGCTTGCGCTCTGCGAAGCGCTCAGTCGGAATTCGCGATCACGATCGCGAATTCCTAGCGCATAATTTGCGTACGCAAACCCGTGAGGGATGCGACCTACGTCGGATTTTTGTAGGTCCGCTCTCCTAGCGGACCTACAAAAATCCTAGTGTCGGATTTTTGCGTCCGCAAAAATCCGAGCGCTTATTACGCTTTAGCGTAATAAGCGACCTTATTACGCTTTAGCGTAATAAGCGACCTTATTACGCTTTAGCGTAATAAGCGACCTGAAGTCGGATTTGTCCGCGGACAAATCCTAGCGCATATTACGCTTCAGCGTAATATGCGACCTTCGCACTAAAGCGTAATAAGCGCTAGGATTTTTGCGTCCGTCCGAGCGAATAGCCCCGCTATTCGCGAGGCTAGATTCGCTCGGAGAGTCGGAATTGGCGTATGCGTCGTAATTGGCGTGCGCCAATTACGCCGGCGGATTTGGCCTACGGCCAAATCCGACCCAATTCCGACTCTACGAGCGAACCTACCCCCCCGAAGGGGGGGAGCGACGATCCCCTAAGGGGATCGTTCGCTCGTACGAGAAAAGGGGGGTCGAAGATCTGCGAGTTCCCCTCACGGGTCCCTTCGACCCCGTGAGGGGCGCTCCGAGTCTATTCACGAGTACAAGAAAAGATACGTAAAAATATTAGATTGAATAATAGTGGGATTTGTCTACGCTTTGTCGGATTAGTCCTCTACAAGTGTGTCAGTCCACCCTGCGGGTGGACCGGTTCCTTTAGGGGGGTTGCCTAAAGCTCCGGACCTACTCGTATTTGTACCAGCGGAGGTTTCCCCTTTATATAGATATAGGGGGTAACCTCCGCTGTATTATATAGAAAAGAACCACTGGGTTATCAAATCAGAGGTACGGCTAGCAATACAATAATATGTAGTATTTAGGATATGATGGTTGGTAAAAGAGTTAGAACTTAAGGGGAAGCCATCTGGTAACATTTTTCTAATATGTTACCTTGATATTTAAGCCAAATATCATTGTTTAGACGTTGATAACTTAATAACTAAAACTTATTTAAGTTTAAAGTAATTCTTTTCTCGAATAAAATTATATATAATAGAAATTATTATATAAAAATTATATGCTAGAATTAATACATATGTATAGACTTTTACTATAAAAAAAGAATATTAATTAATAATAATATTAATAATTAATATTCTATTAATAAGTTTAATAACTGTTGATGTATAAGAAACCGAAGAAAAAAACAGAGCATAATTCCTCCTAATAAACAGCCTAAGAAAAAGGGAGTGGAGCTCTGAAGAATAGATCACCTTAGTAGTTGATTTATTGTTTAAATCACAACCTTATTTTAGTATTCTTAAAAGAAAAGATATACAATTACTATCTAAAAGTCGAAGTTTTAAATATCTTATATATTTAAAATCTTTAGGTCCCCCTCACGGGTCCCTTATATAGGGGAGGTCGCTTATTACGCTAAAGCGTCCCTCCCCGAAGGGGGGGTAAGCGACCCCCTGACGGGGACCCCCCTACGGGGGGAGGGATATGGGCAGTAGACCCCATATATATGGGAGGGGGACCTACAAAAATACGACACTAGGATTTTTACGTCCGTCCGAGCGAATAGCCCCGGAGCGCTGCCCTCACGGGTCCTGCCCTCCTTCCTATATACCCAGTGGTCCCTTACCCGTGAGGGAGGCGCCCCTCACGGGGCCAACCCGTGAGGGAAGCGCTAAGAATTGTCCCCCTCCCCCCCGCAGGGGGGAGGGGGACAATTCCGACGCAAGCGCTCCGAGTCTATTCGCGAGTAAGAGTTTTCCCCCTCTTATATCCGCGGGGGAAAAAAAAAATTCTATTGTCGATGTTTTCGTGTACTCGCGACGATCCCCTATATATATAAGGGGATCGTTCGCTCGTACGAGTTTTTCTATTAAAAAGTAATGCTCCCAGTAAAAAAAAAAAGGATACTTATAACAATGAAAAAATTGAAGATGAAATGAAAAACTTAAAGAATTTTTCAAAAGAAAACTCTTAAAAGTAATTTTTAAAAAAGATTAATTTTAATCTCATATTACAAAAGTCGTTTACTTTCTAGTGCCAAGCCCGGCCCCCGTGAGGGGCCCCGTTAGAAATAAAGGGGCCCCTCACGGGGGCCGCTTATTAGTTATTTCCAGTTTTAAATACAAATTTGAAATTCTATTTAATTAGAGTACAGCAAATAAGTTATAGCTAGGTCGCTTATTACGCTAAAGCGTAATAAGGTCGCTTATTACGCTAAAGCGTAATAAGGTCGCTTATTACGCTAAAGCGTAATAAGGTCGCTTATTACGCTAAAGCGTAATAAGCGCTCGGATTTTTGCGAACGCAAAAATCCGACACTAGGATTTTTGTAGGTTCGCTCTCCTGCCCATATCCCGCCCCGTGAGGGGGTCGCTTATTACGCTTTAGCGTAATAAGGTCGCTTATTACGGAGCGCTTGTCGAAGGGATTTACGCGTCAGGCGCGTAAATCCCTTCGAGCAACTCGCAGATCTTCGAACCCCCTTTCCCAAAAGGGGGTTCGAAGTCTGCGACTTGCGCTCTGCGAAGCGCTCAGTCGGAATTCGCGATCGCGATCGCGAATTCCTAGCGCATAATTTGCGTCCCTCACGGGGCAAATTATGCGACCTACGCTGAAGTCGGATTTGTCCGTGGACAAATCCTAGCGCAGATTACGCTTCAGCGTAATATGCGACCTTCGCACTAAAGCGTAATAAGCGCT
>Ga0307959_1001658_pt1 | contig 9673 bp, 3 predicted proteins | sample OrgLakmetagen494_FD_201813 | JGI IMG/M metagenome (GOLD analysis project Ga0307959, IMG submission 201813) | Saline water microbial communities from Organic Lake, Antarctica - #494 | ecosystem: Environmental > Aquatic > Non-marine Saline and Alkaline > Saline | place: Antarctica: Organic Lake...
GAAGGTTCCCGAGTCTCTTGAGGTTCGAATCGCACACGGCCGCGTTGACGCACGTGTCCCGCCAGGTTCCGCGAGTACATTCGAATACTGGCAGGATTGTGTTCGCCAGGGTGCTTTCATTAGCAATGGTGGCAATATTGGATCCCATGAAGGCCTGAATTCAAGGTTACCATGGGATGGTGGCCTCAGCAAGGTTTAGCAGCCCTCGCATGCAATCACTTTTTAAGCAACGTTTTACACTTTTGTACTTCGTATATGAATAGGGTCGCACAGTCGCCTTCTTCCGAATGCCAGAGCAGCGTCTCATTAGCGCATTCTGGCATGCCCTTCATGCTGACGGCATGACTCATGCTTCGCACAAAGATATGCATTCGGCCATTTACGACCACAAGCGTAAGATAAGTCGCTGGCGCGTACGCGTGGCAAACATTTCGCTGTCAACTTTACAAAAGCAGATTCCATCCGAGATATTCCCCGAGTATCGTGAAGCGCTGTCCATTTACTTTCATTGGCCAGGCGTCCAGGTCTCAAGATTCAGATTTGACTGCCATAGTTGTCTCTCAACTCTAAACATGCACACCTTGGTATCGAACAGGGTTGCATGACCAAAATGGTAATGGGCTATCGCTGCGGAGAAAACGTTACCATGCCATCAAAAGACTTGTCAAGCGTTAAGGAGCGTATCAGCAACCATTTTGCCTTCATCGGAATCACTGAGGTACACCCAAAGTTCAAAATAATGTTACTTTGTTGTGAGGATTTCTCCTCATTTTTTGGGCAATCTGCAGGAATGGGATGCATCTATTTGCTTGTTTCATCAAATGCTTGGGGGCAAAGCAAGAGAAGCTGAATTCGTGAACTTCCGCGCAGGAAGAATAAAGCGTGACAAGGTACTTGATCTGGCTACCTGCAACCTCTATCATTCCACGTTGTTCTTTACATGCGCGGTCAACTGTTGTCTAACACTTTGATGAAAATAACTGTCGAACTTGAAGGATCCCGGAACTACATCTCAATCAAGCTTAAAGTACGACGCCTCAGTTCTGAATGGAATGAAAGATTTTCTCGACGAAAACACATATCAGATGGCTTCGCAGATGTTTCACTCAAATACGGATAAGCATTCGGCCTGTCCTGATCGACGAAGGGATAAACTCGTACTGAAGTAGCCAATTGAAGATAAATCTAATTCGAAAAAATAACCATGGATATAGGTGAATGTCTTAAGTCATACGCCGCGCTGGCTGTGCTTTTTCTCCGCAAACGTACTCACAACATTTTGCGTCGTAAAGAGACAAAAGCAATTGGGCTAATTTAGAGTTAAATGTAACGTGGAAGTGGAAAGTGGAAGTGACTAAATGCCCAATGCCCCAAAACCAATGCCTCAAAAACATCATTCTCAAGTGTAGTAGCTACTTAATTGCGCGGCTACTGGCTTTGTTTTCGCCCCTTGAACTCGCTCGTTGCTGTATATAATATATTCGTGCCTTCTAATTTAATTCCCATGTTAATAGTAAATAGATGTTATATGTTATATGTTAGCTAATTCTTTTTTTTGTCTCGAGGACCATTCTTTAATCCAACAAGATTGCGCACACCTATGATTCAATTCGCCTGCCTTTTGGTAGGATTCCCGTCCTACAAGGTGCCAAAGGAAGGCTCAAAACATCTTCTTTGATTTCACCTGAGCTAACGTCGGCACCCGACATCACTGATGTGGTCGAGGGATATTGCTCGAGAAGGGACGCGTGGAGCAAATGGTCGAGCTTGGGGCCCTTGATCAAAATCTGATCGTCATAAAGTTCGACAGCCCCAAAGCACTCTCCGTCACGTCCTCGATTCAATGGAGACTGCAGAGTTACGTAGTAGGTGCCGACCTCGGTGCCTCCCTTGGGTCCATCTTTATCCGCGACGCTTTTCTGCGCTGCACTGCTGCCATGATTAGTAGAAGAGATGGCCGACTGCGCAAAGCCGCCTTCGTGGTCATGGCCTGCGAGGACTAAGGCCACGGTGCCGCAGCTGTTTTCGATCAGCTCAAGCGCTTTGTCGTAGTCCCAGGCCATAGTCGTGCCCTCGCAGGACTCCGGGTGTATCACCACGTGAGACAGCACCACAATCTAGTATAAAAAGTAGGCCAAAAGGTGCACGAAAAATGGATTAAAAATTTAAAAATGGAAACACAGGAGAAAATTCGGAAAGGACAATACTGAAATATGCTCAAATGTTGGAAATGAATCGACAAAGACACGCACCCTTTCGTTGTCTGCAATTGCCTCAGCGATTTGTGATTTCAGCCATGCCAACTGCTCTTTTCCGTAGCCGCCATTGTCTGTTAGTCAACAGGCAGCAAAAATGTCATTTGTCAGATCAAGAAATGTGCGACGACCATGAGAGGAATTAGACTATGCTATACCCTGCTCGTATGCATGCACACGCTACCCCGTGTCTTTCTCGGCTTCAGAGCAAGCTCCGAAGGTTCAGAGAGGGAGATAGCAAGTAATCGTGTAATTGCATGAACAGAGGAAAGCAGCCAGAGGTAACGAATTAACGAGGATTGAGCCCACTCACATGGCACGAAGCGGCAGTTCTTTCCCTCGAGGCCGTCGAACCATTTCGCGCCATTTGCCTTTGCTTCAGGCGTCATATTAGGGTTGTGGGCCTCCAAAATCGTCTGCCCTCGCGACTGACTTTCTGCGCCAGTGTTGGGTATCACAGCGTCCTGTGTGAGGAGGCAGGCAGGAAATTAAGATCGGATAACAACAGAATAGTGCGGGCGCAGAGGTTGACAGAGGAAGACCGCGGTAAAATAAATTACCAAAAAGACTCAAACTCAGACTAGCATTTACCTGATAGGCGTCAAGCACTAGAACGCGCCAGCCTTTGCATGGGCGCGTGTGATAAAACTCCCTTTCAACGCCAGCCGGGTGCCCTCCTCCTCGCCTAGTGTTCAGCTCGCGCGCAAGCGTTGGTCGGTCGAAATTGTAAAGCTCGTGGTTGCCAATCAGGTTCAAGTAATCTACCGGAAGCCGGCTCAATTTTGCCAACACAGACGCCAAATCAGTGGCGCTCGTGTGGGTCTTCGTCGCGCATTGGCCATCGATGACGTCACCGAGCTGCGCCACGAACCCGACTTTCTGCGCTGCCCAATAAGCGACTGCTTTGTCGACCATCTCCAAGGCACCACGGTAGCGCCGCGTCTGTGTTTTCGCGTAGTTCTGGCCGTCCGCTAAGTTGGCGTACTGGATGTCGGCAACCACGCCGAACCGCACGAGAGGCGCCTGAGCGACCACAGAAAGGTTTTGTTGTGCTCCGTTAGAACTTCGACAACATTATACTAGCTAGCAAAGTGAAAGGAGGTCATGCAGAGGAATCCTAAAGCCAACCTTGACAGCTGGAGGTGCATTCTGTGCATTACTGTGCGAAAGCGCATTTGCAGTCACAGTGTACATTAGCGATCCCAAAGGCGCGGCGATCAAGCGATGCGGCATCGTCGGCACAAAACGTGAGAACAACTTCCTCGAAGTAACGAACCCTTCAACACTAGCTAACGCAGCGAAAAAGTACACGAGAGCGTAGAAAAGCTTAATCTGGCCTAAAATTGCACGTGAGGACACGTTTGAAATGTTTGCTATGTGTATGATTAACGCCTGATGAGTTGATGGCTAAACTAAGCTTATGTAGGCAGGCTTGAGCACTGTAGCCCACCACGTACGCGTAAAGAGAGAAAGTAGTGTGATGCGATGCGAGGACCCGAGCAGGAGTGAAGCAGGAAGTCCAGTGAAGACACCGCGCCAACCAATGAAGACAAAGTACCCCCTCAGGGGTCTTGGTCGTCCTGTACAGTATAGTGGGAACATGGACAAACTGTAAAAAATGTGGCTTGGCTTTCGAGTGATACGAACGTAGTTGTCATCCACATTTCTCCACGAGTTGCTCGTAGCAACAACTTCTACGACTCTTCGCTTGTTTCTTGAGCCTACATCAACTTCTGAGAGTAGCTCTTGAAGTGCCTAGCAATTTTTGATAAGAGCACTACAACTTTTAGAATCGGAGTAGGTAGTTGTGCAATCGGGACAGCATGGCGTGCGCCGATTTCAAGGTCGACCTTGCGTCACGAACGTACAACATGTGCGAGTGCGGATACTTGAAAGATGACCATTCGGCGTTTGCGTCGTCTGCGGCATCTAGAGGTCGCTGGCCTGGTTTGAAGATGAAGACAGTTGAAGCATCTCTGTCAACGCAGAAGCACACCTGGCAGCCTTGTGATAATTTTTCAGTGGACCTTTTGGCAGTTTCTTCCGGATATTGCCATTGTGGACACCCCAAATCCGACCACGCTGCCGCTAGCATCCGATCAGGCAGCCCGAAGGTCCTTCGAGCGTCGACCAGCAAGGCTTCAGCACAGGCAGCAGCCCCAGTGAAGCGGATCATTCCAGGAACCACCAAGCTACAGCCCACGCCTACAGCCTCGGTCAAAGCCAAGCCCCAGGCGGCCGGTAGTGGGATTAGCTTGGGTCCATCAAGTGATAATGTAGAGTCATTATCATCGCCCACGCCTGATGTTACGCCATTAAAAGCAGCAAAGCCTAGCAAATCTGGATCGATGGCGTATGGTTCCCAGGAACTGATTTCTGCAGCTTTCGCTAAGGCAAAAGTGGAGGTAGAAAAGCGGACATCTGCGGTGTGCGCTTGTAACGATGACTCCAATACAGACGACGTCATGGAAACTAGTAGTGAAACTCAAAATAACTCGCGTTTTATTGGCCTGTCGAGGGCTCTTTCACCAAACTCGAGACCAAGAGCTCATTCCATGGGCCGCAGACTGCAGCCACTTTCTGAAACTGAGAGTGAAGAGAATGATGTTGCAGGCGCCACTGCAAATAATCCAAATGATACCACGAATTATGTTGGTCGCACAGAATCTGAACGAGTGAAAATGATTCAAGCTGAGCTTGCTTCGATGAGAGCTACGGCCGAGGAAGAAGTGAAAGCAACTAAAAAAGTGGAATCCGAACAACAGCGAATGCGACAACTTGAGGCCGCAAAACTCCGCAGAGAAATCAGGGCAAGCCGTGTTGAATATGAAGCTGCGTCAATGATTTTTTGGATGGACAGTGAAATGAAGTCTGCGCGCCAAGACCCTGGGGAAGGGTCAGATGGTAGGAGCTCAGGCCCGAGCTCAACTACTCCGAATCGAATCCGACGGCATTCCGCTTCAGGAGCCAGTGCACGTCTTTCTTTGCCGGCTGATTTGCCTGTTACATCTCCAGAGGTTCCTCGAAGGGGCAGGTCACTGAGCTTCACTAGTCCTCAGTCATCAGACTCGCCGCGAACACCCATGGGTGGTATTGCTGTTGGTCAATCGCCCAAATTTACAGTGGAAAAGAACGCAAAAATGGCACTGGACCTCCTAAGTGACGCAATCATTAGTCCTCATCAGCAAAGCTCAACCCAAGGTGCTGACACAGCAGTCACGGATCAGCATGATGAAGCTGAAGCACAAGTTGGTGTCAGCACGATGGATGAGTCTCGCAACGTTGCTCGGTCAGCATTTTCTGGCACCTCCCTCGAAAGAAAAGCATTCCGCGTGAACAATTCACCTCAAGCGCTCGAAGCTGCGAGGAAAGGTGCTCTTGAAATTATTGCAGCGAACCAATCCCTGGTATCGTACATGGCAACTGAGAGAATGCGAAACAAAGAAATTGCTGAGGCTCGTGCGAAATCTGAACCTAGAAGCATTCAAGCACAGCTGGAGTCAGAGCAAGAGATTGAGGAAGGAGACAGTGAAAATGACGATGCGACCAACGAGGCTGTAAGCGATATTGTCGATTCGAAGTTAATCAATGAGATATCGATGTCAAAGGAATTGAACGATGCTGGCTCGAATGACATCTATGCCAAATCGGCAGTGCGTTTGGCAGCCGATAAAGCTGTGCATGCCCGTGATGGCGATCAAGCCTCAGTCAATGACGCAGCAAATGATGAAGTGGCAGAAGAAGCTATCGTGGAAGCAAGCCTGCGCGACAAGTCTCCGCCTCCGTCGAACCCACATGCGGCTGCAAAAGATCCGTTGGATGATTGGCTTGCGATTGAAATGGAAGCGAAGCGGTTAGACCGCGAAGAAATCTTAGCACAGCGCGTTGCCCAGGAAGCCCGTGCGAAAGCCTTTGCGGAAGCTCACCGAGCGCGGAAACAAAAGAATCAACAGTCTACCGCTGCGACGCCTGCCTCGCAACCCACGGTGAATAGCGCGCCTGCGGGTGACCTTCCAGATGCAAAATCCAACGGACCTTTTGGCGAGGCCGTGTATACTGAAGCGTTGGCGAATGCGCAGTCCGCGATGCAGCGGCTTCGAACTAAGGCTGTACACGCCATGATGGACGGTTACGACGCTGCCAGCAGTATTGACATGCCTAGTAACCCTGCTCGCACCTTGCCGCTTTCCACCGATGACGTGGCATTTCTTGCGTTGAGCCCGTCCGCGCAAATGAGTGCGCTCCAGCTGTTGCCGACCTCTTCGTTTGCGCTTGACCCACTTTTGGGCTTATCTGCACCGCCTCCCCGTCGCACTACCAGTCGCTGGACGGATTCGCAGCCATCCGCCTGGCCGCCGCCACGCGACCGCGCTGCGTGCGTGTTGGCTCAAGAAGTAGCTGCCGGGAAGAGCCCACACCTAGACGGGTCTGCTGAGCAGCGAAAAGCTTTTGTAGCGGCCGCAACCTTAGAAGCGCTGCCTACTGCTGAGGCTGCTGCGCTACTGGTGGAGCTACGGCTGCGTGGCGACTACACCGATGTCCTGGGGGCCATGGGAACGGCGGGAGCGACAGCGCTTCGTGCTGAGTTGGCTGGCGGTGGCAAGACCAAGGCGCACCCATGGTTCAGCCTCACGCGCGCCAGCAACAAGCACCTGAAGAGCCAGCCGGGCCTCACTGCGAGCCGGCTAGTAGCCTGCCTGTCGCCTGCAGCTGTCGCCGCTTGGCTGCAGACCATTGCGGTGCCTTCCGCGGCCAAAGTCCTGCTGGAATTCCATCGGCGACGCGCAGCCGGGCCCGTGCTCGACGCCCTCACTACAGGGGGATTGCCGAGCGGGGCAGCTGCACTGGTGTGCGCCAACCCTTCGTCGGAGCGCCCCACGCTCTTGCTCGCGATGCAAGCGGAACCGATGGCAGTGCTGCTGGCGCAACTCCCGGCTCAGGACCAGCAAGACGTGCTCGCGGCCACCGAAGCCCGCGTTGGGGAACTGCTACGGGACAGCGTGTCGGAGAGCGGCAGTAGCAGCAGCGGCATCAGCAAGAGCGATGGGAGCCTTCGGTACGATGAGCCACTTTGCGCTTCCCCAGTGTCACCAGGCGTAGATGATAAGTCTGATTCTAGTGATTCTGCGGCTGCGGCCTCAGCAACCAACGCAAGTGCCTCAGGGGGTCGTGTGCGGAGTGCTAGCCGCGGTCGCCGCAGAGAAAGGTCGCCGTCGAAACTGGCGAGTCGCATGGCACAGTTCGTGGCGCGCTCGCTTTCGCCCTCGCTCACTCAGCCACCGTCCCCGAAACTCCCACTTTCGCCGGGAAAAAGTCCTACTTCGCCATCTGTTCGAAGAAGCGGAATTGAGAACAGCTTGCCGAACTCGAGCAGCCTTGAGGTGCCTAAATTAAGCGATGTGAAGGCCAAAATAGACGAGCGGAAGAAGAAAGAGCCTACCAGATTGACGCAAGAACTCGTTCAAGAAAGAGAAGAAGAAAAAGAAGGCAAAGCAGCAGCAACTGCAACTGCAGCCACCACAGCCGCTGCTGCGGAAGACGCCCACCGAGTTCTGGTCAAGCAGGCTGAAGCAGCAGCAGCGGAGGCAGAGGCAGAAGCGTTGGCTTGTGAAGCGCTTGAAAAGGAAGCCAGCCAAGCGGCAGATTCGGCCTCCGCGGAAGCCTCAGCCGCGCTCGAAGCTGTTAAAGTTGAAGCAAACCGCTTGAGAATGGTAGCCGATGCAGCAGCGCAGGTGGCAGCAGCTGAACAGGCCGTTCGTGACAATGCTGCAGCTGAGAAGGCTGCTGCGGATAAGAAAGCATTTGAGGAGAAGGCAGCTGAGGAGAAGGCAGCGGCTGAGAAGGCAGCGGCTGAGAAGGCAGCGGCTGAGAAGAAGACAGCTGACGAGAAGGCAGCAGCTGAGAAGGCTGCAGCTGAGAAGGCTGCAGCTGAGAAGAAGGCTGCAGAAGAGAAGGCAGCGGCTGAGGCAAAGGCTGCAGAAGAGAAGGCAGCGGCTGAGGCAAAGGCTGCAGAAGAGAAGGCTGCTGAAGAGAAGGCTGCGGCTGAGAAGGCTGCTGCAGAGAAGAAGGCTGCAGAAGAGAAGGCAGCAGCCGAGAAGGCTGCAGCTGAGAAGAAGGCTGCTGAAGAGAAGGCAGCGGCTGTGGCAAAGGCTGCAGAAGAAAAGGCTGCAGAAGAGAAGGCTGCTGCAGAGATGAAGGCTGCAGAAGTGAAGGCTGCTGCAGAGATTAAGGCTGCAGAAGAGAAGGCAGCAGCAGCACAGGAGACAGCACGAGCGGAGATTCGAGCCGAAGTTGTGCGTCAGCGAGAAGCAAAGCGAGCCTCAATAAAAGCGAATGCTGACGCAGGCAGCGGTCGCAACAGCAGCGACAGCAGTTCGAGCAATCACAGCAACGAGCGTACTGGTAGCAGTTACGACACTTCAGCCCGAACGGCGGAATTGACAGCGCGCGTCATGGCAGAAGCCGTCTCAATCAACGCGAAAATCTCACCAGAAGCCAAGGTCACGTACACCCAAGAAGCACTGGCGCGCGTGTCGCCTGACCTCGCTGCTCTGTACGCGTCAGCCTCCAATGCCACCAACAACGGGCGACTTTCTGCGGGCCATCCTGCCAGTTCAAGCGCTCATTCATCGCCTGCTCTGGCGGAGAGCTTGAGCCCATTGAGTCCAGGAAACCCGCCAAGGCTCTGGGAAGGACCTCGACCTTTGCACCAACACAGAGAGGCGCCGACGATTGAGGTTGCTGACAAAGCAGCAACTCAAGCAGACATACCTGCAGGCACTGCAGAGATTGGAGACTCGAGTGAAGATGAAAGAGAAGAAGCTAATCTTGCAGCTGCCGCAGCCGCTGCTGCCGCAGAGGAAGCAGCGATGAACGCAAAAGCTGAGGCGCAACGAGCCATCAACAAAGCAGAAGTCAACAAGAGGCTAAATGGCGTGTTGTGCAGCAGTCCTCCGCCGCTTCTAATGCATCGGCCCAAAGCAACTGTGCCCACAGCAGCCAAAGAAGAGCGCACAGAGAGGCTACCTGGAAATACCACACCAATAGCTGCTGCTGCTGCTGCTGCTGCTGTCACCAGAGGTGATGATCCTGCACCTCAGTTCAAAAGCCCAGCCGATGCTGTCCCCTCTAGTGGGCAACAGCCACTGATGGTGCCTTACACTCCTCTTGAATCGCCTCCGCCTACCCCGTACACTCCAGCGATGCACACAACTCTTCGAGTGCATTCCATTTCACCTGCTGTGCGATCAAACCTTCAGCTTGACACGTTCTCACCGCTGAGTGCTGACAATGAGACTGCGCTACCTGCGAATGCCGGCGGTGCACCTCCCAAACCTCTCACTGACAGCCCCGAAGATGCTGCTGCTGCTACTTCAAGCCATCGGGCTGACGGTGCGGTGACTGCGAGCACAAGGAAT
>Ga0307959_1001660_pt1 | contig 9655 bp, 8 predicted proteins | sample OrgLakmetagen494_FD_201813 | JGI IMG/M metagenome (GOLD analysis project Ga0307959, IMG submission 201813) | Saline water microbial communities from Organic Lake, Antarctica - #494 | ecosystem: Environmental > Aquatic > Non-marine Saline and Alkaline > Saline | place: Antarctica: Organic Lake...
GGTTAGTATAAGAGCTAATATCATTAGTTTTTTCATTATATATTCCTTTTAATTAATTTATTTACAGCTTTTTAGTTCTAATTCCATATTTACACCTAATTCATCAGTGTAGTTATAGCTAATAACTATATCAATTGATGACTCCAATATATCAATATTTACAAAATTGTTTTCTAGTTCATACCCATCTTCGTCATACGTTGGGATAACTGTTCCGTCAGTGTCAATAATATCTGAATTTACGGCCATATTTAGAAGTATCGACTTAATATCTTGAGTCTTACCATAATAACAAGCTGAAATAAGGTCTTCATAAGTATCATCCAGAACATCGAGACCATAAGATGAGTTTGCCGTAACATAGATTGAATTAATTCTTCCGTATTTTTCTTGGACAATCTTAATTCCTGAAGCGGCAATGCTAGAAAAACTAAGTAGTAGTAATGCAGATATAATAATTTTTTTCATAATATATTTCCCCTTGTGAACCTGTTTGAATTTGAGAACTTGTATATAGCTTTGGTTATAAAGTTGTACCAGTACATATTTGCTATATGTGCCATCTAATTATTAGCAAAGCTATCAGGTATATGGTCTTATTTAGTAAGAGTTGTTTAGAACACTCGATCTATCAGTGCTTATCATTCTAGTCATATTAATAAGATTTTTAATCATTTTTGACCATAGTTTTGATTCGAGACCTCGACCATATTTATTAGTATCAAAAGCAGTAACATTCCAACTACCAGGATTATTTTTAGCTGAGTAGTCGATTCCATATATTCTAAATGGCTCGTATGGTGGAGTGAATTGAAGTCTCACATAATCTTGAAGCTTTAAAACCACTGGCTCCCCTAGATCAAAATCAAATACATATCCATCGGCCACTAGAACCATATGAAAATATCCAATCATGACTCTATCGTTGGGATTAGATCGAGAATAAAAAGCACTTGTTTCTAAAAATCCCCCACCAACAATTTTGGCAACGTAAGATCCACTGAGATCAATACCTTTTTCATTTGCAACCTTGACGAATTTTTCAATATTTCGACCACAGAAACGTGGAGTGTAGAATGAATTATAGTTTTTACTAAATAGTTTCTCAAGGCGTTCAACGTCAGCTGAAAAGCTTGAAAAAGAAAGCATTAATAGGGCAAACGCCACTAACCTTGTAATCATTGTAGACCTCTTTATTAGGTCCACAATCTACATGATTCTGCGTTAATATAAAGCTAGTTTAAAAAGTTTTCATACTCTCAGCTACTTAATACTATTTACCTGATCTTTAGATAGTATAAACACTTGATTTTCCTTGTACTCAATTAGCTCTTTTGCAGAACTTTTAAGTGATACAACCTCAAGGGCGATGGCCTGCCTAAGCTTAGAGTTAGTATTTGCGAAGTCTTCCACCGGTAAATCCTTGAAGAGTTTAGATTGAGCAATAACTCGATTAAAGAATCGTCTCGATATAAGTTTATCTAAATCATTATCTTTCAATGACTCTACCCTTTGAACTAAAATTTCAAACTCATCAACACTCAGTTTAGGTTTAATAGATTTAATTATAAATGCATTAACCTTATAACCTATTTTATCATCAATCTTATTTATAATATCAATATTAACGGTATCTTCTGTGATCTCTAGGAAATGATATATATCTTCTTTTGTCTCAAGAGAATTAAATAATTCATCTCTATTTTTAATATCTATGAAATTTACTAATGACCCCAGTTCTTTATACTGAGCAAATGCAGTATTAGAACTTTCAACTTCTTTAATTAAGCCTGAGATGGAAAAGTATGTTGGAAAAACAAGAATCAAAGTTCCAATTCCAAAGATTATATTTCTTGTTTTTTTACGAAAAAGAACAAAATGCGTTGAGTATACATAAACAAGAAATAGAAAAGACAAAACAACCAAGAGACCCTCAACTGCTATTGAAGACTCAACAATGATCCCTCCAATATAGAGTCCAAAAAGAATACCAACAAAAACAATAAAGCTCTTTTTATTACTCGTTTTTCTTGACAGTCTGGTTTGGTTTGACTTCTTTAAAGAGCTCATCGATAGACCTAAGAAATTTGCAAAAGCCCAAGTCCCCAAGACCATCAATAGTTGATTGTCGGAAAATAAGTCTAAACTATAAATCTCAGTGTTATTGTTTCTACTTGCAAGTAGGTAGTATAAAGCAATAGGTGTAAGTGTTAAAAAAATACGCAGAGTTAGTTCTAAATGATAATAAATAACCAGTTGTGTTCTATTTCTGGCCGAATTAATCAACCAACTAATATTTTTCACAAATGTATTAGTTTTGCTATTTAGATAAATAGGAGAAATAATCATAAAACCGAAAAAGGCCATAACTAAAATTTCTGAATTACCATCTTGCAGAGATTTTAAACCATATGCAGTAATTGATAGTGCGACAAGAATATGAAGCGCCATATACACGAACCAAAGCTTAATAAAAGGCACTAAGAATACTTTAATGAGTTTATTCATGACTGAACCTCCTCATCTGAGAAGTAGTACACGAAGATATCTTCCAACGTTACTCCTCTCCTATCCCTTAAACTTTCATCAACATCACCATCTAGTTTTTGCTTTGGAATAATATATGAAATTGATCTATCTGAATTTACCCCAGACCAAATCAAATCTTTTGAATCAAAAAATGGATCAGTAGATCCTTCAATCTTCCTAACCTTAACAAAATCATGCACAAGTTCAGAAACATCAAGGTTCAACTGAATCTTTTCATCTTTAATAATAACAAGTTGATCTGTGTAGAATTCAAGCTCATTTATAATATTGGTCGTCATTATGACAGTATTTCCTTTTTCAACGAACTTCTTAAGTTCATCTAAAAAGAACTTCCTGCCGTGGACATCTATAACTGATGTAATTTCATCTAGAAGAAGAAGGCTGGCCCCCATACTCATATTTATCATTAATGCAATTTGCATCTTTTGACCACGTGAGTACATATCAAAGCCGTTATCTAATGAGATTTTTCTCATTTTACAAAGATACTCAAAGTAACCTTGGTCCCAGTTAACAAATAACGAAGATATCCTAGCGATGAAATCACCAATAGTGTCCTGGCTTATGTAGTCGAGTTTTTCATGAACAAAGCCAATTTCACCAGTTTTTGAAAAATTCATACTGGATAAGTCTTCATCTTTGTAAAAAACTACCCCCTCATTGGAGAGTTCTTCCCCTGAGATCAACCGCATGAGGGTAGACTTTCCAGAACCATTTTTTCCAAGGAGAGTGATAAACTTCCCCTTTTCAAAATTGAGAGAGATATCATCAAGGACAGTTTGTCCGTTGTACTTTTTCGATAGGTTTTTAACTTTTAGCATGGCTTATTATAACCATTAAAAGATCAAACTGTGAAAAATGATCGTTTAGAAGGTTATTTAGTAAATTTGGACCTATAAAGGTTGGCAATTATCTATAAGTACCTAGATACCCATGTGATTTGCAAGAAGTTGAGATCATCATGTTTCTCTAGATACAATTTTGTAAGATAGTCAGCTTTTAATAAAGTGAGAAGTGACACTTTTAAATCCTTAGATTCTCTCATCTGTTTTCTTAAAGCCTTCTTGTTTGAGGATACAAAATTAATAATTTTAGATTTGATATCATCTTCTTTTCCAGCAATTGGATCAAATTCACAGTCGGATTCATTTAAAAACTCTTGTCCATAAAAGACTTGATCTTTAATAAATTGATATTTTATTGGATGAGAACTCAAAAGTTTAAAAGGACTTACTCTGTACTGGTTTACAGTTTCTGCGAAATCTTCACTCGGATTAGTCATCGCGTAGTTAGATACAAAGTTTTCTTCCCCACCCACTTCCATATGCCAGCGCCTTCCGGCCCATCTTGCATTTAAAAATGAATCTGAAGCATCTACCCAGGTTTTTCCATAGGCCATGTCATCAAGTCTTGTACTGAGGCGATGAAAAAGTTCGTGCAGAATAATTGCCCTTCTATGAAGAGAAGTGAAATCAAACCACATAGGTCCAATAGTGATAAAAGCATTTGCAACGGCATTTAAATTTGGTCTGTAGATGACTCGTATGTCTTTCCACTCAGAATTAATTAAGAGATTTATACTTTTAGGGATTAGTTGAGATGCATAATATAAGTCTAATAGGTGCTCCATCTCAAATTGAGGATAGGCCAAAAGACTTTTAGCATCGATTCCAACGTCTTGAAGTTTGAGAACGATGTCTTCTCTTGTTTCAACTTTCACCTGTTCAGCTTGGCAAGTGATAGTCTCCATATCTGTATCGTATACAGAAAAATTCAATAACTGGGCATGAGACAATGTAGATGCACTAAGAGCAATAAAGACGAGAAGACTTTTCATTATTAGAACCTTGCAGCCCTTCTGAGCTTGTTAACATTATCAAGAAATAACCATCTTTTTTTCTTTTTAAGTTTATAGTCTCCATTTTTCTTCTTTTTAATAACACCATGACATACTAATTTTTTGATCTGTCCGTTTTCATCTACACACTTACCAATTTCTCTACTTTGAAATCCAGTACATCGCTTTCTGTGAAATACTTCACATTTGGGATACATATTGTCCCCTCCACGAGTATCTCCGTATGCAACTAAGTCTGCTTTTCTAAAACTTATAGAGAGTTTATCCCACATACCAATACTTGTGACCTGAGAGGCTTCTACTCTTAAATAGGACTCATCTGATGTTTGTACTGTTTCAAGATATGCTTGAACACTTTCAGGGTCACTCATTCCAGAACACGCAGTATTATCTACCTCTATAGGGATATTGTATTTAGTCATTAATGGCACAATATCAGCGCTTAAATAACGAACAAGCTCTCTACTTGAAGACCAGTGGCCAACAAATCCAATTCGAATTTTTTCATTATATCTAATTTTTTGATCAAGATATGGCTCAAGTGACTTATTGATATCAATTATTTTTTCTTTACGACATTTAGTTTCACTCAAAAGCCAGGCGGCGCATCCCATTTTATAAAACCCAATCTCTCCAGTGTATCCTGCACCAAAACGAGAATTTTTTTTTGGGTACTGACAAATACAGATATCTGCAAAAGCAGATGCGGAAAAGATGAAAAATAGAAATAGCGAAAGCTTCACAAGAACCCTTTTCTTTTATTATTCTATAAATTCAGGAATTTATTAAGGGCTTATGAAAGACTTTCAAATGGGTGTTAGGATTGTGACACCTTAGTAAGGACTCAATTCACTTTGTACTTCATTATTAATAATAGATGCGTCACTACCCTGCTTTAAGGCTTTAGGCTCGCCAGATTTGGCCCTAAACAATAGGTTTGAAATCTGTTCATCGTTTAAAAAGGCGTTGTATTTTACACCTGTTTTTTCCCATTTAAATGAACTTTCATCAATCCTTTCACCGGCTGCAACAAACTTATTAGTTCTGTAAAAAGGAAGTTTCACACTCTTTTGCTCGCATTCACTATTTGATCTAATTAAGCCTGCTTCATAATACTTTGAAAGTTCACCACTGCAAAGAGAGAAGGACTCATCTCTAGCTTCACTAAATTCAGCAAGTTGGTTATGTCCAAATAAATGATTGAGCGCCACAAACTCAAAATTATCAGTCTTTATATTAGACTTCACAAATACTGAGACACGTGAAACTTTTTGCGTATAACGAACCTTATCGTCAACTATGTAGTTGATAAGATGAGGACTCAGTTTTACATGATAGTCTTTGAAGCTTGCTTCAGCGTCAATCTTAGCCTCAAACTGATCAGAATATCTGTTTTTTGTCATAGAAGCCTGAGCCAGTTTGAAATCTAATGCTCTATTTTCCACAGAGACGTCTATGGAAAAAAGCTGTTCATTGAGTTCAAGCTTTTGTTCATCAAACAACTCTTCCGGTCTTGTGGCCTCGTTTAGTCTATTTCGAAGACTAGTTTGGCTTTGAGATTTAAAGGTTACTACAACCTTCTCCCGGGCTATACAGCTTACTAAGCCTGTAAAGTTATGGACTATAAACGACTGATTTCTATCAATAGCGTAGTCACCAATTTTGCAATTAATAGGATATTTCGATAAACTGTACGAATGAATCTTAACTGTTGAATCATAGACTTTTTTAGAGGCTTTATAATCATTTTCCTCATTCAAGATAAGAAATCCATTAACTGGAGAAGATTCGATACTGTAGTCGATCAGATCCTTACTTGGGTTAGTGATAAAGCTTTTAAATAGTACTTCCGTTGCTCTTTTATCAACCTTTGTTTCTACTTTTTCATTTTTTCTAATCGTATAACTCACTTTTACATTTTGAGAACCGTAATCGAGAAAGTTGTTATAACGACAGTAAAGAGCTCTAAACTCACCACTATCTCTAGATGCAAGGGTATATGATTTATCACTACTTGGATTACCATAAAACCCAAGCTTACATAGAGATCCAATTGGAGCATCTATGATATCGACTTTCATCTCTGATTTTGAAAGTGGATAAGCTATTGGTTGGTAATAAGAATAGTTGGGTCCATAGTAGAGATTAATATTTCTAAAATTAGTATAGATATCTTTTGGAAGGATTTTCTTCTTTTTTACTTTAGGAGCTTGAGCACATGATAAAATAATCAGCAGTGGAAGGAATCTAATTAACATAATTACTCAGATTCCTTTTTCTCTAATTTTGCATCAGTCTGCTCTTCATTGCCTAGTAGAGAGTCAATGAAATTTATATCAACTTGCAGATTGGCATCTTGAGTTGACTGGGCCTCTTGACCGTTGTCAAAGAATTTAGAATATTCATCAACGAACTCATCATCGCCAGACTTCTTGGCTAAATCCATCTCTATTTGTCTTTGATAAGAGAGAGATGTATCCGTTTTGTCTTTACCATCATCAATCGTTGCTCCAAGATAAGAAGTTAAAATATTATTGTATTGAAGAAGAGTTTCAAGTTTTTCTTTCTCTTTTTCCATATTAACAATATTCGACTTTGCTACTTCAGTAAGTTTACTCGCTTTTGCTGTAGTTTTCTCTTCATCAGACATACTACTGGTGACAAGATTTCTAGTTTGATTATATTTATCCATCATTGATTTTTTTAAAGATGCTCTTTGAGACTTATATTGGTTTGATATTAGCCTCGCTAGTTCTTTTGGCTCTAAATCACCGTATTTTTTATCAAGTCCTTGCTCTTTTAAAAATTCAAGTAAACCTTCTTTATCATTTTTCTCTTTTAAGTTTTTGACTCTCTCTAAATATGCAGATGTTTCAGCTTCCATTTCAGCTCTTAGTGATAAGTTTTTTTCTTCATCTAGTTCGTTCTCAACTAAGGCTTTACATTTATCGTTTGACTCATCTAGGGTTCCACTTTCGAAACACTCATCTCTGAGCTTTTGAATTTCTGCTTCATCAACAAATTTAACATCTTTAAACTCTGATGAAGCAATAGTCGTTATATCCTCTATTGATTTTTCGCCCTTCCCACCGCTATATCTTCCTGCAAAAGCACTCGTAATAGCAAAGCCCTTATCACCTACTGAGTTTTCATCATTAAGCTTATCTATTTCGTCGAGCGCACCAATGACTTTTCTATATTCTTTTAATCTGTCTATTAGTCCACATGCTTTAATTCCTGATACATCATTATCTATAGGATCTACTGGAATTACGTAATTGTCAGGTTTCGCTGTAACTTCAATCTTAATTACTTCCTTACAGTTTTTCTTTATGTCATCTGAAACGTCGGTACCGTATACATTCATACATCTATATCTTTCACACATGTTTTTAACAACAACTTGAGTACAGTATGAGATCTTACCTTTCATGTATCCAGGACCAAAATCAAATTCAGCATTTTTAAATTCTGTTATTGCATCTGTGCTTCTGTGAGAAACCTTGCCTTTTTGAGAAGCTGCTTTATTCCCAATATCCGGCTTTCCATAATAGCATTTTGAATTTGGATCATCTTTATTTTCATCACAGGTTTCATATTCATAAGCATCTTCCCAAGTACTCATAAAACTTGAAACTTGTAGAGGTGTTCTTGGAGTTGGTGTAAACTTCTTTGAACTAGCATCATAAGTCACAGCAGTAGCTATTGAAGCTTCATCAGGACTATATCCAGTGATTTGACCTTTGGGATTTTGAAACTCAGTTCCAGCTGGTAATGGAGGGATAATAATAAGATTTGGACTATCTCTATGCCCAAAATTTGAAATACAATAGTTTGTTGTCTCCAACAATATATTCTTTCCAATTTGAGACCTATAGATTTTTGAATACAATGCATGGTCGACAAACTTCATCTCTTTTAGTGAGATTTCTTTAACACCTTTCTTTGGAGCTCCACGAAGGGCATTACTCATTCTCTCAGTTAAGTACTCTCGAATTGTTTTGGCACTCTTGCTGGCCTTAGTGTCATAAGATCTAAGTTTTATATTATCACCAAGTTTTTCGATATCTTTATCTGTTAGTTTTTGGATAGCCTCTTTGATACAAACTTCCGCAGCATCAACATCGTCTTTATGGGTAACTTTACAATTTTTGAGTACGTCGTTGTTTTCAACAATTTGTTGTTCATTTCTTTTTTCATATACTGTGGATACTGCGAGATCTACTTCTTTTTTTACTTCAGCTTTATCTGCAGCGAAGACTGAAAATGAGAATAATAAAATAAGAGTAATTTTCATAATACTATTATACCTAAGACCTAAAGTTATACAGTTATGAATACCGTTAACATTGTTATTTCAGTACTTTATCGGCTTTTGATGAGAGAAGCTTTATGAGTATAAGTGCCAATAAAATCATAGGGATGGCCATATAAAGACCGTAGCCCTGGGTTGTTATATACGGCATAGATAAAAGAAGCCCAATTTCAATAGGAGCGAGCATCAGATACGTGAAGGCAAATTGCTCTAAGATTTTCATATTATCATCTTTTTTAATCATCTTAACCAAAGCAAGACCAAATACTAATCCTCCAACTGACCACCCCCAAGTAAAGACGGCTTTAGAGAAAGAGTCTTTATCAAAGACTCTCATACCAAGTTGAGTAAAATATGTAACTGACAGAGTTAGGCCAATGAGTGCCATGATAATTAATGGCCAAAGATAGATCTCAACTATTAAAAGCTTAATTCCTGCAATACCAATTAAAACTAAAAAGTCAGTTGAAAGATTGGTTGATTTTTCTAGAGTTAACTTGTGAATTTTTAGATTAGGTCTGAAAATTCTAACGAGGACAGACACAGCGACTGTTACTGCAAATATTGGGATTTCAAATTTTAATAAACTAGACAATAGTGGCTTAAGAAAAAATGCAACTATTATAATAGAAGTTATGAGTATGAGTGTCTTGGGATTGAAATAAATAGGTTTTTTATTTTCAATTTTTACATTAAAATTAATCTTTTCAAGATACCCTTTTTTTCTTCCCCAATAAATCCAACCAATACCACCAACTAATGAAAAGACAGCTCCGATAGTTGCCATTGTCATGGCCAAAGTTAAGGCTTCAGTAAAGCCCATACGACCTAGTATATCGCCCATTACTGCAGCAGAACCATGACCACCTGCAAATCCAGCAGGAAGAATCACACCAAACTGATCAGTGAGGACTGGAAATATATTTTTTAAA
>Ga0307959_1001663_pt1 | contig 9643 bp, 9 predicted proteins | sample OrgLakmetagen494_FD_201813 | JGI IMG/M metagenome (GOLD analysis project Ga0307959, IMG submission 201813) | Saline water microbial communities from Organic Lake, Antarctica - #494 | ecosystem: Environmental > Aquatic > Non-marine Saline and Alkaline > Saline | place: Antarctica: Organic Lake...
ACAGGCCTAGGGTCTTTCCAAGAACTCTTCTTTGTTGCTGCATGATAGTAATACAGCTTCCCAGCTTTGGTTTTGTGCTCAGTCCAGCCTTCTGGCAGAGGATTTTGAGAGTCCGGCATTCCTAAGTTACACGCTATCTCGCTGACCCAAAAGTATTAGTCTTCTGATGAGAGAAATCGGAAGCAGAGTGTCTAGTCTTGTGCTAAACAAATGTTTCTATCGGACTGGAGAAACGAACGTGAATAAAAACACGGGGGCAAACGGAGTGCCTGCACCGGCTATAGCTCTAAGCCCCTTCCTTATCTAGGCCCTGGAAAAGAATCCAGAGGTTGAGATAAGACCAACTTTTGCAACTTGGCGACGCAGCACTAAAGATTATCTAGGCGGTAGCCAGCACTGAGGAACAAATAAAAATAAGCTATGAGATAAAGCAGTGGTGAGCTTAGATCAGTGCAGCTTTGAGAAATAGCAGTGGTGAGCTTAGTTCAGTGCAGTACTCTTCGCTGTTTGTTGTAAGCTTAGCCGATATGAATGATGTGCAGCGCGCTGTGCAGCTCTGTGTAGTAAGTTGTTGTTAAGAAAGTAGTTCGCGCGAGGATGGGTCCGAAACGACCACCCCCTGTAGTGTAAAATCTCTGAAGCCATCTCCCGCGCCCGGCCGTTCCCCCCGCAGACTAAAAATGTCGCCCATATAAGCCTCTTCGAACTTCCCGGGTGCTCTTATTTCGCCTCCGTGCTAAAGCAGTGGATCATCGCACCGTGGAAGTGCTTCAATTCCTCGAATTGTGACCCGTTCTGAGCTCAATTTGGTCATTGCTAAGGTCCCATCGGCCAACGTGTTCGTCCGGTCCATCTCGGGAGGTTGGGCTTGTAGATGGCGTGTTTGAAAGGCAACGAGAGATGTTATCGCTACAGACAAGATTTAGAATGCTTTTATTGAGGGTATTGATAGGTGCATCATTTGTCTGTCACGATAACTGTCTTGTGTTCACCTCGTCTGAGTGTTGTGCTCCTCGTGCACCAGGGTGGCTCGGCTGGGATTCGGCCACAAAGCCATGAGCGTAAGAAAGCAACTAGAAGAGGCGCTCAAGGATGAACCAGAAGTTATAAATGGGTGTTGGTATGTAGCTGACGAATTCAAGCTCCAGGCTTCGGCGATGCTCTCGTTGTGGCGATGGAGGACACCACAAACAATCCCAGGTAGCAGCGGTAGCGCGGTAGCGGTAGCGGTAGCAATAAGAATGGCGGCGTGGGAGCGTCGAGTGGCAGTAGCGCTGAGATGGCAGCGGAAGGAGCCATACTGAATCCAAGGACAGGTAGCAGCGGTTTGCGGTAGCAATAAGAATGGCGGCGTGGGAGCATCGAGTGGCAGTAGCGCTGAGATGGCAGCGGAAAGAGCCTGCACTGGCCGCTTTTGATCCTTGTGAGTACAGCCTCAGCCGCGCTAGATTGAACACGGCTGGCGGTGCTATATACGCAAAGAGTGGATCTCGCCTTCTTCTCCTCATTCGGACCAGAAGTTCGGTGGCATTTTGGCCTCTGGCAAATACGACTACGAAAGCGGCGGCGGCAGCAGCATTCTTGTAGGAGCTAGCAAGCAACCGGCTGTTTCTTTTCGCAAGGCGTACGGAAGAAGTGGCAGTGAGGACGACAACGCAAGTGGCGTCGGGTATGATCCACTTGATGACAGTCGGGATTTGGATTTGGGGTTCCTCATTCCTTTTCCCCCAAGCTTGGACCCTGGTGAATTCCGATTGGAAGGGTCTATTGGCATTGGCAATTGGTTTACCCCCCTCCCCCCTCTTTATGGCGCTCAAGACCGCTGTGGATTTCTCCTTAGGGGTGCTTAAGGCGCACACTTTTCGAATTCCTTCGTTCTAGCCTTATACATCCGGCCCTTCGGGTCTTGTGTCAAGAAGTGGGTATGCATGCTATGTGCCCTGCTGTGTGCTGTGGGAGGTAATATTCGAATATCCGCGTATAAATCATAAATGAGACGTGGCCGTAGTCCGAAATTGATACTTGATGTCTGATGTGCTGCTGGAATCACAAAATGATTCGGGTTTTGGATTCGGGTCTGCGCCTTGTGCTTTTCTAATTTCCGTACCTGGACTTCGAGCTGTTTGCTATTCTAAAAACTTATAGTTTCATCGTGCCAGCTGCAGTAGCTGCCAGTTTACCTCGCATCGAATTTGCCAAAGCCGGCTGCTTGGACAGAGGTCAGGTCACGAGTGTCTTAATTGCGTCTTTTCCCTCAAATTCTCATGTATAGCTTGAGTACCTTCTCCAATAGAGGCGGCGCTATCCACGTCCACGCCCGTGAACCCAGAAAGCTTCGCGCACAGAGTCAATGCCAGTACCAAAAGCCTCATGGATCTCAGCTGACTCACGGGTGAGGCGATTCACCTCTGACATCATTTCACCACATAAAATGCAAGTCCGATTGGTACGCCTGGAGCTCCTGCGCTTTCTTTCTGTGATGCTGTGAGTACCCACAAACGTCGTAAAGAGCGTGCTGTGAGTTGGGTCTGAGTCCTCACCTGCAGTGCTCGTCTTCTGTAGTGCTGAGATAGAGCACCGCTGGCAATACAAGCCAACGCCTGCCAACCAAGCTCGAGTTGGCTTTGCTGTCTGGAAAGGAGGTATGACGATCGCACGTCCCGTGGTTCTTTGCCGAATAATTTCCGAAATTGCGAGTAAAAATCATGGTCAATGAAATCAAAGGTAAGTATCACATCAATTATGTATTAAAGCGAACGATGCAAAAATGCAGCACATACAACAGAGTTTCATCGATGTTCACTTCTGGCATCTTTTTTTCGCGCGCGTGACGCGGGCAGGGCTAATTAGTGCCTTAGCCGCATGTTGGAAAGTACTTGTTTGTAAAAGGAAAACGTGACGATAAAAGGAAGAATCGGATATTCTATCCTTTGTTTCTTCTGTACTGTAGCCATCATCGGCCGGGAGCTCGATTGAGCCCGATCACTACAGGGGGTGGTCGTTTCGGACCCATTATATCTAATTACCCTTGATTACAGTACTGTTAACCAGTATGTGTTCAGTGTACTTACCCTTCCTTGGTACTGCCGTAACAATATTCCTCGAATTAAGATAATCGACTCAGAGCTCCGTTATACATCGCCGAGGAATTTATCGTAGCGATTGTATAGGCCTCACATGCTTCAGACATGCGCCCTAAAGCAGGAATATCCCAAAATCGCCCGCTTCAAAATTCTGGGCTCACTGGCTTACCAAATTTTTTGAAGCACTCGTCCACCACACGCAAAACCCGGGTGTTATGTGGGTCCATAGCCCAATTATGACTACGAAGGAACGAATTTAGCGGAGTCCGCTGACATGGCTGGAATGACCAACGAAGTCACCAGATTGGTGTTCTTCGCAATAGACCCGAGGTCATCACAGCCCGACGGGAAGGAACGGGGATAAAGATCTTGACATCAAGCCTTGGTGTCCTGACTAGAAATGAACAGGCCAATGAGAGTTTGAACTTGGCCACGTCATGAAGATACGAACATTCTCGTCAGAGTATCACCAAGTAAGTTGTACGTAGTTGTTTGAATAGTAAGTGTCATTCCAACAACTGCAAGATATACCCTCGCCGTGCCGATGTCTGCGCTTATGGTGTCCGTTAATCCTGCCTTTGAGTTCAACCAAATGTCTCGAGGCGATTCACCTGTGACCGTCGAGCGATTTTCATCGTCGCCAAGCTCGCCTCCCTTGAGATTTTCCTTCGACCTTTGTGAAGCAGATCCTGACACTGCATTATCATGCAAGCTGAAGCTGCCACCATCGTCACCTAAGAAGCGACCTTTACCTGGAGCAAGCGTCGATGATATTGATATCGATTTCATTCTTGGTGATGATCCATTAATTTTCGGTGCACCGTCAAAACGATTTATGCTTGCGAAGCCGTCACACGACGTTGCGTGGCAGCCAACCACAACGACATCGATGAGTCAGCAGCGGCGCCGACCATCGAAACTCGCCAATTCCGATGCTGCTGTGGCGGACTACTTAATGTCGTCAGACTCGAGGTGGAATGACTTGTCTCCTCTCGGAACGACAGTCAGCACATCGGATGTCGCTCAAGCTGCGCGCGTGTTGGGGTTGGCCCCTAAAGAGTTACCCTGAAGATGAGGGTGATGAAGCCTACGTGCCTCGTTGTTATAAATCTAGTTTTGCTTTGCCATCTTCTTGATTGCTATCTCAGTTGCATTTTATTGTCCCAAGTTAGTCCTAAATCCGGTGATGTGCCAAAATTCGGATCTGCAATATGAGACAAAGAAACTTTTTGGCGTGGGTGTTGGTGGGTTAATCTTATAACAGCAGCAGGAGTTCTAGGCATCTAGGAAGGTTCCCAACTCGACTCAATAACTCGTACTCTGCGAAAGACCAAATATCTCAAAGAGGCACCCAAGTCGGACCCTAGGAAGGTGGAAGGTGGGACGCACGTCACGAGGGCGCTAAGAACCTAAGAACTAAGAACTTATATAAAAAAACTAGAATTCAGAATCAGGGATATGAGTATAATGAAGCAAAGAAGAGGGCACACGCGCACTGCAAATGCCGATTTGGAATTATTTAGCGTAGGCACCTCCGCCATAAAGCAGGGAGAGCTCAAAGCGCATATCAATTCGAATCCCAAGTGCCCTCGTAGTCCCGTATCTCTCTCTCTACGAAATGTTTGCTTCTTTCGCGAGGGCAGTGACGCGCCTCGCAATCTCGTGCCCTTGTGATTTGCTGTAGTCGCCCTCCTCGACACCTCCGTCCACGAGCTCAGCGATTTCGTTCAACGGAATTCCGCCGCTTTGCACTTCACTCCAAAGCTCTTCCACCTCAGCCGCTACCTGAGCCTCTTCTTTTTTGCTCAAGGCAATTGCACCGTTAGCTCTGCTGGCGCTATCCTTATTACTGGCCTTGTCCTGATCGCCGTTGGCGTTATGGATAGTGTCAATAAGATGGTCGTCGTTGTCACTGTCACTGCTGTCACTACTGGAACTGCTACTGCTATCGTCCTTGCTTCTGTCTGCCGGCTCTTTCTCTTTTTTAGCCTTGAGCGCGGATAAAATAGCACCCGCCTGAACTTGGTTGTAGTCGCCTTCCTCCACGTTTTCTCGAACGAGTTCTTCCACCTCGCTCATCGGCATGGAGCCGCTCTCCACCTCCGACCACAAGGCGTCCACCTCCACTGACACGAAGGCTTGATCCTCGAGGCTCAGTGCACTCGCCTCGCTCTTGTTGCTTTTGGATGGAGCAGGCGCAGGTGCAGCCGGCGGCGGTGGCGGCTTCGGAGACGAAGGCGGCGGAGGCTTCTGCGGCGGCGGCGGTGGTTTCGAAGACGTGGGCGGCGGCGGCGGTGGCTTCCCTTTCGATGCAGCGCTACTGCTGCCGCCCCCGGCTGTAGTCAGGTCCTCTCGTGCCGCCACCGACAACCCCGGAGCCGCCGCAATGGCCGCTGCCCAGGCCTCGGGCCCACCCATGGAGGTGGCGAGCGCCGCGCAGCACGTCTTCGCCGCTTCTTTGCCATTTTCAACGCTCAAGGCAGCGTGCAGGTGGGAGGCGAGGGAGTTGTTCGTCAAGTGGTGCTTCCAAGAAGAGGTCGCTGCAAAGTCCGAAGCTTGTTGAAGGGCGCTCTTGCAGGCCTTGCTTGCTTGCATCGAGGCCTCAGCAGTCACATCCTTGTGCTTGACACTTGAGCCTTTCGCCAGCAGTGCTGGGAAGAGCCTCTCCAAGACTGCCAACGGTACTTTTTGATGTGTTGCTTCCTGCAGCGCTAGCTTGGCAGCTTCGCGCACCATTTGAGCTTGGTTGCTCGCGCAGCGATCCAAGCACAGACCCACTAATTTGTCCACAATGGAGCTGTTCTTTGGGTTGGAAGTGCCGAAAATGTTTTCGTGAGAGCGGCTGGCGACGAAAAGAGCGGCCACACAAAATAGGGCGTTCGTGGCCAGCGCCGGCCTAATGTGGTGAAAGAAAGAAATACGCGCGCGAAAGCGTTTGAGTCGAGTGCAATAGAGCAAAAGTTATAGCCATCTTTCTGCCCATCTGACCCCACTTTCTACTTACCCATCTCCCCCCCTTTCATTCCTCTTTTTATTGCTTCTTCCAAACCCTCGCCACTCTAATGTAAAACCTATTCACCTGATGCTGCGGCAGCATGTTTCCAATTCTTTCGCGCAATCTGCGACCACCTCCTCTGTCAAGTGCTGCGGCCCTCGCACCGCCACTCGCCTCAGAGCCGTCAGGCCGTCCATAGACGCTTCCCACGAGTAGACTTTGGAAGACGTAGAAGACTCCGCAAGTGCAGCGCGCGCGTTCGCCAAGAGTTTAAGTGGGTCGCTGTCGTCTTTGCCGTCCTTTGGGGGCAGGTAGTTTTGGCTCTGCGCTTCGAGGGGGTCCTCCTCTTCAGCCGGTGCTGCTGCTGCAGTGTCAGCCTCGAGCACCTCGGAAGGACTGTCGCTCTTGCCACTGCTAGACGAAATGAAGCCTGCAAAGATGGAGTTCCGAGGTTTCCGTTTAGCCGTTGGTGCTGTTGCTGCCTTGCCGTTGTCAGCTGCTCTTGCTGTGGATGCTGCTGCTGCTGTGGTAGTTTTGGTCGAATCGGAAGGTCGCACAAAGGTGATGGCGTAGCCTCCACCGGCCACCGCCCCCTCGGCCTTGCGGATCTGGTCGCACACGCTCTCCACTTTGGCCTTTTCGCGCTTTTGCTGCTTGGACGCCGCGCTGCCGCCCATAAACATGCTCGCAGTGGAGGACCTGCTGGGAGCAGGAGGCAGCGGGTCCACCTTGCGGTGCTCCACGCTCACGATGCGGTCTCCCGGCTGCAGTCCTTGCGCCCAATTCGCAGGTTGCCCCGTTGATGAACTCATCTCTAACGGGAGTAAGACCACGTAGCCAGCAGCATCCACGCCGATTTTGCTGAGCACATGTGGCGGAATGGCCGTAAAAAAACGGACTTTGAACGGCACGTCGGGCTCCGCTAAGGCCCCGGGGCCACCGCTGCTTAAGCTCGACCTCCGCTTCGGTTCCACCGGCAACGGCTTCGCTTTGGTTCCCTTGCCTCCGCGGCCTTCCTCGTCGTCGTCGTCTCCAGCCAACTCGAGGTCACTGTCGTCGTCGCCGTTCTTCGCAGCTCGAGGGGAGGAGGGTTTCGATGGCGGTTTTGCGCTCGTCTCTTTCGCATCCAGTAGTCGCACCCGCCTCACAATTTCCGTGGCCTGGGATTGGCTGTACTTTCCTGCAGATATCTCGCTGGTGACGAGGCGGGCTAACTTCTGAACGTCCATGTCTCCGCGCTATGACAAAAGCGGCAAAAAGAAACATCAAGTTGTTGTGAATAAAGCGGTACAACGAACCATCCATGTAATATAATTGTGAAGGAGAATGGTATTTGCTGTCAGTATTTCGGCCGTTCACAAATCATTCTCTCTGCTGGCCATTTTCCTTTTTTTAAAGGCTAAAGAAGGAATTGTTGAGGAAAAGTAGGAAACAAGATGATTGTGGAGCGAGCTTTCGTCGTCATTCACCTGCACGGAGGTCCACAGCCGCTTCACTTCTCGCTCGATCACCACATCCACCGTCAAGGGAGGCGGGCCAGACGGCGGAGGGGGTGGAGCACCTGGTGGGGGTGGTGGTTGGGATAACGTCTTGACGGCTTCCAGCGTCTGCCCCTGCGCCTCAACCGTGCTTGCGAGGCCGCGCATCTTGGTTTCAAGCGACATGACGCGCTCCAGAGCCAGCATGATGTCGCCGTTGTCCAAGGCCAACTTTGCCTTCACCTAGGGTTAGATTAACGCGAATGTGAATGGTTCATGAAGGCTAGCGAATGCCTCGTGAGACTTGCAAACAATGAACTTTGGCTCCCTGATACCCTCTAATCAGAACCGAAAAATCCCGAATCAACCGACAGAGAGTCTAACCTCTTCGACTGTTTCACAGCTTGCTTCTGCCAGGCTCTTGGCCCGCTGCATGACCCGCTTCGGAGGCGCGTCATCGTCATCTTCTTCTTGACTCCCGTTGCCACCAGCTTCCTGACTCTCACCTTTTCCTGAAGGTGGGGGTGGTTTGGAGGCTAAGGAGCTCACAGAAGCTTCTAGTCGGTTCATTCGTGCGGAGAAGCCATCCAACACTTCAGCGTTGTTGTTGCCGCCTTGATCGTCACTGCTTTTGCTCTGTTCTTCTTCCAGCTTGGTGAGCTTCGCTGTCAAAGTCTACAAAAGGATAGGGCGACCGCAACAAAGAAAAGCACAGTGGACAACTGAGTGTGTGCATTTGTGTAAATGTTGGTATGATACTGAAGCGGCGAATTGGATTAATTTGGGGGGTCGAGCCGGAGATTATGCTCTCTTGAACAATCTCAAAGAAAAAGCAATCTATAGTATACCTCATTGGCTTTTTGGAGGAAGTTGGCCCGTTTTTCGACCTCCTTGAGCGCTGACTGCAAATTTTCCACCTTGTCTTTGCTCTCTTCGAGGGCGGCCACCTTGGTAGAAAGCAAAGATATTTGAACTTCTAACAACGACAGCTGCGACGGTGAAGCATTCTCAGCCGGTGGCGGCGCTGCCGGAGGTGGCGTTGGGCTAGGTGCCGGTGGTGGAGGCGGCGCTGCAGGCGCTGCAGGCGGTGGCGGCGTAGGCGTCCCCGGCGCAATGCCCCGGGGTAAATCATTGGGAGAATCAGAGCGCCCGAGACGTGGTGGTGCTGGCCGCACGCCAGGCCTGCCCTCGCTGGCTTTGCCTCGGCCGCGGCCCAGCCCTGATCGTGGACTCCGCGGTCGAGATGTCGGGCCTTCAGAGTTAGACATCGTAATCGATCACGGAAGCCAATGTATCCAAAATGAATTGGATCGGCCCGAAGTAGATTTTTCAGTATCACAGGCTAACGATTGGCGCAAGCTCGCAACCCTTCACCGCAGTCTCGCAGGTTCACGGGCTTGAAGGAATGCACGAAGCTTGTGCAGCAGTTGTTTGTTCTTGCTTTCGGAGGTGATACTTTTGATACGACGCCAATCAACCAATCAACGAAATGCGATATCATTGCATGTCTTCGAGAAAAATAAGTGCGCTGTAAAAATTGGACTCTGCAAACGCCGACTAGATGGCACCCTTTCTGTTAGTTACTAAATCCAGTCCCCCCTCGGGGGGGCTCACAAAAATTGGCTGTGAAGCTGCTGTGAAGCTACTTACAGTTACAGTGTAGTACATGCCAAAAAGCTCAACGCTCAGAATGAGATACATGCATGCCAGTCTAGTACTCCGCAAATTCCAACTGAAACTAGCCAACTAGCATAGAGTCGACAGTAGAGCCAGCAGGGTACAGTTCGCTACTATCATCAATCCAAATAAGTGCTCAATTGCTCAGATCTCAGAAGGAGATACTGAACACTGAACATGCCAGTTTATCTCCTCTACAGTACGAAGTACTGTTAGTAGGACCCTACCCGATTTATTTGTAAGTAATTACTTGTCGTCGTCGGGTTTTTATCTGGGTAGTCAACTTTGCTGAGTACAATGGTGCAAGCGTGCAAGCTTGTAGACGAGCAGCCTTCTTCATTGACTGCAGTGTAGAATTTCTAGCAAGCATCGCGCCCGGCGATGAGCATGCTTCTTGTACGCTCTTACAT
>Ga0307959_1001667_pt1 | contig 9628 bp, 8 predicted proteins | sample OrgLakmetagen494_FD_201813 | JGI IMG/M metagenome (GOLD analysis project Ga0307959, IMG submission 201813) | Saline water microbial communities from Organic Lake, Antarctica - #494 | ecosystem: Environmental > Aquatic > Non-marine Saline and Alkaline > Saline | place: Antarctica: Organic Lake...
GTCAGTGCAGGTTTTTCCAATTGACTTCATTGTTGTGCGGAGTGCGCAACACCCACGAATTCCTCGCTTTTTGCAAATTTTTCGAGGAATTTGGCCAATGCCCCTCTCCCTCCTGAATCATTCCGCACTTGCTTTATTGGGGAACGCACGCGCATTCCCACTTCTGCCCGCAGCATTGGCTTCTGTGCCATTTGGGTTTGTATTAGTTCGAGTTCGAGTTCAATTGATATGACCAAAATGGCAAACGGCGCAAAAATACAATGGAGAGAAAAGCGACATCAACCAGAATCCATGGTAGACGTCGGTACGGCACTCCGAGAAGATGGTGATTGTTTTGGTACGGGCAAAAGCGAGCTCTTTGTGAGGGCCTCGTCACCACCTTCATGGCTTCCTAAGGTCAGACCGAGGCCGCCCCCGCCGGCTTCATCTTCCTCCTCCTCGTCGTCATCGACTTCCTGCGCCGCACGCACTTCGTCGACTTCTGCTTGTTCTTCCTTTCCCTTATCGTCTGAAGCATCTCCTCCGTCTTTCTCTTCGGAAGGGTGGCAACTTTTGGGCACACCTCCGTTGGACTCGAGAATGCCTTCAATCGCCTCCTTGAGTTTCAACTCACCCACACCTCTCCTGTCGAGCGACCTCGCCAGCTTATTTAACCCCCCACGAGACGCAAGCCAACTGCCTCGGCCATACCCGTCTCGTAATGCAGGTTCGACTGTTCCGGGCGCATAGACCTGTCATGCGAGATAAACAAAACGAAGACGAGAAAGATGGGTCAGAAACGCATGAACATAAATACCTCGATGTGGGGTTCGAGTTTACGTGCACATTTTTTTCATTGCATTCAAGTTTGTGTGACGTCGTAATCTCATCACCTGAGACAGGTCACACCACAGGCGGCTCGGATTGGGGTCGCTCAAATACGCAAAGTAGCGAATCCCATGGCGGTCCTGGCCCAGGGGCGATCTTCTACAAGGGGACAAGCGCAAAAGCTCCAGCCGCCGCTCGCCTTGCCGCTTGCGCTCTTGCCGTTGCTCGAGCGCTGCCTTGCGGGCGAGGTACCTGTTGTGCCACAGAGAAAAAGGTATACAGGAAAAGAAAAGAGAAGAAAGCAGAGGGACGGCGTAAGAGAACTAGCATCTTGACATGCAAACAGAATTGGAATTGCCACAATACACATTAAGCACCAAAACAACAAACGGCAGCAGGAAAAGCATAGATTAAGTCATGTTAACTCAGATCAAGAGCAGCTTCTGCAGCCAGACGTCAGAACAACACGAATTCCAAACAACCCTGACTTCCCATCGCATGCATGTACATTTGCCCACCCGTCGCGCATGGCGTCTGCCACCCATTTTCCTCCCGGAGCGGCCACCCCGCACAGGTCTCGCATCGCTTCTCTGCTAGCAAGCAGGGCTAGGGCCTTTTGCTCGTCCATCTAGTCAAGAGAGAGAAAGGTAGAGGGAAGAAAGACAAAGAAAGAGCAGGTCAGGTCAAAAGCACATATACAATTCCACACTTTTTGGGCTGTCACATTTCATCGTCTCGTACGTAGGTCTACCATTGCTTCTACACACGCATGCTCTTAACAATTTTCAAAAACTTGAGAATTTACCTCTCCTTCCAGCCCAGCTTCTCGGCCCTTTACCAGCGCATCTTTCAACACTTCTAAACCCATGCCACAATCGTTTTCCGCCTCCAAGATAGCCGCCCGCAGCGCATCTTCGGCGGTTTTGCGCACCGTCCAGGCCTCTTTCAGGGCGCTGATCGACACCGGCGCCAGCACCGCCGATGATGCTGGCGACGATGAAGAAGTAGTTGAAGCGGAGGCTAGGTAGGCCGCCTCGATGGCTGCGAAATCCAATGCCTGAAGCGCAGCAGGCCCTAGCACGGCAAACGGCACCTGGATGTGCCAACAAGAGGAGATGAGGTGAAAGAGGATAAAGGCACATCACGAGTGAACTCATGAACAAGAATCGAAGGAGGGTTAAAAGGAAAGGCACGTGTAAACGTGAAGCACAGCAAAGACGAAAGAAATCACAGTAACGACAATGATGAAATTAAGCGAGAAAGCCCTTCCCTCACACACCTTGAACGAGACGTTGGCGGCCTCAGCTTCAAAGAGTCGAAGCACTTCCTACAATTATCGAAGACACATACATGAAAAGACAAAGTTAAGATGTAAAAATACTAAACGCATGTTTGTAACAATAACAAGAGCTACTGAGATGTAACTATATTCCGTGCTTTCGTCATCAGCTTGCACCAACATAATACCTGTTGCACGAAATACGGCGCAATCATGCGTGGATCTCCATATTCGCCGCCTACTATGCCACTGGCATTGCTGCCGCCAGCACCACTGCTCACGCCATTTCCTGCACTGCCGTGGTGGTTGCTGCCGTTGCTCGTGCTGCGTGCGAGGCTGGCCGCACCCGTGCCTTCTAGAGCGGCAGCATGGGTACCCGTTGAAGAGGAGGCAATCAATTTACGGCACGGGATCGAGACCACACCCGGAAACCCACCCGCGCCACCGACATAGGGCAAAGTTGATGACGACGAGGAGGATGAGGACGATGAGGGCGGCAGCGGCATGGAGGGCAAATATGGGTTACTGTGATTGCCACTTGTGCTGCTGCTGCTGCTGCTGCTACTGCTACTGTTGCTGTGGTGATGCGCATTTCCAGCCACGCTACTAGTGTTGCCACGACTGCTGCTGCTGGTGTTGAAAGTGTCACTGTTCATGTTGCAGATCTGAGCAAATTCTATTGACCACTGTACCGCTGCAAAAGGGCGAATCTTTTCTTTGCCCCACCTCACGCGCACCTTCGAGACCTTTTTAGGCGCTGCTGCTGTTCCTTTCTTCTTCGTCGAACCGGTTGAAGCATTCCGAGGCTTTTTGGCTGACCCGCTTTTGCTACCGTTTGCGCTACCGCCATTACCAACAGTGCCAGCTTCTCTTCCTGCTGCTCCTGTTGAGGAAGTGCCATCACTGCCTTGCTTGTCTCCTTTGGAATGCATGTAACGGTTGTTGGGGTTCGCCGGCTGAGCTGCTGCAAACTTGGCTCGACATGAAATGTCGCAAAACCGCCCACTGCCAAACAACCCGTCGTGTTTCTTGTGGCAGGACTCACAACGCCGCCGTGAGTCACTACTACCGTCAGCATCAATACCATTACCGTTCTTGTCGTTGGCATTGTTCCTTGAGGTCAACTTCTCCATTTGTGATTGATTTGATGATAAGGACGAAAGCAATAACAACGCATCTGCCGGCTGTGCTCGTGTTGCTGCTGCATCATCTCCAGAGAGCTTTGATGCTTTTTTACATCCTTGAATTTTCCCTTTATTCATCACGAGGGGCGCGGCGCCCTCATCGGCTGATACCGCGTCTTCTTCGTCCTCGCCTTCGTTGCTGTCTCGCATCGTCATCTCGCCGGGCAAGTCATCGTCGCTGTACTTGCCGTCGGCATCACCATCAATCCCGTCGGCGGCTGACCTGGCCTTCCCACCGCTCCTTGGCCTCTTCACGCGCACTCCGTCTGAGGCACACCGCACACAATAGCCGCGGCCGTTACCCCGCAAATTCTGGTCCGGGTGCTCGGCGCAAGTCCCTTTGAACACATTAGCGCGTTCACGAGAAGAAGAATGGCCACCGCTGGCTGGCTTTGGAATTTGTGACGTCATGAATCCGTAGGCACTGTCACTGCTGCTGCTGCGGCTGCTGCTGCTGCTATAACTGTTGATGATACTACGGTTGTGATCGATGTTGGCGCTGTGGCTTCTCTTCAAGCCCAAATCGGTGTCATCTGAATCTGTCCTAAAGCGGTCGGCGCTGGAGACGGAAGGAGAGAGCACCGGTATGCGGCTCATTAGACTGCTTATGCTGTTGCTACTGCTACGGCTACCTGCTTTCGTTTTGCTCGCCTGACGGGGGGAAGTGGCTCTGTGTTCAGGTCCTTCCAGAGAAGAGGGGCTCTTGTTGTGTGATCCAGAATCAACGGGAAGAGCGCTACCTTTCTCAGCGACTTCTGCACTAAGTGTTAAAGGCAAAATGCCTGCGCTAGTTCCTGTTTCTTCGGCTTCCCACGTTGAAAGCATGCTGCCATTCTCTGCATTGACTCCATCGCCATTGTTGCCTCCATCGTCCATACTGCTACCAATGCCATTTAACACACCATCAATACCACTAGCCATGCCAATAATGCCATCGCCTGCAAAACCAGTCACAGCGCTACCACTGCCAGTGGTACCATAAATCCCACCATTGAGATCACCTATGCTGCTGCTATTCAGTTCTCCAATGGTGTCAATGTACTTGCGACGAACGTCCAAGCGCTTCCGAGCTAAAATGTAACGCCTTGACAACTTTTCCTTTTTGATCTGAAGTAATACAAAAAAATAACATTTGTGAGTCCATTAAATCAAGTGATGGCGCGTGCTCTTCTAACAAATCAAAACTTGCAACCAATCTAATGAACCAGCACTCACCCTCCTTTCGTCGCGATCTTCATTGGCGTAAGCCATTTCGAGCGCCATTCTAGCTTCGTGCTGCTTTGCCAAAAGGGCTCCACAACCGTCGCCGTGCTGCATCGCGGCTTCTAGCAGAGTGTGCAACACCTGTTTGCACATCCCCCCATGCAGGACCATCAAAAGACAAGAGTCAATAAAACGAGAAGATACCAAATAGAGAATCAAATAAAAGAGGAGAGATAAGGCAGCACGACATGACTGACAATGGCTTCTCACGAAACAAGAAGAGTAGCTCAAGACTACTTTTACTACTTTTGTCTTTATTTCACGCACCAAGAGTTTTCCCGTAGGATTTAAGTCATCGTATTCCTGCGCTTGCGCCAATGCGGTAAGTTCTGCCTTCAGGCCTGCATCTTCCATTTCAGCGGCTGCATGCGACGCCATTTCTGCGGACACTGACTCAGCACCTTCCATGGTGCTGCTGCTGCTGCTGCTACTGGTAGTGGTAACCTCACCACCGAAGCTTGCTGATTTCACTACTGACTCTCCAGACGCGTCAGCACTTGAACAGAGCGCCATTGAATGCCTTCCACTTCCTTCTTCACCATTGCCAGTGTCAGCACCTGCTACAGCCACCGGAGCACTTGCCACTGCCGAACCATCACCAGCAACAGCACTCGTAGGCATGAGGGTTGGTTTCTGGCAGCGGGCGTCGTACGCAGCGTCCAGCTTTTCTTGCCGCTGCCAAAAGCGCTGAAAGGCTTGAGCTGTGGCCAACGCCACGTTGGCCCATATGTTCGCCCCCAGAGAGGAGGAATGGGAGAGCTCAGAATCGAGGGGCTTGGCGTGCTCCCGCAGCTCCAATGACGTCATCTTCCCGATGGGCACGTACTTTTTCTTGGTTTTCAGCCACCTAGGAAAAAAAGAAGGGTACAAGATGCGTGCGATACAACGCACGAATCTTGAATTAGCTAGCAAACAAAAAACAGTCGTAGCAGCTGCAGGAACCGCAATAGGTAACAACATGCAGCACAAGTGTTCGAAAAAAGAGACAGTGCCAGCGCACCTTTTCCCAAGAGGCCTAACTTCTGCCGAATTGGGATCTTCTCCACTGCTGCTGCCGTTGTCGTCGCAATTTTGATGGTTGGCCATCGCGGCACTGACTACTGGATCTAATTCGTCCAACCCTTCGAACTCTTTCTCCGAGCGCGCCAAGTCCATGGAGCTGATCCGGTGCGCTGACTTGAGCCCTTCCAAATCCACTTGATCGCCCAGCGATACCCACAAGTCTTTCTCTTCCAAGTCCTCCACATGCCCTGCCAAACAGCCGGTCCGATACTCGACCCGAAACAAAGCGGCCAGGCGCCCCGATTTGATGGACTTGAAGTTGGATTCGGATGCCTGAAATTGCCGCCATTTTGAGAAAATAAAAGATCGAAAAAGAAATCAAGGAAGCAAAGCCAGAAGAAATGAAAAGCCAATAATCAACATGGCACTAAATGAGTTTAGCCGAGTTGGCCTCGAGAAGATACCTAAAAAATGAATGGAATATAAAACTTCATATAGTCCATACTAAAATGCATGCACTCGTATTCGATATATATACCGGTTTCCAGCCGCTCACAACACCCGTGACCACTTCAGTAATTTTATTGGACGGCCGGCCTCGCCCTCGCTTCGCTGCAGGAGGAGGCGGTGGCGGAGGTTCTGGAGAGGTCACTGCTGCTGTTGTTGCCTTCGGAGGCCTCCCAGGACCGCGCTTGCTTCCTGAACTTCTGCTACTGCTGCTACTACCACTGCTGTTGGTGGCGCTACTGCTATCACCTGAAGGCATAGAAGCCTGTGTTGTTGCTTCCTCCTTCTCCTCCGTCTCTCCTCTCTCCGCCTCTTCTGCCTCAGCCGCTTCTGCCTCTGCTGCGGCCTTCTCTGCTGCAGCAGCCTGCGCCGCCACATGTGCAGCTAGCGCAGCGTGGAACGCTTCGTATTCGCCTTCCAGCGCAGGTCGCGTCACCATGCGAGAAACGGCTCTCCCCAAATAAGGCGTCCCCCCTGTACGCCAAGGGTACTCGCGCTTGATGAGGGCATCCCCCGAAAATGATGATGAACCTGCTAGTGCTCCTGCAGCTGCACCCTTCTCGTCGCCGTATTCTGCATCTTCGTCAGCACCACCTTTGCCATTTTCTCCTTCTCCTTCTCCTTCTTCTTCTTCGTCGTCTTCATCTTCTTCGTCATCATCCTCCTCGCCCTCGTTATCCTCATCGTTTCCTTTTGCTGCTCGGCGAGCTTCGGCCGCCGCTGCTTTCGCAGCTCGTTTCGCAGCTCGCTTCTCCGCAGCCAAGGCTCGTTTCGCTTTCACCGCCGCGCCTCGCTGCGTCCGTCGCTCTTCCTTGGCCAAGGCGCGCGCTTCGCTTTGCGCCAGGACTTGGTCGCTCTGCCACACGAAGTCGGAAGCCCGCGTGCTCAACACGCACTGCAAGAGCGCAACGTGCAAGCCCTGGCTCAGGGCGCCGCCGCGATCTAATTCGCGCACGAGGACATCGGCTTTGAGGGTGGACCACTCCAGCACTGGCTTGCCATCACCGCTGGCAGAGGCCGCTAGCAAAGACGCACTGCTAGGACCCGTTGAAACATAAGGAGCTCCACCACCGCCGCCAAGACCGCCGCTCCCATAGCCTCCAACTCCACTCAAGGCTAGCAGCATCGCCGAGGAGGAGCCTGGACCCCCACCTCGGGGGCCGAGGGAAAAGATGGCCTGGCCCCCGAACTTGAACCGTAAACGGTACGGCAACACCTTTCCTTTGCCTCGCACTGCATCGCTCACCTCGTTGGCGGTCAAACCCAGCATGGCCGCGCACTCGGCCCCCGACTTGTAAGTGTCCAGCACTTCTCCCGTGACGTCATCGTAGCGCTCCACGGGTTTGAATCCCGCCGGGCCCGTAGGCGCCACCCCGAGCACGTTCCGGTTGGGGCCTTTCATCGGCAGCAAGGACAGCGACAAGGGGTCATATGGACGTGGCAGTGCAGCAGCACCAGCTGTTTGCTTCCTGTCGGCCTTCCCATCGCCCAAAGGAACAGCCGAGGAATCGGCGGCTGGTGCTGGTGCTGCCGCAGGCGTTGCAGAGTCAGCACCAGCACTGGTGGTTGTGACGGCGGTGGAGGTTGTTGTTGTGTCCTCTCCTCTTTCTTTTGACTTTGCACCCTTCGTCGACTCCTTCGAGGCAACAGCTCCAGCTTTTTCGGTTTTTCCCATCTTTTCAGGTTTAGGTTGAGGCACTGGTGCTTTCATTAAAGCTGGAGTTTTGGTCACTGAGACGGAAGCAACCACAGGGACTGGAGCTGCAGCAGCGGTACTGGCACAAGCGGCATCAGCCGCAGCCTTGGAAGCAGCCTTTTTGCTGCCTTTGTTGCCAATCTTGCTGGAAGAAGAAGAAGAAGAGGACGAGGACGATGATGCTTTGGCGGCTTCATATTTCGCAATGTCGGCATTTTTGCCCTTGAACGGGCAGGTGTGCCGCACGTGTTTTCCGGTGGTGCACGCAATGCACACGTTGGCCTCTACTGCTTTCTTCTTCGGTTCTTTTGCTGGCACCACGGCATCGTAATCGGGCTCCACGCTCACAACGTTCCCATGCACAAAAGCTTCTCCAACGGTCACCCCACTGCCACTATCACTGGACGAGGACGAAGAAGAAGAGGCTAACATGGCGGCAGCAGCAGCAGCGCCTGCAGGCGTCACAGCAGAAGTGGCAAACTCGGCATAGGGAAGAGCAGCCGGTGAAGGCGTCAGAGGCACTTTGGGAATCTTCGCTTTGGGCGCTAAACCGCCGCGCGCAACGGCATTCCAGCCCGGGATATGAGGCACCAAGGATTGGGCTAAAGGAGTGGAATAACCCCGCGCAGCTGCCGACGCTAAACCGTTGAGTAGCTCGCAGCACGCGAGGCAATCTTCGCTAGCCCCGGGTGACAGCGACAACTGAGGGCCGCTGATTGCTTCGTTTTCTTCTTCCTTTTCGTCTACTCCTTCGTCTGCTCCCTCTCCATCGGCTTTAGAGTCCATTCCTGCTGCCGTCTCCGTTGCTTCGGCACCAGATGTAGCATTGGCAGCGGTGCTCATTCCTTCATCGTTGCCATCGTCCTCGTCGTCGTTAGATGGTGGCGTAGCATTGGCTGGATCCGTGGACTCAAGAGAGGCCAACCGAACCGCCTAATGAAAGCAACAAAAGCACAAAGGTGGTTATTGACTTTCAAAATTTCAAGTGTTTGCTCAACTTCAGATGAAGCGTTTGCGAACACAACCAAACCATTCTCCCTTCTCGCAAAGCCCTTCTCTTATCTCTACGAGCAGTGCAGCACACCTTGGACTTGGCTTTCTTCATCACCGCACGGTCGTCGAAGCGAACCCAGATCCAAGCCGCACCCACACTGGCCACTGTCCCTGTACCGTAAGTTTCATGCACCACTTCAGCTCCTTCCACGCACCACTCTCGCTTCCAAGCTAGCGCGTCAGCAGAGGCTTTCAAGGCTTCAGCACGGGCCAGCAATTCTTCTTGGTTGTCGACTAGCAACTGCTGCTGCCTCTCTTTCTTCTTTTTCTGTGCACTGCTGCTGCTGCTGCTGCTGCTGCTGCTGCCATTGCTCTCATCTGCAGCGGCATCAGCGTGCCGACTCGTTCCTCGTTTACTGGAAGTTGCCGTAGCGCCCCGCTTGCGCTCTTCGTGATCCTCTTGATCGTCATCTTCTTCCACTGCTGCTTCTGTCTCTGAATCGCCTTCAGCACTCTTGACCTCATCTTCATCCTCCTCCTCGTGCTCTAGAGCCACAAGCGGCACTTGAAGGGCGATTGAGAGGCCGTTGCCTTCTGCTTTGGGCCGAGGCGACAGCGGTACCTCGGGCGGGGGTTCCTGGGCAAGCAAAGAATCTTCGATCGGAAACCTGCTTGCACACATAGAAAAGGGGAGATTCATTAAGGAAGAGAATTGGTTCGCTGAAAAGATGACAAGGTCAATTGTTTGACGCCACACTTGAAGAATAAAGGAGAAAACTATCGAAAGTCCGCTCACAAAAGATGAGAAGAACAAAGGAGTATAAAGGTCAAAAAGAAATTGCCTATTTCATCTTCACATACTTGGTTGAGGTTTCGCGCTTCTCCTTCTCCTTCGCG
>Ga0307959_1001677_pt1 | contig 9582 bp, 10 predicted proteins | sample OrgLakmetagen494_FD_201813 | JGI IMG/M metagenome (GOLD analysis project Ga0307959, IMG submission 201813) | Saline water microbial communities from Organic Lake, Antarctica - #494 | ecosystem: Environmental > Aquatic > Non-marine Saline and Alkaline > Saline | place: Antarctica: Organic Lake...
GAAGGTCTGCGCACTACGGTGGTGCAGTTTACGTCTGCTTCTCTGGGTTTGAAAATCAAGTCTGCAGCATCAGTGCCAGAACTCGTTCAGGTATATTTTTCGACACTATATTCAAGTTAAGGAAAAGTTTTTTTTTCTGAAACGGTGCCTATGCAAAAAGTTTTAAGTTGAACATTATCGAAATTTGTATTCTTGCTTTTGTGAATCTTCTTGTGGCTTTCCTCTTTTCAAATGGTTTCTTCGTTGTGTCTAATGCGACAACACCCTTCATCTCTCTGTAATAAAAGGTGACTGGTTTTGCGCGCAACCCCGAGGATGGCTCGATGCTCCCTGCCGAAGCAAGTGGTCAAGTGGGAGTCGGCATGCTCCTCTTGAAAGTGAATGCGGTTCCACTGTGGGGCCTGAGCTTCAGCCAAGTTGCTCAAGAGCTGAAGAAAGCCGCCACCATCGCGGCCTCGGGCCCGGAAGCTCCGCCGCTCTCGTTGCTGCTGTGCAATTCCACTGATTTCGAAGTGCGCTTTGCGGCGACTCCGTCGGACCTTCTCCTCGCTCGCGTGAGCCTCGGTCTGCCACTCCCACCATCTACCATTTTACCGAACAGTGAACCCAGCGGCAGCTCGAGCAGCAGCAACAGCACCACCACCACTACCCATGGCATTGTCGTCACTGGTTTCGATTTAGCGCCCGGGCCTATAGAAGCATCCGGCCTGATCAAGCCAGGAGATTCCTTAGTCGCAGCCACTAGCATCGGCACTTTTCCTGGGCCGCGCGGGTACCGGGCGGACGTGGCCTCATTGAAGGACGCCAAGTGAGTGTAGGGCTTGGGGCCGTGTTTGTGTGTGTACATGCGTACATGGGTACGTGAGTACATGCGTGCACTTCTGCATTCACACCTGAATTCGTTTCCTTCGTCTTTACCCTTTCTCCTCTTGTACTTTTCGTGCCGTTTACTTCATTGAACTTCTCACGATTCTTTTTCTGTTTCAAACTCGCTCAGGTATCCGCTGCACTTGGACTTTGAAGGTTTCCGCGATTCGAATGTCACCACCTCTCCATCGTCATCGAAGCCAATGAAGCGGGCAATGCGGGTCACCATTCCGTCCAACCCTTCGGGTCGCCTCGGAGTGGTCTTCGGCTGCGGGGACGTAGATGGCCGGCCCATCGTGAAGCGCTTTGATTTGGTACTTCTCTTTGCCTTCCATGCGCTCTTGAAACAGCTCTTCTACTTCCATATGTTTACATTAGAGCATTTGAGAGCAAATTAGTTCTCATGGATGAAGCCGTTGATACCCGAACAACTCCCTTGGCTGGGACTGCACCTGCGTTAATATTTCTGCATTTTTTTTCTTTCTCTCGTTTGCCTTACCGCTTGCGCTTGTTCTTCTTTGCTTGCAGGTGCCCGGGGAAGCCGCGAGAAGCGGCGCGGTGTCACCAGGGCGAGCCCTCTTGGCCATTGGCCGCACCCCCGTAGACGCGTCCCTGATTGCCGCCGCGAACACGAAAGCCAGCGCCCGTAGCAGCATCAGTAGCAGCAGCAGTGGCAAAGAGGGAGGCGAACCCACAGCGACAACGGGAGCAGGGTTGTCAAACCGTTTGAGTGAGTTGGCAGCAGGCGAGCCGTTGCCGCTCGACGATTGCGTGAAGCTCCTCCGCGAGTCACCGTTTCCCATGACGCCGGTGCTATTTAGAGATATGGAGCAGTATTTCGCGATGCGCGACCTCGCATCCACCTCAGGCCCATAAATCTATGACGTGGCAGCTGAGTGAATTCTGAATTATGGGTTAAGTTTGCACCGAGAAACGGCGAATAGAAGTAAGTGCATATTTGAAGAAGGAGGAGAGATGGGCCCTGCTGCTGCTGGTAAATGGGCCATGAATTCTGAATTGCGAATATATTGAAACGTAAAACGGAGGGAGTGTAGAATAGTCGCGCAATTCGGCTTCGACAATCAACCAGTAGAGAGTTATCCTAAATGTTTCTCAGATATACCCTGCATTGTTCGAACTAATTGAAACCCAGATTTTGCCATATAGAAGCCGGCGCTTCTGGCATCTCTGGCATCTGGCATTGGTATACGGCAGTACGGCAGACGGAAAACTCGTAAAATCGTGTTTGGGTCATTCGAATAACGTATTTTTACGCCAATCACGGGCGGGCACACCCCACGACACGGACACGGACGCTCAGACGTAGACGCTCACGAGCAGATACAGAGCAAAGGCACCGTTTTGAGGCTAGCCCGCTCTCGCACGGGTTGAAAGCACACATACGCCTGTTGCGTGGTTTCAAATATCGCTACCTTCATCAAGGGTGCTGCCTTGTATTATACACTCGCGTGGGACTTCAGTCTCTGCTGTAGTAGGCTGAAGCTCACTTGACCTGCCCAGTACCAACGCGATCTTTTCCAGTTCGACAGCATGGCCGATGATGAGCTTCAGTACTGGTGTTCAGTGATAAATGTGACCACATTTGACATTCTGAAGTTAAGGTAAGGGCCTCTTGTTATCGCGCCACAGGTAGTGTCCCAAGATTGTTTACACGCTCGCTCTCACCTTTGTGCTTTTCTCGTGCAGTCGGCGGTTCCAGACACGCCAGCCGCGCAAGCTCACGCTTTACATCCCAGGCGACGACGAGGAATTCGCGCTTTCCGATGGTCGAATCGTGATTTCGCACGTTGAGAGGCACAAGCAGGAAATTATTTTCTTGCGCGACTTGCGAGGCGTTCGCCTCAACAGCAGCGACGACCGCTGCCTCCGCGTCGACTTTACCGACTCCACCTACGACAAAGGCAACCAAAGCCTCATCTTCCGAAACTTCGCTGACCGGCAGTTGTTCGCCCATTTCATTCAATTGGTCACCGACGCAGTGACTTTTTCGGCCGAGAACGAATGGAAGAGCAAACCGCAGCCACCAAAGGCCAGCACTGGAGTGGTTCATAGGGCCGAAACCGTAAACTCCATCGGCATCAAGGTTGAAATCAACGTTACCCTCGATTATGCTGCTCGCTCATTAGAATTTGGTACGCCGTCTAGTACAGGGGCTGAAGACGAATCCACTATCATGCGCGCTGTCGATACCGCGAGCATTCAATTGCACCACGGCAGTGCAAACCGGCTCGACCTACAGTACGAAGACACGAACAATACCTTGGACGATCTCGGCACCACTGGGAGCGGTGCTACAGGCATCGGCGTTCTGAAGAAAGCGCTGGCTGAGAAAGAAGTAGTGTCAGTTGTGTCAAAGAGAAAACGCATTGCCCTTACCTTCAAGAGCGTTTATGCGCGAGAGCGGTTTGCTGCTCGGTTTCGAGCCATCAAGCAAGGCGTCGTTCCCACGGGCCAGCCTCCTGCGGGAGCGTCGATGGTCGGTACAGGTTCAACGACGCTCTCTACAGGAGAAATGTTGCGCATATTTTGTGGCTCATTTAACACCGGTGACAAGCCGCCTCCGAAGACTGTGACTGAGCTCGACCAGTGGCTCAAGTCAGGCGAGTTCGACATCTACGTGATGTCTTTTCAGGAATGCTCACAAGCTACCAAGTGGCAAAAAGCTCTAAAGAATTTGCTTTGTGGCAAAGAAGCATCCAACAAGTGTGACCACCGCCTCAAGCAAGAGCGCGCAGCTATGGGAAGCAGCTCAAATAGGGTGGCGGGCATTGGATCCGGATTCGTTATGTTTGCTAAAGAGCGCCTCTGGGACATTCATATCATGATGGTACGTCTACAGAGACTTCCTTTTAGATTCTTTCTCTTCTATTTTTTTTGTTCTTTTGCTTTCATTATTTCTCAATGTATACCAGGTGGTTCGAGGAGACTTGGCGGCGCGTCTGACAGACGTGACGACCACTACTGAGGCAACAGGCTTTGCTCACATTTTAGGCAACAAAGGTGCAGCTGCAATTGGTGTCACCCTTGATCACAGCACTCGCTTAGCATTCATCAGCAGCCACCTCGCTGCGCGCGGCACGCGCATTCGAAAGCGCCAAGAAAATTACATGGAAATTTGCAACGGCATGAAGAAGCTCCGGCTTTTCGACGGCAAAGACAGCGTTGAATGGATGCACACGTACGACCACGTCTTTTGGATGGGCGACTTGAATTACCGCATCGATTTGGGGCAGCCAGGCACGCCTGAAGAGTTTGACAAAGTCCTGTCGCTTGTGCGCAACCAAAACTTGGCGCACCTTCAAAAGGCTGACACCCTCATTTATCAAATGACCACGCAGGCCTCTTTTGTAGGCTTCCAGGAAGGCCCAATTAACTTTTTGCCCACGTATCGCATGATCAAGGGCGCTGCAGGTTACAACAACAAAAATAACCAAAACCCCAGTTACACCGATCGGGTCTTATACCGTTCTGCCCCAGGCGAGAGCAAGAATTTGTCTTTGCAGTGGTACGAGGCAGCCATGGGCATTACTCTAAGCGACCATCGCCCCATCGCCGCTGGTTTTGAGTTTGTACCACGGCAGCCATTTGCCTTGCAGGACGGCATGCACCGCGTTGGCGCAGTCGACGACTGCCTCATATTTCTGAGGTCTTTGACGTACATCGCGGTACCTGAGCCGTCCCACGCAGGACTCACGGAGTGGCAGAAGTCGTTTTCTTACGACGGGTCCAGCGCACCTTTGTCGTTCGCTGTGCGCCACAACGAGTCGTTCCTGCCGCACAGCGTGCATTCGAAGCGGCCCGTGCCTTGCGTGAACCCTGACGCCTGCAGCAAAATCGGCGGCTTCACTGGTTTGACGTCGGACGCCGTGGAGCGTGCCATCTGGGAAGGTGCTGCGCCTGTGTGGACTTCTCAAGACTTCATGATGCTTCGCCCAGCAGTTACGGATGGTCAATGGCTTTCCCAGCAATACCTCACCATGACCGTGTCCAGAACGCCCAATGCGTCGTCGCAGAAGCCGACCGAACAAGAATGGGCCAAGGAAACAAACAATTCAAGCAGCCAGGACAACGCCGTCACGAACTTGATCGCGCAAGTGCAAGTGCCCCTCGCAGAATCTTTCGCCACCGCAGTGCAAGCGCTGCGAGAGAGTGCCGCCGTAGGGCGCGCGAGTTACGTTCGCGGAAGTGTGAGCGGAGCAGGCAAGTTTGGTGGTGGCGCAGACCGCTTGAGCTCTGCAGGTTTTGCTCCGATGGACGGCGGCGACGACGATTTTGGCGACGACCATGCCTCCGGCGACCGCATGCAGTCCTCGGTGTATTCCGAAGCCATGCCATATTCGGGCAACTCCTTGATGCCACGCGGCGGCGGGTTCAAAGCCAACCAAGCCGGGAGCGCGGCCGAAAGGCTGCACCGCGCCCAGCAGCGCACTCCCTGGGACCGGGCCGTGCTGGAAAGCGGTGACGTGACCCTGTACCCACCCCTGCAAGACGTGTACTCGCCCCAGGAGGACGGGGACGACGATAGCTACGGCTCCGGAGCCAACGGCCACGACGAAGACGGTTTAGGCGGCATTGGCGGCGGCCGCGGTGGGGGATCGTTCTTCAGCGTGCCTGCGTATTTGCACGGGAAGTTCGTGGGGATCGTGTGCGGACGCGTGGAGATGGTGCCTCTGCACGGTGTAGTTCACGGTGACACGCTCGACGACGTGTTGTTCAAGCTAGGCACCTGGCACGACGTCTCCAAGCGAATGCATTTCGACCACACGTTGCACGCTACGTCGGCGACCAGCAAAGGTGCGGCCACCGTGGCGCAGCAAGCCGCGAACTCGTCTGCGGTGGTGACGAGGTCCAGGGGCAATACAGGGAGGCAATTCAGCACCGAACCGCATGCCTCCATGATGGGAGGAGGTGGTTTAAAGCCTCGGCTAGTGCGAGAACAGCAGCATTTCTCTGCTGCTCCCATTCAGAACGATGGCAGTGGCGTGGGCCAGGATGACGCGTTGAAGTTTGGCGACCTTCAAATTGACTCCAAGTACTTCGGTAGCAGCAAGGAAGCAGATGGTGGTGGTGCCACCGTAGGGTTTGCGGCCGATTCCAATGACAATACTTTTGGGGGGCCTGCGCATGGGCCTCTGGGAACTGAAACCCTTGTGATTAACTTCAACGCCAAGCGGCAGAAAGTGCTCGACAAAGAACGCAAGACGCAAGTGCTCCAGTTCGTGAAAAGTGCAGCAACGGAATTGTCGTCGCGCGGCAGCACCAGCAGCCGTCTGACGGTAAGCGACCTGGGCGATGACGACGACGACGATGACAACGACGACGACGATGGTGACGACGACGAGGGCACCGAAAGCGACGCGAGTGGCAGCAGCAGCAACGCCAGCAAAGTCGGGTCAGCGGCGTGGCAACTCGAGCATCCGGTGTGGATCGAAGGCGGCATTGCGCGTGTCGCAGACGGAAGGCGCTTGCGGGTGGTAGACGAGAAAGACGACGATGATCATGACGTGGATGATGATCAAGAAGGAGGCAGCCAACTTGACCCTGCTGCTGAAAGCAGCAATACCCGCCGCTTGCCGTTGCCTCCGCTCGCTTGTTGCGTCACCGGCCAATTGTTCGGGTCGGACGGGTCGGAAGACTTCGTGTGTTTGCGGCGGCCCAGCATGGGCGCGAACAACCAGTTGTTCGACTTTTACAGCCGGGCTGGCTTTTTGAAGCACTACGGCGATCGTGTCGACGCTGGAACTTTACAGGTGATGATGTAGACGATGATTGTGCGACGGTTAAGAGAGGAGCATCTTTGTTTTCACTCTTTTGTTTTGCTGAGCTTTGAACTTTCAATACTTCGCATGCAGAATCTCAAATTTTATATTCTTCCATGTTCTTCTTTCCTTTTATTTTAACTTATCGTTGATTTCCCTCTTCTTATGGGCCAAATCCTATTCTTAATGCTCCAATGTAATAGCCCTTGAAAGAGCACGGCCATTTCGTGACCGCTCTCGGTGGCCTCAAGTTCAAGACCGAAAACTTTCGGTGCGCGCACAGCGGAGTCGAGCTGTTTGGCGTGCCCTTTTACGAGCGCGGCGGGCGATCGTACTGCGAAGCAGCTTTCCTGGAGCTCTTCCACTCTTGTCCTGGATGCCTCGAACCTGTGCGTATCCCTGTTTTGATCTGATCTTTAAAATTGCCGTTTTTCAAAATTGCTCCTTTTTTTTTTTTTTTTCGACAACAAAAGGAGATGAACAACACAACATCAACATTGAAAGTTGATGCACATATTTTGCTCGTGTATAATATATTCGTGTACTGCCTCTGCACACCATCTGCAGGTGGCTTTGGACGACCCAGAGAAAGTCAACGCCCTCGGGTCGGTGTGGCATGCGCAGCATTTGGTGTGTGTCTCATGCGTCGCCAACAGCACGACTACTACTACCACTACAGTGGGGGAAGCAGCTGATGGAGTAGGGGCAGGACCTAATGCTGCTGCGGCCACTGATGCCCTTGGTGCCGGAGCACCTACTCCTCCTCTCACGGGGGGGGGCTCGTCCTTGCTGGGGCAGCAGTGTTTTGCGCATGACGCGAGCGATGGCCAGGGCGTGCAGCCGTACTGCGAAACGTGCTACGTGACCAACTTCTGCCCGCAGTGCGGCGGCTGTGGCGAGCCTATCAATTCAGCCATCGAAGACGTCCTGGAAGCGAGTGGCGCGTACTGGTAAAGAGCCAGGGCAGTTGCTTAGGCTTGTGTGCATCTCAAGTTTGGGCTAACGTACAAGATCCTTTGCAGTACTGTTTTCTGTTCATGTGTGCCTTTTACTTGTTTTTCTAAATACATTTATGTGAATTTCTTGAATGCGTACCCTTGCTTATCGTCGACACTTTTTCTTTCCAATATCAGTCATTTGATTGTGTTTTTTTTGTGTTTATTATGCTTTCCTTCGAATCTCTCCTTTTTCTCTTTTGTCCATTCATTGTATACAGGCACGTGAATCACTTTCGGTGCGTCGACACTGGCGAACCTTTGGTCGGCGATTACTTTACAGTGGAAGGCCTTCCGTACAGCCCTGAAGCTTTCTACCGCCTCTTCGGGAAACGGTATTGATTGGTGGAAAGCAAATGCCAACACCCTCTTTTCTTCTATTGCTTGCATGCTCTTCAACTCATGCTCTTCCAACTTCATGACACAGTTGTGCTACGTGCTGTGAGACCATCACCGGCGAAGCTCGCGTGGAAGCACTGGATCAAACCTGGCACCCGGAATGCTTCATTTGCTCCCACACCGGCCTGCCGTTAGCGGATCTCACGCCGTCGTCTCGCCGAGCCTCGTCCTCCTTGTCGTCTTCTTCCTCTTCTGCTGTACCCAGTGCCGCCACTCAAAACAACAACACCAGCAGTAGTGCTAGCGGAGGCATATCCTACGAGTTTTGGGAGCACGAGGGGCGGCCGTACAGCCGAGGAGCCTACTTTGAAAGGTGAGACACGGGAGAGATAGTTTGTGGGAACTTTTAGATAATATTCAAATACACGTGAATATTGCACTCCTTCGTACTGCATTTTCACCTTTGATTGTGGATTTAACTAATCATATATGCTTCCATGCGTGGGTTTATATGCTTTTTAGGTTCGGCGACCGTTGCTACTTTTGTGAGGAGCCTTGTGTCGAAGATCAGCGCGTCACCACCCCACTGGTGCCAGTCGACAGCGACGACAACGATTCTAACAGTGGTAATGGCAGCAGCGGCAGTGACGTCGTAGAAGTTCGGCGCGTGTATCACCCGGAGTGTTTGCATTGCGTGGCCTCGGGGCACCCTCTGGGCGGGTCTATAGCAGGCGAGTCAAGCGATGACGTGCCCGAAGTGTTCTTTGGCGACGATGACGGGTTGCCTTATTCGGAAGACGCGTGAGTTGTTCTTCCCTCTAAAATTAAAATTATACTTCACATAGACGTCGCGCCAAATTCGTCTCTACTGCTTAACCCCTCAATTTTGTCTGTGATAGCGTTACCGTTTGTAATTATTTCATGACCTTGGTGAATGAATATCCTTCAATCTTGATACTTCCTCCGTTTACCTTTACGCTCTCTTCTTTTCTTCCCCTATCATGTCAACCTCTTGTTTGACAGGTACGTGTCCCAATTTCGCGCCTGTTCAGCGCTCAGTGGTCGGTTTTTCACGGAAGGCGAAGAAATATTTTTCTCGAATGGCCTACCTCTCGGCAAAGAAGATCTTATTGAGGTACTCGCCTTGATCCTTATTATCTCCCTTCACGTTTTTCCTATCCAGGAACTTAATCATGAATAAGCACCTTTTTCAATCCTTCTACTTCGGATGCCCCATTATCTCTCTTGCAACCAACACATAGGTCTTCCACGAGCATTGGTGCGCGGGCTGTGGTGACGCCATCACCTCCGGCAAAATGCAAGTAACGCCCACCGTCGGGAACTTCAAATGGCACCCAACCTGCCTCGCCAACTACCAAGCCAACGCAGCTGCGGCAGCGCCAGCGGGAAGTCAATCAGGCAATGCACCGCCACAATTAACGCCGCTGGTAGCAGCCAATGGCGCCACTGCTGCTGGAGTCGGCATAGATCCGTTTGAAACTGACCGAAAGCGTTGCGCGCGCACGGAAGCTGCCAAGACAAAGTTTGCGACTGCCGTAGAACACCGATTAGTGCAGCGGAAGGCAGTGTTGGCAGCAGCG
>Ga0307959_1001699_pt1 | contig 9517 bp, 9 predicted proteins | sample OrgLakmetagen494_FD_201813 | JGI IMG/M metagenome (GOLD analysis project Ga0307959, IMG submission 201813) | Saline water microbial communities from Organic Lake, Antarctica - #494 | ecosystem: Environmental > Aquatic > Non-marine Saline and Alkaline > Saline | place: Antarctica: Organic Lake...
CGTACCTCGAGAGACGACGGAATAGACGTGATCGCACCACGTACCTCGAGAGACGACGGAATAGACGTGATCACACCTCGTACCTCGAGAGACGACGGAATAGACGTGATCGCACCTCGTACCTCGAGAGACGACGGAATAAACGTGATCGCACCCTCGGTAGACCGAAATCAAAAGAGGTTCAGGACGATAGACATAATCGTACCCAGGCTCAAACGTCCCAATAACGAAGACGACGACCGCTACGTGCGTTACATAGACATCATACACCCTACTCCGTTCGAAAACGACGATGACGCCACACACGATAAAGATATGATATATCCAACGACACCAACTCCAACCGGTACGGTAGATTCGTTACCCACTCCTCCGTCTTCTCCGGAACCGTCTGACGATGAAAAGGGCAAAATGGTAGACCCTCTGTCCATACAACGCCATCCGAGGCCGGACAGGCCTTCGCACGGGCCCGAAATTGGATTGGCGGTTAATCAATCTCAGTTGACGAAAAACCCACGGAACCCTAGCTGGCTCTTCCTCGTTGTAGCGATATCGCTTTTGACGGTATTGTTCGTGGGTGTAATCGGCAGAGGGGGAGACGAGGAGGGGTTCGCCGAAGAGCACGAAGAAAGCACCACGGGATCGTCGGCTCTTCCTACGCGATACGACCTCGCCAGTTTGAAATACATGTACGGACAAACATATACACACAAGACCAGCGCGGCGATAGCACTGTTGGCGTTCACTTATATATTTTAAATCCGTTATAGTGCACCGCCTTGACGTGTCGCTCTTCTTCTGTCCGTTCGTTCTTCTTTTGCCTCTGCCTCTTGTTCTTATTTTTGTTCTTGGTTTGGGCACATCCTTCGCCTCCTTCTCCTTGTCTTCCGTTTGTACAGCGTTTTTTTTTGGTCGCCGTCGTCGTGTTCTTCGCATCGTTTCCCTTCTTACTGATCGTCTTCTTGGTTTTATTCAAGGTGGCCGCTTTCTTCTTTGCGGCGTCTTCTTCAGACACGACAGTCGCCAAGTCGGCGTGCTGGTCCAGGAACGTGGTGATGAACCTGTAAGCCTGAAACAGTTCGTTAGCGTTCACGACTCCAGTGATTATGACTGGACCGCTGTGAAACGTTAGGATGGTGACGTCCCGGGCCACGGAGTCGGAGCTCCTCACATTGTACTTGAGGTTGAGTCCCGCGTGGAAATAAGGGTCGTAACAGGCGTCCAGGTCGTACTTGTCGAACAACACCTTCTGGAGCTTGGGGAGGTTGAAACGGTGACGCTGGATGAGGAAATTGGTGTTGACGAGTTGCACGTTGAATCGTTTCAGGGAAAAAGGAGGCATGGTCGATTTCCCCGCTCTCTTCGAAAAGTGAGCAATGTCCAGCAGACCACACACGATGTCGCAGACCTCGACGCATTCTGTCACCGTCTTACACCCGGTGATGTGTAAAGCCCCGTTACAGAACATCTTGATGGCCTTGTTGTTGCGGTCGGACCGCTCTTCGGGATAACGGATAATTACCGCATTCTGGAACGTTTTTCGTTTTTTGAGTTCCGTCTCATCCTGATCCCCTTGCCTGGCCTTGTCGCCGTCGTCCTGTTCCTCACGTGGCACACTGTCGAACTTTTTATAGACGTCGTGCTTGTCGGGGTGCGAGAACTCGAACCCGTGCACCCCCTTGGAAGCAAGGAATTCCTTGATCTTGTTCTCGTAAAGCCGTTTCGACGTCTTCTTCAGGTTGATGCGGTCGTTCGACAATATGCACATAATGGTCATGGTGGCGATGTTGAGTGGGCCAGGTGCGATGGCGGTCATGGTGGAATTGTGCGTTCGTATGTCCGCCATCGACTTAGACATCGCGATGTCGAACCTCGTCGCCTTTTCTGCCACCGGAGGATCTACCTCCGCCTCCGCCTCATCGTCCATTGCATAGAACATGCCCCCTCCTCCGCCCTCAGTGGCAAAATCGTCCAGGGTGTCGAAAACGTCAAAGTCCATGTCCAGCATCGCCAGGTCCTCCATGGTCAGCTCCTGGAGGTGTTGGCTCATGTTGTTTGTGACTTGTTTTGAAATCGGTCGTAATTAAATATATATATTTATTTTTGTTATATCGATCGTCATCGAGTTCAAAAAAAAGGAGTTGGTTTCCTCTTTTTCCGTGTTTATGTATAGAAATGGCACGCAAACCAAAAGGAATTAGAACGTCTAAATGAGCGTTTGTTTCCGCTCTCAATGTATCAATGTATCCGCACGGTTCGAAACAGCGAATTGGTCGTTTGTAGAAACCGATTTCTCGATCACGTTGTTGAAGTCGGCGGTAAATACATGAGATCGGCTGGATTGTTGACCACTCTCCCCGCACGGTTCAAAAATTTGAATCGCGTGACGAACCTTTCCACCTCGTGCTCGTTCCTGAGCACGAGACGAGAAGGGTCGAAGTAAAACGGACGCATTTGTTTGAATTTTTCGGCCTTGAATGGGCCGACTATGTTTGTTTTTACGTCCAATGCGGGTATTACTGGACCCGTACAGGCTGTCACGAACTCTTTGAAGGGGGTGGGCGAAAGGATCGTGCTCGACGTTTCACGTAAGTACGTGTCGCGCAAGCTAAACATGTGGACCACCAGGTCGTAAAGCTCTCCTTCTTTCGCACTTCGTTGATAATGCATCTCTCGGGGTAAGAGGATGGGTGGAGGAGGACCGTCGCGATCGTCTAGGTGATACGTCCTTCCTTTCTTTTTGTTCCCTTTCTTTTTTCTGCCCCCTACATATCCGTCTTCATACCCATCTCCTCCTCTTCCTCCACCTACACTCCCGTCTTTTGTCACTCGTGCACGTAGCCTGAACATCATCAGATACATCACCGTCAGTGAAAAAGTTCCCATCTGAAGATTCACGGCTTTAATAGCGGTTGAAGCAGTTGAAGCAGTTGAAGCGGCCACGTTTGTGCCTACGCCTGTGCTAGTGGCAGGCTGCGCTGGTGGAAGCGGTCGAGTGTTCGATCCAGCCTTGACGATGTCCGATACCGACTGAAACGGTATACATTTATGGTTGTTGTCTATTATACGGGCCAACACAGTTCCGTCTTTACCTATGAACTCGCCCAACCTGCCTATGAAGTCGAAAAATGCGTTGTACTCCACGTACGAGATTTGCGCCTCGTGCTCTTGATGATAGACCTGTATCAGGACGCGGTGTAAATCCGACGCGTCCACCGCAAAATTAGTGGACACCACATCCAATACCGAAGGTTTGGCGTATGTGTCGGTCGGTTTTGTTCGCGAGTGGGTCTGTCTCCCCTTATGGTTTTGCACGACTCTGGCTGTCACTGTGGCGTAGTACGCCACGGCTGTGTCTCCTACCACGACAACCGATGTCCTTCCGTTGACGAAGCGCGCGACGAGCTCGTACACGCGTTGACTCCTGTCTATATCGTTAGGCGTTGGAGAAGACGAAGGCGACCATGAGTCCTCTAGCGGAAAATGTTTGAGGAGAAGTACCAGCCTGGAAAAAGACTTTTCGAGGCGCCAGTAAGACAGCATGGGGTCGGTGAGGATGCGCATGTAGTCGATGAGCATGACGTGCGGGTGCACGAGGTCGAGGCGGTGACGTCGCAGGGTCGCGACGTCCGGGGCGGAGGTTGGTTGTGCGTGCGTGGGAGAGAGCGTGGGGAGCGACGAGTAGATCCACTTGGGCATATATGATATGTCGCAGCATCGCCAGCCCTCTACGCTCACGGTGTATGTCTCGAAGTGGTGCGCCTCCATGCCCAGCACCTTGCCGTAACCCTGTCGCTGGAGGCGCAGGCACAACGTGACGACGTCCCTCACCGGGTCCGGAGTGTAAAACTCGACGTCCGGCACGTCGTCGGTGTCCTTGTAGATCACGTCTTTGGGGTCTTTTCCGCGTATAAGTTCGTTCAGGGCCCAACCACCGTAAACTATACGGCCCCGTTCCGATATGTAGGCCAGTATGTCGTCCATGATGGCGATCTTGCGCCTCCTGATGTCCAGCGTGTCCCTGACCAGCGGCCGCTGCGCCTTCTGCTGTTCCTGTTCTTCCTCGGGTCGCTGTTGTTCTTGGATTTTGCGAAACTTCTGACGATCGACCTGTGTGCGGAGGTCTGCTGCGTGTTGTACCAATGCCGATGCTTCCTCTGATCCGTATGGAGAAGCCACCTTGGATGCCGAACTCGAGTTCGATTTTGAAATCGGATCCGGTCTCAGACTTGTCCGTACACCTGTCCGTACACCTGTCCGTATATGTGTCCGTTGTTCTTGCATCCGTCTCTTTTCTATTGTCGTCTTCTTTTTTTTCGGCGAGGGCGCCAGGTTCGTTTCCTGGGTCGGTTTACTTAAAGATGCTAGAGAAGCGTGTAAGATTCAACAAACTAGAGTTCATCGCACCACCCCCTTTTTTTCCTCTTCCTTTTTCCTCTTTTCACGCTCTCGACCATGCGTACCGAAGACCAAGTCGTGGCCACTGCAGCTGCTGCCAACAAGAACACACAACCCGAGAAGGCGACTACGACTACCGCCACCACCAAAAAAGGGGTGAACAACGCGCAGTCGAGCGAACGCAACACCAAAGACGTAATGAAAGACGTGGCCGGGACCAACGGCAACGCAAACGGCAGTGGCAAACGGAAGAAGAGGAGCGACACCGACACCGACGCTAAGACGACTACGACCAGGAGCAATGTCGAGGGTGATATCACCGCTGACATTTCGGCGAACGAAAACGACAATAAGCCCAAGAAGGCGAAGAATGCGGAAACGTCGCCTTCAGAACAGAATGCGAAAGAGGAGGGCGAGAACGTCGACGATGGTCCGGAAGAGGGCGCGAAGAAGGGACAAGAAGACCTATTCTCGGTTTTACAGGAGGGTCTCCAGTCCATCGTGACGATCATCAAGACGACATCCAAGAACCTGAACGCCCTCAAGAAGGAGCACCTGCGTGTTAGCAAAGCCTCGACTCTCGTCGGCGTCAAAAAGAAGCAGAAGAAGCAGAAGAAGCAGCAGAGGGGCGAAGATGACAAGCCCCGTGTAGCGAGCGGCTTCACCAAGCCCGCTCCAGTGTCCGACGAGCTGTGTGCATTCTTCGACGTGGAGCCGGGGACGCATATGGCGCGGACGAAAGTGACGAAGGATATTTCCAAGTACATCAAGAGCAACGGCCTCCAAAACCCGGAAGACAAGCAACAGATCCGTCCGGACGCCAGGTTGGCCACGTTGTTGATCGTCCCCGAGGACAAACGTGGCGAGCCTATCACCTACTTTTCGATGCAGAACTACATGAAGCACAACTTTCCGAAAAGAGCCGCAAAAACAGCGGTCTCTGAAGGCGACAGACTGACCGAGAAAGTGGCGGACGATAATGTGGCGGAGGCAAGGCCATAGACGGAAAGGAGTCGAGTCGATTCGTTTGTACCATAAAATTTGACACGTCCAGTGTCATTGTATCTTATTTCGTTGACATGATATAGACGCATGTAATAGTGGGACGCCAGTTGCATTATAGATATATATTTGAAGGAGGGAGTGAACGAGATTAACCCAAATGGCAGACACATCTGAAAAGCAGGAAAAAAAGAAGGAGGAGGAGGTACAGAAACATAGACATGTACACACCCAGACAGTTGCTCCTGCAAGAGAGGACGTCATGAACTCCCCCACGTCGTCAAGTGTGGGTCACACCATGAAAAGCATGTTCAAAAAGATGCTCCGAGGTGCCTTGGACGCCTTGGACGAAGAAGACATTGACGAAGAAGGAGAAGGAGAAGGAGAAGGAGAAGTAGAAGACTTGGCCACGACCGAGTCATTGGAGTCCTATGAAAGCAGCTCCATGATAGATAATTCATTCGTTGTGAATAGCGCAAGTGGTGAGTTGATGGAGGAAGAACACCAGTACGTTGCCAACTACATGAATAGGTTCAAGAAGAGGTTGGCCACGCAGACACAAAAAGTACATCCTCAGCACACCTATCACCTTCGAGAGACCGCCAATGATTTGGCCAGCAACACTGAGGAGGATATAGTGCGGCTGGGACTGAGGGTCCTGAATGTATGCCGTATCATGCTGTGCAAGCTAAACAAGTACTTTGAAGCGTTTGATTACATCCGTGTCCTTCACCACGATGATAAGATAGTACTGGAGTGCCCGCATTATTCTCGTGACCGCGTATTCTACGGGCCCAAGAGTGTGTCTACGTTCGTGTGCCTCGTCACGAACACGTCCACTATTCCGTCTGATATTTTGAAAGAGGTGGACGACTTCGTCAAAGACAAAAGCGCGGAGGACTGCATTGTACATCTGCTAGACAAGTTTGTTGATGTTGCGTCACCTCTTGAAGATGACAGAATGCGTTTTCGAGTCAACCTGCGCAGCGAATTGGACAGGTTGACCTCACTGCCACGCGCGCTGGGTGCGCCAAGTGCAGCGAAGCCTTCGTCTGAAGCACACACTCCCAATGTAAAGGCACAATCGAATGCCGCTGTCACACCTATCACGGCACGTAGACATGTGACTCCCTCGAAACGCAAGGCTGATACGCATGAGGAGGCGGAGGCGGAGGCGGAGGCGGAGGTGGATACAGAGGGAGTAACAGAGACAGACCGTGAAACAAAAGACAAAAAAAGGTGAAAGACAACATGACAGAGATTGAGACGAACAGTGCTTGCCATGCCATGTTTTTTTTGAGAGTGTCGATCCTCTACTTGATGTCGTAACCCATTGATTTTTCTCGCATGGACGCCGCGTCTATCCACGCCTGCGTGAATCCTTCGAGCGTAGCTTCCAGGCGTTTCAGGCTCCCGATTAGGAAAGCCTCGATGTTGGTGGAGGGGTCGCTGACCTTGACGCGCAATACGATGTAGTGTTCGAGGGGGTGTGGTTGGTGGTACCCGACGTAACTGATCGGTTTTTTGTTGTTATCTTGGTAAGTGTCGTCGCGGAAGACGTACTGATAGATCATGGCCTGTATCAGATTTCCGCACGTATGGTCTTCACCGGTCAGGCGTATATCGTACACCGTCCCCTCTGAGTCGTCTTCTTCGCCCTGTTTTCCCACGTCGACTACAGTAGCGACGTCTATGTCCACCTTGTCGATGTCGCGGTTTTCTAGGGCCGTCCTGATAGTAGTGATCCGACGGGTGAGTACGGTGAAACCCCTATACACCAGGTACGCCGCACGGAGGCCACACTCGCTCTCGAGTCGAAATTCGAAAGCGTTCGCCTCACCATATTGGTTTTTGTGGAAGTAGCGCATGGCCTGTAGCGCGTCGAAATTACGGCGACTGGTGGACCCAGACACGAGCGAGAACGCTTCATCCGCAGCTTTTTTGTCGATCGCGTTCACAAAATAGCACGCGCTGACGGGGCACCACCTCGCGTGGTATTCACCCGTCTTTATAGAAACGCGGCAATAAACTTCTAGCTCTTCTTCGTCTCCGTACGGGTTCGGTTTGAGTTTGGTCAGGAGAATGTGTTCACCGGTAATAGGACAGGCGGGAAACAACGTGTCGCGAAGGGCGGCATCAACCGGATTGCCGTCTTTGTCCATCACTTGAATGTCCTTGGACGTCACGAGCACAACACCGGCGCGGTCTTCGTCCTCGTCCTCGTCCTCGTCATCGTCTTGGTCGTGGCTACCTTGTCGCCGTTTCACGTGTATCTTGAATCCGTAGATGTTCGGATCTGCTTCCAGAAGATGCAGCTGTCTTTCGTCTACGCACACCGGTACGAGCGCAATGCGTTTGCCGAGCATTTCGTTGTAGATGGGAGATGTGTTGCGGACAATGTGCACCCCCCCGGATGTCGGAGCGGATGTCGGAGCGGATGTCGGAGCGGATGTCGGAGCGGATGTCGGAGCGGATGTCGGAGCGGATGTCGGAGCGGATGTCGATGGAGTAACGGTCGCCTGTTGTTGCTGTGGCTGTACGAAGTCGAACGCGGCGCTCGGTACGTGGGCCACGATAGTTCGCCTTAGCGCGTTGACGATGGCCAGGTCGACGCCTCTGATTTGGAAACGGAGGTGTTTGTCGCCATGAGTCGAGACGATGTCCGAGAAGAACGGCGATGACGTAGGAGTGGAAGCGGAAGCGGATGCCATGGCGGTGTTCGTCGGTTGGTTGGTCGGTTCTTCCATTCGTTCGTTTGTGGTAAGTATTTTTTTTTTATATTTTCCGAATGGTGCGCTCTCTTCGCGGATTATTTATACGGAACAATTTTAAGCTTATCCGCCAAGACGCTCGTTGTTATTTCCCGGCACATCGTCGATGTCGAAACCCGTCCTGTACTTCAGCAACTACTGTGAGTACTGCAAGACCGTGCAGAACTTCATCCTGAAGAACTGCATTCAGGCAGAGTTCGCGTACGTGTGCGTAGACACACACCGTCATCTGGTTCCGCGCGTCATCCGGAGCGTTCCCAGTATGATATTGGCGACAGAGAAGCGCCTTCTGACGGACGAAAACGTGATGCGATACGTAGAGGGATGTTGTCGGAAAGAAGTCGAGGTCGAGGCGATGGAAGGCAACTCCAGTCTGGCAGAATCGTTTTCGTGGGTCGACGACAACGCTCGGAACGAGAGGGAAAACGACGGCAAGAACATCAGCGGTTCGAGGTTCGTGTGCGCCAAGTTCGGCAACGACGGCATACAGAACGATGTATGCGGAGCGATGCCGAAGCCCATAGACGCGTCGACACTCAAGTCGAACCAGACGTCGGACATGGACGCGGCTCTCGCGCGGTTAAATACCGAAAGGACTAACGATTACGCGTCAGCTCCCGGGCGGTTTTGATATAAGGAAACCGCGCCTAAATCCGTGCAAAGAGAGAAACAAACCACGCGAACATGAATTTTCACGCAGTCTTCAACAAAAAGCTATTGGATTTCGCGGACGATCTCCAGAACTTGAAGCAAGACATCGGTGCGACCATCCCCGAGATCGACTCCCTCCGCCCTTTCGTACTTCTAGCTTCAACATTCGACCCCAGCAAACCACAACAGATGTTCCACGAGCACGTCGTATCGAAGTACGAGAGTCAGATAGCGCGGAAAGACGAGCAGTTTTTCATGGAAGAACGGTACGATGAGGTGGCGTCTGGCGGAGATGCGGGAGGAGGAGGAAACATCGTGGACATGTTGAAACGCGTCTGGCGCGACTTGTCGCCAGATAACAAGGACGCCATCTGGCGCCACCTTCACGTCCTGGTGACTTTGAACAACCGGTGCCGCAATTGACAAAGATAAGTGTAGGAGCCGTCATTGTCAACACCGAACAGTGAATATGCTGTTACCCGTGCGGTTCTTTCGCGAAGGAGAAGGATGTGACAGTTCCTTCGCGTCGACGTTTTTCTATTATGATAAAACAGAGATCGAAGACTCGTCGTGGAGTTTGGTGGACACGTTGGGATGCAGGTACGTACACACGTCTACGTCTTTCCGTGTGATCGTCATTTACCAGGCGTCCACAATCGAGACTCGTCGCGAACTCTGTTCAGAAGACGACGACG
>Ga0307959_1001704_pt1 | contig 9507 bp, 7 predicted proteins | sample OrgLakmetagen494_FD_201813 | JGI IMG/M metagenome (GOLD analysis project Ga0307959, IMG submission 201813) | Saline water microbial communities from Organic Lake, Antarctica - #494 | ecosystem: Environmental > Aquatic > Non-marine Saline and Alkaline > Saline | place: Antarctica: Organic Lake...
ATATAATGGCTTTCATTTCAACTTATGTTGTTTTGTTTAGCTAGGAAGACGATTTACAGTAGTATGGGCAGGTGTCCCATGCTTGTTTTGAAAACTGCTGTAAGAACGGAGTGCCACCATTTACCTATAGTTAGGTAAAGGTCGACAGTCTACGATAGATGGCGGACGGCACATCGATAAACTATGACGTGGCCATCAGATGGGCGGATTCCATCGAAAATTACTATGACGAACTGTTTCGAATGTACGGTAAAGTCAGATGGCGGGGAGTCTTTTCCTCAACCTGATCCCTCAGAGTCAGAGATACTCCGTCTCTACCGATACGACCGCGCGCATAGAGGGCATAGAATGCATGTTAGATGTTGACGATGACGATGACGGAAGAGGATAACGAAATCGAGAACGAGACAGACTGGCCGTAAATTTATCGAATACCACCCGCAAGTTCACCCCCCATCTTTCGGTAAAAGTGTGCGCCTCTCCCCGACCCAACGTCAGCAACAGTGTGACCTCCGGAAATGAGCTATCGGCGTTGTTTTTACCGTTCTTTCGGTTGTCGACGGTGTGAATCGCGACCCTCTCGACGTGTTCCCCGAGAAGTCCGGTGTCGTAAAGAGTGGCGTTCCGGTAACTGACGATGATGTCGATACTTCCGTACACCAAGACGACGTGGTTGACGTCGCTTTCCGACAGAGCCGGTATACCGGGGAGGCATATGGGTGAAGCGTACCGCATCGTGTCGCTGTCTAAGATCGCGAGTTCCTTGGACGCGCCCAGGTACCGACTCTGTGCCGCGTTGAAACATCTCGTGCCAACCTCTTTGGACACGATGCCCATTGCGCAAGAGGTGTCGCCGTATTCTCGTCCCGGGACGTTGGAATGACGTAACCCCAGATTGTGCCCGATCTCGTGGAGAGTGAGCGCCATGTTCAGAATGTTCGAGGACTCGAAAAAAGCCCCGTTGAACCAAATCACGCATTTTTTCCCGTTCTCGTCTTCGGTCACCCATCTGTCGACGCAACCGATCCTGGCCATACCCTTCCAATGGCACGATGCCGACCTGGGGAGCATAACGATCGTACCCTTGTACAATACCGGGCGTGACACGTGTGCGTCCGCATCGAACAGGACGTGTTCGGCATGGGTTGTCAATCCGCGAGGAGAGTTATTCCGGTGAACCCCGACGAAGTCACTTTCAGCAGAGGTGAAGGCGGTGGTGGCTTCATTGACGACTCTGAAGCGGCTCGGGTCGCCGAACTGAAACCGACATGAACGAGGGTACGTGGTGGTGACAGCGATCAACGACTCGTTCAGAATGACGTGCAAACAGGCGAGAGAGCGACATCCGCAATAAAAGGGGAGCGAAAGAGCAGGGAGAACGTCGAGGGATGTCACGCGCGTGTTCTCCTTCGACAAGTGGTATTTGCCGTACGTGCACCGATTCAACAGACTCCCGAACGAGCACACCCTCCTCCTACTCTCGAAGAGAGCCGAAAGCACGTCTGTTTCGGACACGTCCTGACGTAGTCCGCACATTCTCTTGACCACCACGATGTTGTAAGCGATCGATTTACGATGAGGAACGAACTCTGTATCTCGTCCGTGGGAGCGACTGGGCGAGAGAAAGAAGAAGAAGAAGGTAAAGAGAAAGAGCGACCGAAGTGGTGGCGGCATGTGTCCATGTATAAAAACGAATACGGAACGTATCGTTGTTTATGAATAGAGTCCCTTAGTGGTGACATGCTCGATAGGGTTTATGCCACACCTTATGCTCCCCGCGTTACACTCGACACTGTAGACACGGTCATCACCTTCACTCTCCCCGCCCTCTCGTTCGTTCGTTCGCGCTCTCGTTCGTTCGGTGGCGATAATACACGTCACGACGACCATGTCTGGTCCGGTACGGATGTGGTGAACGAAGACGAAGACGAACACGGACACGACGACAAGCACGTGAACGACCTCGTCGACGATCAGGTCAGAGAGTACGAAAAGCGGGGATATATTTCTTTGTTACACGGTGTCACCGTAGCGGCGCACCACGGTATACTTCACGTATTGGACGGAGAACGTAGGATTCGCGCGTACGTCGAGCTCTTGGCCAGGGGATACCCGGTGGGAAACGTGCTGATCCCCGTCGTGCATTACGTCGCGGGAGATAGACAGGAGTTGGTGGACTTGTACCGTTCGACGACAATAGCGACACAGGCTTCGAGCGAGGCGAAGAGGGGATGTGCCGTTTCCAATTACATTCCCGGTTCGTCTTCGGCTTCGTCTTCGGCTTCGCTTTCGTCTGCGTGTTGGACACGGTTCGGTGGTCCGTTCGTCGAGTGGTTGACTGTCGAAGCTTATCCGGCTTACGTCAAGGACGACAAAAATGGGAGCGGTACGCGTTGCCCTCACATAGGTATCCGCAGGCTGAAAGAAGAGGTGCGGTATCGGCACGATGATCTGCGGGTTAGTTGTGGAGGAGACCCGCAAGTGTTACGCGAGTCGGTCGCGTGTTTCAACGCTTGCATGGAGTCCATATATGTCAAGTCGGATCGGGCCTCGAATATGAGTGCGAATACGCTGCCGTTCTTCCGGAGATTGAAGGAGTGCCACGAAAAAACGGGTCGAAAACCAGAGCAGACGCCCTGTTTTTTTGGCGCATTCAGAAACTACGAGTGGCTGGACGTGTGTGCCAACTGTATACGGAAACGGACGCGCGTGGACGTGGCAACTTGTATGGCCTTGGTGGCGGCATCAGACAAGCGTGAGCGTCGTAGACGACCTATACCCTACGAAGTACGCTGTCGTGTCTGGGAGAAAACAAACCGTTCGGATTGCACGCGCGGATCGTGCTACGCGTGTGAAAGGCCCCTCGATTTCAAAGACATGGAATGCGGACACGTCACGGCAAGAGCTATGGGCGGAGCCGACTCTCTGCACAACCTGATGCCCGTGTGCAGGACGTGCAACCGTGACATGGGCGTCCAGGACATGGAGGATTATCGCAAGCGCATCCGCGATATGTTGTCGGACGCTCACATAAAAAAATCGATTTCACTCATTCACTGACCACTGACACAGAGTGACACCAAATAAAAACACTTAAAAAACAATGGACATATATGCAAATATGGACGACCAAGAGCTTGAGCAGCAGCTCGCAGAAGTTCGAGTACAGTTACAGAGAATGGAGCAGTCCAGACACTTGGAAGAGACAAGTGTAAAAGAGAAGGTGGACATGTCACTCGATGACATCATTGCATCGCAAGCAACAGCAAACAAACAGAAGGTCAACCACATCCAGGGGAACGAGCTGGCGAACATGGGCTCATCGCTCGATTCCTTGATGAAGGCGAACAAGCGTCTGGAGGACAGAAAGAGGCAACATGAGGGTGGTCTGTCTCAGCCTTCAAAGCGCGGCCCTTACAACGCCCCTTACAACGCTAACGGAAACCGCAAAGGTGGAGGTGGAGGTGGTGGAGGTAGAGGTAGAGGCGATTTCAGAAGCGGTGGCAGAGGCAGAAGTACCTTCGCTAGCAGAGGAAGCAGAGGCGGCGGTGATGATGGTGGCGGTGGTGGTGGCGGTAGTGGCTCCAATGCTGCAGCCAGAGGAGGAGGAGGAGGAGGAGGACAACTGCGTGACTTCAAAAAGACACACACCCATGGAGACAGATATGGAGAGACCACTTCTTCGTTGAACTTTACCTCTGCGGTCTCCGTTTCATTCTCCGTTATTGCCGAGTCTGGTCCAGAGTCCAAGGGAGAGATCGAGCTCACCAGGAAAGCGATAGAGGAATACCTGAGCAACCTATTGATGACGTCTTTTCGGGAACGGGTGGACAGTGAGACCTGGACGCGTGCCCTGTTCACGGTTTGCATCCCTCCTAAGAGGAGCGACGCGCCCTCACAATACGAGGTCAACATCAAGATGAACACCGTCTACGTGCCAGACAAGAGCACCCGGCAAGCGTTCTACTACGTGGACAAAATAACGGACTGGGCCATTGAGGCCGTCACCAAGTACCACAACGTGGAGACAGTTGGCATGAAACTACGACCGATCCCCTGATGAACGACACCTTTTTCCTTTTTATTGTGTAAGCACTTTCACGATGGCTACGTTTTTCGCTTCGTCTTGTACTATAACAATATACGCCACGCTGGTAGCACTTTTCTTGGGACTGCTCCTGTATTTTTCATCGTCTCCTCCGAGGGAGACGTTTCGGGAAGTGGATAATATTTCAAATGTCCATCAGAACTTGAGTTGCTCCCACATGAATCCGGAGCGGCGTCGAATGACGTCTCCCGCGTGTGACATGAAACTTAGTAAAATAAGCACAGGTAAACTGTGTGTCAACGGTAGCTGTATAGAATCCGCCAATATTTCTGCCATAAATACGTTCAAAGGGACGGGAGGGCGTCTAGCATCCATCGACAACGACGTCAAGCGCATCGTTGAGCTTGTGAGAGAAATGAAAAAAAGACATGACGTTGCATCGGGCGCTTCGACACAAGACGCTTCGACACAAGACGCTTCGACACAAGACGCTTCGACACAAGACGCTTCGACACAAGACGCTTCGACACAAGACGCTTCGACACAAGACGCTTCGACACAAGACGCTTCGACACAAGACGCTTCGACATCGGACGCTTCGACGGCGAACACTCTGACGGTGAACCCTTCACAATATGATTTGGACGAGTCGTATAATCCGCCGATCGTGGTGGATACAACGAAGCAGTCCTCATATTCTTCCGCTAAGGTAGAGGGAGGAGACAGGACGTCTGTGGTCGCCGGACATCGAATCCACGTGTTTGATACACCTGGTTCTGGGGCAAAATTGATGGTGTCGAAGTCGGGCGTTGTCGACGTGTTAGTGGTGGCCGGAGGAGGGTCGGGTGGGTCGAATGGCGGTGGATGGGTCGGAGGCGGAGGGGGAGGAGGAGGAGGTGTCGTCGTCGTGCAAAGCTTACCGGTAGATGAAAACGAGGAGTACGACATCGAAGTGGGACGTGGAGGAGATTCGGTCTGGAAACAGAGGGGGTTGAACGGGGGTGATTCGCGGTTCGACGTCTTCCGTGCTATTGGTGGAGGAGGAGGGGGAAATCGATCACACGGCAACATGAACACAGGGTCTTCCGGGGGGAGCGGAGGAGGTGGGAATCAATGGTCAGGAGGAGGAGGAGGGGATGCCGAAGTGCCCGACGACAGACCAGTCGGGGGGACGTGGTACGGAAATCCCGGTAACAGTGGGAATTCCAATTTTGCGGACAACTCTACCGGGAGCCAAGGAGGAGGTTGGGGAGGGGGCGCCGGATCGAGTCCTGGTCCAGAGTCGCCGTTCGACGGTGGAGAGGGGAGAAACTTTTCGAGTTTGTTCGGAGAGGACGTCGGGGACGACGGATATTTTGCGGGGGGAGGCTCCGGTCGTGGGGGTAGTGGTCACGATGACAACATCAAAGGAGGTAAAGGAGGCGGTGGTCACCTGGAGGGACAGCAGGGTCAGGGGGGTACAGACGCAACCGGTGGCGGTGGCGGGGGGTCGAGGAACGCGACGAGTGGACGTGGCGGATCGGGTGTGGTCATCGTCCGGTACAAACTGTAATGTCAAAATACAATGTGCCTGTGTTTCTCGGTATAAGGCTAATGCTTCAGTTTTCGGCCGATCGGCTGAAAAGCAAGCTAAGATGATGAACACACCGCCGTACATGTTTTACGTCCACGGATTCGTTTTCGTGGTATGGGCGTTTTTGGTGGCATTCGGGACGGCCATGGAAGTCCGTCAGATGCAGAATATAACTTTGGACTGTCCATGTGAAGACGGTGAACACGGGACGTACAGCGAAGACGGCATATGTTGCATGGCGCGTTTTACAGAAGACGGATATGATGAACGACGACAGAAACACGAAAACGCATATAGATTGCTCAGTGTGGTGGGTGGTACTATTGCGGCTTTTCAGATTGCGTGCGGAGTAAAGACGGCCACAGACGCGCTCTTCCGACGCATCGGGGGAGTTGTGTACGTGTTCCACCAGGTCGTCAGCGAGTCCCTCCTGTTCGCGACTTTCGTGGCCGTGGCTTTCGTGTACCAGCACCTGGTGTACCACGTTTTTTTCTGCCAACACAACCAGGACGCCTGTGACCATCCTCCACGTGAGGGTGCGGTGGTACGTCGCCTCTTTCACAGCCTACTGGCCCTGTCGGCCCCGTACTTGACCGTGCAGTTGTGTCGAGTGACTACGTTCTCGCTGGTGTTCGTGTACAGCAGACGCCGGGAGCTGGACCGGGTCGTCGAGGTCGAACGAATGCTCCGGGTTTTCGACGCGTACATCGACGGCACGTTCAACAAGTTCGACAGACGTGTGGTGTCGGCTTTCGGAGATGCCGACGCGACGAGTCGGAAGAAACAGGGGCGGGACGCCGTCCGATCTTTCTTCGATACTTGGATGAGCAAGAACGACGAAGACGTTGGAGAGCACCTCAATGTCAAGGCCGAGGCCATGATGCTGGCCATCAAAGAGGCGGCGATGGAGATGGATACAAGGCACGAATGCGGTGACGAAGTACTCCCGTCATTTCTCCGTCTAAATTATGCCGCATTTCGAACGTACTTTCACCGAAACCGATTTGGCGAAGGAGCACAAGACGAAGCACAAGACGAAGCATTACGTGTGTGGCGATTCATGGTACAGTACGAAGACGAAGACGAACACGAAGAAGGTGAAGGAGAAGGAGAAGGAGAAGAAGGAAGTGTGGAGCGTCCGTGTCGTTCGAAGTGTTCGAAGTGTCTGACGTGTGCGGGAGTCCGGGCCATGCTTTACGACCTGTTTTTCAGGAGGAAAGAACTCATCCACTCCATTTACACGGACCACCACGTCATCTGCCTGTTGTCGCGCGTGGCGATGGCCGTGCTATTACCCGCTTCTTTCGTCGCTGTATCCCGTATATTCGGTTACCACAACGCGTTCGGTACCGGCGTCGACCTGTTCAAGACCTACCTCCTCGCCGCTTCGTACGTCCTGACCGGATTCAAGGACAACGTCGCCTTCGTTCTGTCGATGCTCTTCTCCGACCGCCCCTTCAACCTGGGCGACGTGCTGCAGTTCGAAGGGGGCGACACATACAAGGTCCGCCGCATCACCCTGTCGCACGTGTTCTTCGACGGACCTCATCACGTCAGCACCCCCGTGGCGCGGTTCATGTCTGTTCCAACCGTCAACCTGTCCAAGCAGGGCATCACCGACTCGTTGCGTATCTCGGTGCCACTCTCCGCCAAAGAGTCGGAGTTCAACCGTGACAAAGTGTATGGTATTTTGCGCGCCTATCAGACCGCCAACGAACGCGACATCCAAAAGAACAGTCTGCGGTGTGGATGGGCCGACGTGTCTTCGGACGGCGCGACGAAGGTCATGCAGTGCAACTGGCGCTACAACTTTCGCGTGTTTGACAGGTCCCGCCTGAACTGGGCGCGCACCGACATCCGGCACCACATCGTGCGGTGTTTGGTCGACGACCTGGCCAACGCGTCCTTCCGGGTGCACGTCGCCGGAGGAGGAGGCTTCAATTCTCAATGATGTCGTAATGTAGCATATAGATATAAACCCAGATTGAATGAAAAGACAGATAACGGACTCGACATGGATGACTGTATGATATACCAAAATAAAAAAAAGATGAAGACGACGAAGAGAGACACGGACGAATCGAGAGACGAACAAAAGAAGAAGAAGAAGAATAATCAGAAACAGAAGAAGGGTGTTGCCCAGAAACACGCTACCAATGTCAATCAACACCTGTCCAAGACGCAAGCGTGTATCATCTCACGTCACAAGGGAGCTCAACTACGTGACAAGAAAAATAAGAAGTCGAGACGAAAAGAAGAGGGAGACACCACGCGACCCGTGATCCCTACCGCACCGTTCGCACGCGTCCTCAAGGGGGTGTGTGGAGATTCCTTTCGAGTGTCCGGCGAGGCGAAGGAGGCTTTGCGAGAAGCGACGGAAGCTTACCTGACCGAGCTATTCTTCAAGAGCGACCTCGTGCGCGCGCACTCCGGGAGAAAGACGATGATACCGACCGACATGGCGCTCGTCGCGCGCCTAGGCCTTCCGTTCGATTACGTCGTGGGACGATGTGGATAAAGAAAGCTCCCGTAGTTTTAGTTATAGTCCGGCAGTTGAGTGTGCCATGTATCCCATCGACCGTGTGAAAATGGCATGCCATACGGCTCAGCTCGATTTGCACCCGGTGGTCACGGACGCGTGTCCGCACCGAAGACGTCAGTGTTTCGAGCGTGTCAATATATAACGCTTTCTGACTGCGGTGGTAAACGAGTTTAGGACCACGATGATTCACAGTGGTGGTCAAGGAGCGCTGAAGCTGGTGTACAGCCGACGCATGCAGGATACGGTGAGGGGCTTGCTCTGGTGTGATTCCACCAGCCAATTTGTAGGCAAGCACTTCGTCAACCTGCTCGGTATAGGACACGGTCGCGACCAGGGTAGTACAATAGTTCCGGGGAAAATCGTAAATTGCCTCATTGTACGAATTCCTGTATTTTTCGGTAGGTACCAACCACCCTTTGGAAAACTCGCGAATTGTCTGATATCACGAACTCCCCGGAAGTATTGTACTACTCTAGTCGCGACCACGCCATGCCGCGGTCATTTTCAGCCGAGATGCACGCGCTCAGAGACAACAACGACTCACCACGCTCCCGTGTGTTGTGTGTTGTGTGTGTTTCTGGCCGTCGAACCACAAGGGCTTGGTATATCAATGGGTGTGCACCGGTCGTTTGCGGCTATATTACAGTAGGACAGAGAGACGGTGTCACTTCACTTAGGGTTGGTAAGGATTAGGCGAGCTCTCATATATTTATTGTTGTGTGCGAAATGTACGGAAAATTCGTAAAACGCATCACATCGACCGAGTTATGCTGTTCGTTTTGTCGTAATCCGATTTCACGAAAGCGGACCTCTTCTTGACCCATTGCCCGATGCCATTGCTGTTGGGAAAGATGAGGTGTTTCGAGATTGTCCCGCGAAAGTCTGACATCGAACCGTCCACCAATCTGAACGCGTGCAGTGGCACCATGTCTTTCTTGACTTCCTCGTAGCTCAGCCCCCCCTCCTCCGATTCGATCCTCAGCATCTGAAACAGCCGGCGGGCTTGGAGGATCGAAGTGAAAGCTTTTCCATCCACTTTGAACTCCAGCTTCACGAGCTCTTTGTTGCTCTTGTTGTCTCGTCGTGCGGTCTCGCCGTTGAACGTATCTGCGTTTATTCTCCCGTCGGTGTTGACGACGCTGTAACTTTTTTCGCCGCGGATCTCGATTTTGGTCAACGGAAAGACCGTGACGACCATCGTCTCGTTCTTCGCCTTGTTCGCCTTGTTCGCCTTGTTCGCGTTGCTCTGACTCTGACTCTGACGCCTGAGGACCGAGTTGTTGTTCTGTTTCGTTTGCTTCGCCAACGTCACCTGCATTTCGCCCGTGAACATTCTTTCGTTGT
>Ga0307959_1001708_pt1 | contig 9484 bp, 7 predicted proteins | sample OrgLakmetagen494_FD_201813 | JGI IMG/M metagenome (GOLD analysis project Ga0307959, IMG submission 201813) | Saline water microbial communities from Organic Lake, Antarctica - #494 | ecosystem: Environmental > Aquatic > Non-marine Saline and Alkaline > Saline | place: Antarctica: Organic Lake...
CAGCCACTGTTAAGGCGCGCAAAGTTTAGTGTCTTGACTCAAAGCACGATCAACAATTATCTGACAGCCGAGAAGGAGCATAACTTGGATGTAATTGCGTATGTCGTGCGCTACATGGGACGCTGGCGCGGCCGTAGTAGAGGTGCCCATGGTGCCATGGTGTATACTGTACAGTAATGTTACCTGCTATACAGTGGTAGGTAACAGGTAACCACTCAAGGATCTTGCATAATTTCAAGCGAACTTCCTATGCGACCCAAGCGTGCTAATGAGCTCGAATTTTACGGCATTTTGCAGCTACAGTAGCTACGGTGCTACGGTATAGTAGCTACCTACTACTAAAAGTGTAATGCACTACTTCTACAAAGGAGCTCTAGCTAGTAGGTCTAACTCTTGAGACAAGTCTTCAGAGCTTCCATAATCATCGACTTCTCGCTCTCTTTTGATCGATGGCTTTATTGTTGTCTTCTATTGGATTAGTCTCTAGTTTGTTTATGAAATCTACTGCCATTTTGGCATTGAGGCTTTCGCGAAGTCATCTTACTAGTTACACTAAAGCAGTGGTGATCGGCGCTTGTTTCGCACAAACTCTATCGAGTACGACTCTGGAGAATAGTACTCTTTTACTAGCCCTACTGCAGCGCCAAGGTTTTTATATGAATAATCGCTCCCACGCCTATCAGACAATACAACGTTCAGGTATCCAGCTGAACTGCTCGCGCGTAGATAACTTCAGTCCGTGCCCTCGATTTTTTTCAGTGCATCGAGTCGATCGATTTAATGTAGGTGATCTTATATCAGCCCCATACTTGTATTTTCCCGAGCTCTCCGCTGTCACTGAGGGGCGCATACTTGACATCGAAACAAGCCGATTCGATCATGATTTCTTCGATTCAGATGTGGTCGTTATTGGGGGAGGTGGACTAGTCCGTGATCGAGAGCACCCATGGTCGACAAAGATTGTCAAAATTTGTTTGAAAGCAAGATGTGTCGGATGGGGGCTTGGATTGAACTTCCACAAAGATTCATTACTGAACTACCCAGGCTATGCAAGAACAGAAAGTCACGGTGGTGTCTTCAAATCCTTGGGAATCAGAGATAGATTTGACTCGAAGTTCTCTTTAGATCAAAATGTGCCTTCAAATTTTCCTGATGTTACATGTCTGCACCCTAAGCTTTCTATGCTGGACGGGAAGTGCAAGCATGGGCACAAGCGAAAGATTGGGTATTTTTTACATTACCGCTGTGGTTGGAATGCCACTGAGTCTCGCCGTGGTACCTGTAGAAAATACCCGAAATTGAATAGTTCTCCGATTAAAGTGCTTTTGGGTGGCGACACTCCTTCTTCTGACAAGTATCTTCAAATCAAGCGTAGTGATGTGCTCTTCAACAATGTAAATAACTTTTCCAAAATTGTCGACTTTCTGTGCTCGTCGGAGTATGTATTAACATCCTCGTATCATGGCACGCTCTGGGCGACGTATCTCGGTAAAAAAGTGATCATCGCCAACAAATTCTCATCGAAATTTGACACACTTGCCGTTCCTGTTCACGGATTGAAGCCTCGGGAAACGCTCCACAAGCAGTTTGGGGAAATACCGCATCCCCATGGAGAACGCCAAGAGTGCGCGAGAAAAAGCCAGGTATTTTTCAGGCAGAATGTGCGCCCTTTAATGAAGAATTCATAGATCTATAGGTCCCAGTTATTGAGAAATGTTACAAGTAGTTCAACTTGATCTTTGGTGGGAAACGTCCAAAGGGGAATCACTTGAAGTGATGGATGCGGCAGAATCGGCTCAGTTTTGAGATCTATTTGTCATGAGAATTCGTGCTTACCTGGAGATTCGCCATTTCGAGCATGTACTTCTACGGGTATTTTGGCGCAAACTCCAGCCGAAACATCCTAGCTTACACTTACCCATCGTCGTAAAGCTCGAGATATCTGGGTTCAAGTATCCTCAATTCGCTTACATCGAGACGTCAATTATGGGATAAATAAGGCAATGCAGCCCTCGGAGTTTTGTATATCATGTCCTACGAAATGAATACGTGTGTGGTCACCTCGAAGGGGAAGCCTACGAGTCTCTTACCTTGTCTACTTTACATTAAGAGTATGAGGGGATCAATATTTACGAGAAGTTTTGTTCAACCGGCTTAAGAGCTACCAATATCACCGTGTCCGTAACATGCCGCATTAACTTTGATCATTCTTTCCGCGTTTATTCAATTCGGCCATTCCATTTCTACGCTTCATCGACTGGGTCTTGGTAGTAAGCGTTATAAGAGAGTTATCTGATGAGCTGGTCAACGCGTTATGTGTATGCTCATTACTTGGGCTTCACAGCAGTTGCTTCCTGGTGGTTTGATAGCACACCCTCGGTCGAATGAATGCCCATAGATGAGTCGGGGCAGAACGCTAATAATGCTCTCAGCCGGATGGACTTTCGGTGATATTCAATAAGTGGCGTGCCGTGTAGAGTATTGCAGAGGTGAGGTCGGAGTGGAGACCGCGCGGACATACTCGAAGCGTGCAATGTTCCGGGTAGTTCATCAGTTTGCATCTACAGCACGAAATCTAATATCGCCCTCTATTAGCCATATGGATTAGACCCCGAGCGCCCCAAAAGTCTGAATTCTGGCTTCTGCACCAATGAATTGGGAACGCCGACACAAAACTTGAACTGTTCTAATGAAGAGCTGGTCATCAAATTTGGCCCATGTCGTCGCTTGAAATTTCTAGTTTAGCAAGGCGCTGTATTCACTGTTTAAATGGAGCTGGAGCTATCTTAGTCAACGAATGATACTCCCAGAACAAACAAGGGCGAGTAAACAGTAGCAACAGAGGCACATACAACTGGCGTTTTTCCTCTTTCTCCGAACAAATAACAAATAGGTAGGACATAGTTTACCGAATTCCAAATACGAGTATTACTATATTTGTAGCATGCGGAGCAGTAACAAGCAGAGCAGGACACCGCCTACTGCAGTCACGAGCCGGGCCAGAATTGCGTATCTCAATCAAATCTTATCTTGGTTTGCGTCTGGTTCACAGAGCTGGGGTCGGGTGTCGGGTTGGAGCTGGTGTTTATTTTGTTTAAATTCGACTACGTGCTGCTGAAGATAAGTGCCCTTTTCAATCAGACAAAAATTTAGTATAGCATTCTTGTTTTCGTGCCTTTTTACTACGGATCCTGTCTATTAATTGTTTGGTCGATCGTGGTGATTCGTGTCCGCCCTTTTTGAGACAGGCCCCGAAGGGTTTACATGTGGAGAACTAAATCAAAAGCGGACCACGGGCGCGACAAGGAACACGCACCACGGACGTTGCACAGTGAGCTCATCCACGGGTAACTTAAGCCCGCGAAAAAAGGTACTACGACCACTGACCTACTGTGATCCGCAGCAACTCAACTGCGCCTCGACCGCGCATCGTGCGGGCAGCTGAACATCTTGTACTACGTACTCTGAAAGGACAGAACTGCTTTCTTATTCATATACAGTAGTATATTAGTGTACCCTGTTTAAAAAAAACGAAAACTATGAAGCACAACGTACAACCGTACAACACGTTTTTCAAACCAGAACAACAATTCGTAGAGGTTGCATCAGTCTACTAAGGCTCACCTGAGCACTCGTTATTAGACTACACGCATTGAAGGTATGATTGCAGGGATGACTCACAAGTAAAGTTTCGGTTACGAATTCAAATACGATTGCACATCTATTTTTGTTTTTCACTCTGGTCTACATGATTGTGACTAGCTAGAGACGTTCAGCTTCACCGCAAAAGCACAACCCTAGAACTACAGAAACTAAATAAGCTTACTTTTTCACAAATCTGCTCAAACTTCACAGAGTTATCTGATTCAAGAGATCACTGCTTTTCAACAAATACCAGTTGTTCTTTAGCCTCAGAGCTCTAAATCATGACATTGTCGCCCAATTCAATCGTACTTGACGGTTACGAATTCGAACCAATTGACCCTGCTAAATCCAAAGATTGCATCAAGACGCACGAAGAGTTTCCTCATCAACTTAGCTACGAAAAAAAACACAAAATTCTTTCTCCTCCTTCAGACACTCCAACTTCAGTGCTGCCTATGAACTATGAAGTTGCACACAATGATTCATCGACAGAAGCATCATCAACAGAGGTAAAATACGCGTTTTTGCGCTGCCTTCGAAAGCTTGTTCAAACGCCTGGACTTGTGTCATGGACAAGCAACGAAGACATCGAGAACATATTTTCTTTTTCGGGTGTTAAGGTATTTACTGATGACTTCGTTACCGACCACATTATAACTTCCGCCTAAGCTTCATGCTTTTGAATTACTTTTACAGAACACGGAGAAAGCGATGACGAAAGCAGGTTTTAAGACGAATCGATTTGACTCCTTGAAGCGCCAAATGAATGCCTATGGGTTCAAATTTATACATGCTTGTGATGAACATGATGGTGCTTGGTACCACCCGAGTAGTAACTTTGGTCTCACTGGAGAACGAGACCATGCTATCATTCCACGAGGCAAGAATCGAAAGTCTAGCAGTGGTGTCGTTGAAGAAAACTTGTGCCAGAAGGACGTAGGTGAGAAAAGGTCGTCCGTATCAGTTCACCAGGGAATTCGAAAAATAAGTAAGCGAGCCACCAAGCCCCCTCGCCGCTTTTCTGCGAAGCTTGGTGGTGGTGAGCATTTGGACTTCTCCGATGAAGGAGACGATGCTCACGACGACGGCTTCCACTACTCAACAAGCATCACTCGAGGCAGAAGACCAAAAGTACCAGTAAGTATTCGTCTTGGTAAGAGGTCCTTTCGTTCGAATCCTGCTGTCGCTATTATGCCAGGCAATCTTCACTGTATTCCCATTGGTGGCCTTGATCGAGATCCTGGTGTAGAAGCTTCAACTCGAAATGAAATTTATTCAGACTTTCGGGCAATGGAACAGCTAGAAACCTCAACGATGTTTCAACATGCTTATGATTTGGGCGACGTACCATTGCAACATACATCGAAGACCTCTCATACTGGAAATTTGATTTCTGAGTACGATAACGAATCCGTACCTCGTCAATCAGAGGCAAAATCAGGTTGCAATTATCGAAATGACGAAATGATCATTCCAAGTGACGTTAGCTTTGAAGAATCTCTCGACTTTTTCCTTGATACAATCAATCGCGACGTTGTGGAAGAAGTTCAGTACCAACCTCTTCCATCTGGCGTGGAGTGAACTACGCCATAAAAAGATTAATAGAGAAAAGATGAAAAGATGGATATAAATCGAAGTGAGAGCCCAAACGTAACAGCGAACGGAATACTGTTCAAGCACACTACTTAAGAGCATGCGTTAGTTTTTTTTAATTGCGCACGATAAAGGTGCCTCTAAGTGCAATGCGTTCCGAATTTCGTTATCTCCTGCCCTCCTGTTTTAATTCATTGGTGCAGTTGATGCAATTCCCCGAAGCAACAGCACTCAGCAAGGCTTCCTTATGTGCGCATTGCGCGTCACGCGCTTCATTGGCGCCACGTGCATTACACCATTTTATTGCTCATGCTTCTTATATTTTCAGTAGGGATTAGAACTGAGAACTGGAACTTTGAATAAAGCATTTTTATGCTTTATACTTTTATAGATATAGATATAGATAGGTGTATAAGTATATGTATAGTTACACTCGAGCCCAGTCAGGCTTCTCTGATGGCCACATGTTTCTGTTAGCTGTTAGAATAGACTGGTGAATGGTGACTAGTAGACTAGTTTGGTTAATATTAATATGTTAAAATTCCATCTAGGGCTAGGGTACTTCACTCTTCAATCCAACAGCAGAGAGGCCTGTGCCAGTACGTAGGATATAAGTACATTATCCATCGTAGTTGAATCTCTAAGAATTGAATAAGCGGCAAGTAGATAAGTAGGGCACCAAATCGTATAGGGCGCCATGCAGAGGATTTAGTGTTCTTCGCCGTCGTCCTTGTAATCCGCGGCCAATGGCGCTGCCAGCTCGAGCACTTCCTCCGACACCAGCCCCCAAATGGGCACGTCTTGAATGCCCAAGTCACGGTAAAACTTGTTGCGTTGCTCGCGGAAAAACTTGAGCTCTACAATGCATGCGCATTCCACCACGGAGCCTCCGCACATCTGCACGCACTCAATGCCTGCTGAGAGTGTCCCTCCGGTTGCTACCAGATCGTCTATGAGTAGAACGCGGTCACCTTTCTTGACGGCGTCACGCGGAATCCCCAACCCTTCGCGCGTGCCGTACTCCACTTTGTACGGCTTCGAAAACACCGAGTTGGGCATTTTCCCAGGCTTGCGAAGCATGAAAAAGGGCTTGTTGAGCGCAAGCGCGATGGGCGGGCCGAGCACGAAGCCGCGAGCGTCGAGGCCACCGATGCTGTCAACGTCCAGGGCGCGGTAGCGGTCCACAAACAAGTTCACAATCGCCTGAAAGACTGGCGGGTTCTTCAAAAAGCCGCCAATGTCGTAAAAGCGGGGAATGCCCTTGAACGGGAAGTACGGCGTCACAGCAGCGATGGCCAGGGCCTCCGGGCCGTCTTGAGTGTAGAGCGAGTCCACGTTGACTCGCGCCAGCGCACGGCAACGAATCAAGCACTCTGGTGCATTCAAATCTTCGAGCGCGTCGAACAGGGAGCCTTTCTTGTTGTCGCCATCCGGCAGTGTCACTTGAGGGTCCACGGTCCATGACTCAAGGGCGCGCTGAGGAAGGCCAGCAGCGAGCAGAGCGGATCCATACACGTCAGACGCCATTGGAGTGCCGCACCAGTTCATGCGCTCCGCCAGCGCCTCGAACGGTGACGCCGACGCGTGCACGCCGTTGTCCCCCACGTCGGGCTCCGCCTTGAGCCCCAGCGCCTGCCACTGCGCCTTGATCTGCCCACGCAACGACCCCGCGGGGCACTCGGCCGGGTCCGTGGGGCCCAGCAGCTGGCCGCGGAAGTCCGACCACGACAGCGACGCTGCGTCCCACTCCACCGTGTAGTAGTAGATCGACTCGCCGGGCGCCGTGAACTTCGACCGCATCGACATGAAGAAGCCGTTGAACACGTACAGAGGCGTCTTGCCCTCCAGCTCAATCAGCCCGCAGTAGAAGCCGCCGCCGAACTTCACCAGCTTTTTCGCCTTCTTGCAGATGCCCCACTGCGCGTCCATCTCGTCGGCCGAGATGCCCAGCTGAGCGCACGCGTCCATGGCATTGTACACATTGCCGGTGGCCAGAGCTGCTTCCCAGCTCATGCCGAACTGCGCTTCAAACTTGTCGCTTGGCACGTTGAGCTCGTTCGGCTTCAAGATAGTGGCCTTGGACGCGATAGCGTAGTAGTGCTGGTCGATGAGCTTCTTGGCATCGATTTCCTCGGCCGTCAAGCTGCCCTCCGAGGTGATGGTCAGGCCGGCATCGACGAGGCCTTTCTTGACGAGAGCCTTGGTAGGCTCGGTCACCGCGTGCGGCTTCACGAACACGAAGGCAGCGTTTTTCGTCATTTTCCTACAACAAGTAAAAAGTAGTACGTATTTCAAAACCCCCGAGAGAGGGAAAAAGTGTCTTTTCGCGCAAACGACGAAGGGCACGAGAGCTTTGACGACGGAAAGTCCGGAAAATACTGAACTGCTGTACCATTCCATTCGACGTTGCTGCACTTCTGCCCGCCACCGCCACTGGCGGGGAGATGAATTCCGATGCTATAAGCTTAGAAACCCGTGCAAACATCGAAGGAATTCCTACGCCATCTACCCTAGGTATTCCTCCGCTTGATTCTCCTGCTCCTGCTTCGCCTGCAGCTGCATTCCCAGCTGAAGCAGCTCCTACGGCTTCGCTTAATAACGGTGGACAATGCGAAGAGCCCGATTGCGAAAAGAAAGCTAAGGGTAGCACTGGTGCATGCATTGAGCACGGTGGCGGAAAACGATGCGAAGAGCCAGGGTGCGAAAAGAGTGCGCAAGGGGTAACCAACCGCTGCGTTGGCCACGGTAATGTTTCTCAATGCGTACTTCTCAACATATTCAACCTACCCGTAGTTCACTCTTTGAGAATAGCTCGCTTTTCTGAGATTTATTTCGATCTAAGCTCTTGTGTGTTGGGGGAAATCATATCTAGGAGGAGGAGGACGCTGCGAAGTTGAGGGATGCCTCAAAGGTGCTCAAGGCAAGACCTTACGCTGTGTAGGGCACGGCGGCGGATTGCGCTGTTCTGAGGAAGGCTGCACCAAGGCATGAAATTATCACCGTTACCTGCCGCATTTATTTTATTCTATTCGTATTCGGTCATGGATTGTATGAATGCGTTTGAGCGCTCATGTTAATGCGACGCTTTTTGCCTTTTTTTTTGTATGAATGTATTTGAACGCTCAATTTAATGCGACGCTTTTTGCTTGTTTTAGGGAGCTTGGGGCGCTACGGGCTTTTGCATCGCTTACGGCAGTGCCGACGAGGACGGGGCTGCGCGCGGGCGCAAACGTGCACTCAACAAAGACGTCGATGAGGATGCTCCAACTGGCGGTGGCCCTGTAAGCGGCGGGGTCGTGACTAGCGGTGATGGCAGTGGCGGTGGTGATCGTGGCAATAGCAGCAGCATTGGCAGCAGCAACATCAGTACCAGTACCAGCAGCATTGGAGGCGGCAACGATGACGTCGGCGAGGCGTCCGCCAGTAGCATTCGGCCAGCGAAACGAACGGCTACGATTGCGCTGGCTGAAAAGCACAAGTGTAGCGCAGAAGGCTGCACGAAGCGCGCGCAGGGGAACACGGGCAAATGCATCGCGCACGGTATCGTGCGATTATGTGCTTCCGTACTTTTTTAGTCTTTCTCTTTGTTTGAATGACATATATCTCTAGATGCTTCGCGCTTCATGCTTTGTGCTTGGTTGATTGATTTACGGCATGGGCATATTGATAAGCTCCTCCATACCCGCAAAATATACACGTGGTCATTCCAGGAGGTGGGCGGCGCTGCGAAGTGGAAGGGTGCGACAAGTGTGCTCAAGGCAAAACGTTGAAGTGCGTGCGGCACGGGGGCGGCGTCCGCTGTGGCATAGAAGGCTGTGGCAAGACAGCCAAAGGCAAGTTGGGTTTGTGCATCAGCCACGGGGGCGGCGTGCGCTGCAGCGTAGCGCTGTGCGGGAAAGCAGCGGCCGACGCCAAGACGCTCAAGTGCCTCGAACACGGTGACATGATGGATAAAACCTCTTATAACTGCCCGCTTATTTCCTGCGTATCTTTTTCTATTCTTTTTGTTGTGTTCTTAACCATTGTTTTGCTTGGTAAACCAAGTATTAAGTGCATATCTTTCGCTTAAAACCTCTTCCAATTTCTTTGCTCTTCTCCTTCCTCTGGGTTCTTTCTCCCCCCTTTAAAAATATGATTCTCCTCTTGTGAATTGCCGTGTGTCAAGGCGGTGGGCGGCGCTGCTCGTTTGAATCTTGCGAGAAGCCTGCGGTGTCAGCGTCCGACTTTTGCAAAGGCCACGGAGGGG
>Ga0307959_1001729_pt1 | contig 9403 bp, 9 predicted proteins | sample OrgLakmetagen494_FD_201813 | JGI IMG/M metagenome (GOLD analysis project Ga0307959, IMG submission 201813) | Saline water microbial communities from Organic Lake, Antarctica - #494 | ecosystem: Environmental > Aquatic > Non-marine Saline and Alkaline > Saline | place: Antarctica: Organic Lake...
GGATTAAATCGTCATCACAGAGCGCTGCTAGTGAACGTCCAGCCAAGGAGTAGGTGGGCGATACGTGATTTTCACAAAGACCACTCTTAATGAAATTTTTATTTGCATTTTTTTCACCCCCTAACATCTGGGTTTGAAGGTGAATTGTAAAATTGGTTATTTCCGGTGCTTTGTTTTTGTACATTGCTTAGATGAGTTTGAGGAATGAATATTCCTTCCAAGCCGCACCATAACTGGTTATTTCCGGTGCTCTGTTTTTGTACATTGCTCAAAAGACCCATTATCGGAAATGGTTATTTCCGGTGCAGGAATTCGTACATTGGCTGACAAAAACACTGTAAGTTTCTGTTTTATATGTTTTTGATTTATTTTTTACATTTTACTAAGCAATTTCACATTATCGTATAACCATTATCTTTCTGATTAACCCTGCTTTTTTGTATTCTCAAAATCATCACTCACCAAAAGTGGTTATTTCCGGTGCTCTGTTTTTGTACATTGGTTTACATTGGTTCAGGCGTTTTTGACCGTATTCAATTTAATAAAAAATGTCTTATAATACATGAAGTTGGTAGTTTTCTTCCAATGTAATAACCACGTTTTCTTGAGTTTTATTGTTCCGCCTTGCTGCGTGTTTTGCCGCTGCTCAATGTAATAACCACTTCGGGTATTCCCGTCCCGCTGACCTAAAACCGGTCGGCCGGCCACCCCAATGTAATAACCACTTTTACTTTGGAATTCTTGGGGGGGGGAGGGAAGTCTGACCGCCGTATGGCCGCGGAGCTAAATCATTCCAGGCAAATCTACTTTCGTGATTTCGCAAGCATCCGGTTGTGATAGGAGTTGTCCCCATTGATCTCGTCATCCCGATCACGGTAGATAGTGATGTGCCACTCTCCCTTTTGGAGGCTCAAGAGAAATACAAACCCGAACATGGATATCTTGTGTGGTGAGAAAGGTTTCTTTCTCTTCGCCACATTCGCCTCTTTAACCGCTTTTGCGAGCCCTTGAGGCGATTTTGAATGGCGACGCAGCAGCGCAAAGAAATGTTCTTCAAATCGATCGAAACGGCGTCCTGGCCATAGGAGGTTGTGAAGCCGCTCAAATGAGGTGTTTACGATCTGTTCCTGACCACCAGTCAGCTGCTGGTTCGTTCGCCCAATTTTATGGCTCAGCAGATTGTAAAGCGTCTGCGCCAATCCTGAGCGTTCTCTGAGGATTTCCTCATGTGCGATGAAGATTGAACGTGCTTCCTTATCCTTCAATCGGTTGAACAGGTGTGAATCGATTGAGATCTTCCATAGGCGGACCCTTTTCAACTCCGATTCGTGGAACGGATCGATGAACTTTTCCAGTTCTTCGTCGGAAAGATCTTCGTAGTTCGAAAGTTGGTACTGGGCTCTCGACGGAAGATCCTCGACGTGGGCATCAACGCCTTCAGGAGCAAACCCCTCTTGGAACTGAGACTTCAGATCAGTGATGAACCGGAAGTCCATGGCGTCATCATCCAGCCCGTACTTCTTTCTCATTGCCGCGGCCGCTTCAGGGCTTTCTGCCGTCATAAGAACACGAAAATTTGTTTCGTACAGACGACGAATAGCGGCGTTAATCTGCAGCCGAATGGTGCCACTGGACGGAGACTGGTAACCCAGGCTTTTGCGAGCTATCCGAACAACGTCAATGAAAAAGGAGTTCTCGATGTGAGGCATGTCGTACTGGTCGTTGTCATCACTTTGGTCGTTGTTTGCCGGGGCGCTAACGAATTCACTCAGGTCGTTGTCCCAGACCTCATTGGTGAATAGGCTATCTTGAGAGTCTGCCAGTTTGTCTTCCAGGTGCTTTTCAATCTTTTCCTCGATGATCCGTACAATCTCGGTCACGATTGCCCGGATAATGCGCTGATCAGCCAGAATTGCGATCTCTGATGACTTACCCGTTTGTGTGGTGGCCTGTACCGTCAGACGTGCCTTTCCAATACGGACCGAGTTGGTTATTACATTCCCTTCGATCTCTTCCCAGCTATCGAATCTCATGGATCTATCGAGTATCCCGGTCCAAAAATTGTCTGTTAAGGGGTGAGAATTAGTAACCGCTTTGAGGTATTGCGCGTTGGATTGCTCGAGCTGTTTTATGAGCCTGCTTGCGTTGGTGTGCCCGGTACGCCCACGAGTAACTTTCCTGCCTTGCACTGCTTCAGACGCTTTTTTCTTATGTTGTTCCGCAAACTCTTTTAGATGAATGGGTTCGGTGCTGTAGCGATTGTGAGGTCTTCCGCCGCCAAAATTTCTCTCAAACTGGGATTTGGAGAAAATACCTTCAGAGACGAAGGTTTTGCTTCTCCTGAGAATCGTTTGACGAGCATACGGTTTCCCCTTGGCTCGAAGTTGCTGCTGTACAATAGTGTAGGGGAGCTTAACGATTTCGGTTGTAGACGCTGCGTAAATTTCAGCCAGGGAAATCAGGATTTCGTAGAACTCGATGTCAGCTTTACGGATGCCGGTGATGGCACTGAGATTCTCAAGAGCGGTAGTTCGGTTACGCACGACAGAGGGAGTGATTTCGAAGAAGCTCTCATTAATCTCAGAAGGTATTTCTGGCAGTGCCACCTCATCAATAGCGCTCATAGCCGATCCATCAATTCGTGGAAAAAAATTAGGTTATCGGATAATACACTGGTTATTTCCGGTGTCAATTTTTGCAACATTGGTCGAAAGCGGTGCTCTTTTCTTTGACATTGGTTGGTTTCGGTGCAGTTTTCCGCACATTGGTATGAACCGGTGCAGTTTTTTGTACATTGGTTATTTCCGGTGCTCCGGTTTCTTACATTGGTTGGAGACTGGTCGATAATCATACAGCAGATGGTGGGCCGGTGACTGCGCTGCACCCCTTTCAGGAAGAGCGTTTTGTGAACTGTCCGGAATACTCAATTCTTCCTTTTAGTCCTGAGTTCTCTATACTTAATGATTGCAACGTCCGTGCCATGATCGTTTTTCACTGACAAGACAATCTGTTACAAGTGATATTTTGAAGGGCTTCCTCAATGTAAAAACCACTTTTCCCAATGTAATAACCAAATATGGCAAAGTAATTACCACTCAAAGCAAAGTAATAACCAGTGTATAGCAATGTAATAACCACTCAGGGCAATGTAATAACCACCACCTCCTGACACGCAGAACCTTCCTCTACCTCAAAGCAATGTAATAACCACTCGGGGCAATGTAATAACCAGTCTGAGTCCTGCAGAGCAATGTAATAACCGTTCGCCCCTCTCCGGAGCAATGTAATAACCACTTCAACCAATGTAACAACCACTTTCTGAGGGCCGGGAAATCAGGTTTGTCATATTTATCAGGGTTTCACGCCTTTATAAGGGTTGGCAGACAAACGTGAAAAATGCGCCCTGAATGCTCACCGAATGACTATCACTGGCAGTGCAGATGGCTACAAAAGGGTCATTCAATGCTCCCCAGGGGTGACCAGTCAAATACACTGATATATACCAATTTTCTATGAGGGTAGTCTTATCCATAGGGAGAAACTGAGCTTTCGCGGGTTCCTGTGGGTACAGCGGCTTTTTAAATTGATAAAGTATCGAAACTATTGCCTGATTCTATAAAACAATCAGCAGGCACTCGGCAGTTGAACCCGATTATTGATTCGGTTGAGACGCGCGAACCTCACTCAGGAGAGAAACAATGGATATGTGGGACAATCTGGATGCAGCCGAGCAATCGGGCGAATTATTCAGGGATCGACTCAGCCAGACGGAAGGATTCAATTTCACCAAATGGTTTGACGGTGTTTCAAGGTATGTAAAGCCGGCAGTCTTGGCAGTAGCGGTTGCCTCTGGGGCTACAGGCTGTGCCAATATGGCTCAGCAAGCCCTGGGTAAACAGCACACTCCCTATCAGTCGATGGTGGCCGAGGCACAAGAATTGGATGCCATGCCCAAGAGCGAGCTTCGCAACATTATTGAAGGCCGCACGCATACCAATCTGTTTGATCATTTGGAGCGAAAAACCATTACCGAGCTCGCCAGTCAGATCTCCCAGTCTCCCGGAATGGCAGTCAATCTCGGCGGTGAACTGGCATTAGAAAATCCGTTTGTGCCGGGGCAGTTAATTCAGGTGTCCGAAAATGACGATTGGTCAGCAAACATGACCATCGCTTTCGAGGGTGGATTCGGGTTAGCTAACGCAATACAGACGCCATTTTATGAGAGCCCCCACGCTCTAAACGGTAATAATAACGAAGGCGCGGTTTCCAGCTTCACGGACCCCAGCAAACCTTCTTTTATCGTTCTTCCAGATAAGATGAGCGTTAAGTGGCCATCGATGATGCAAGATAAAGAAGAATCCGTCGCGTTTACGCTGTTCCATGAAGCGGCCCACCCACACACGCTGCAGGAGGTCGCGCTTCACCTGGATCAGGGTGACGATACCAACAAAATTAAGGCTCACCACAACACCTACAAGATACTCAACGAAAACCATGCCGATGTAACGGCCGCCGTGGCGGTATTCAAAGAGTATGACCTGACACCAGAAGACTTCATCCGGAAACTCAATGATCTGAAGGGCTACTTCGATATGACCACAGAGGCTTCGGGAATGAATGGGTCGCCTAATGAAAATTTCGGGCCTGGCATGTACCGAAGTCAGAAAGCCATCGATGTCCTTATTGAGATAACCGAGAGGGATCCGGAATTCCTGAAATCAATGGAATACGAGGAAATCCCCTTACTGGCATTCGATGTTGTCCGCCAGGCTGGGTATCACCATAACGCGGCAGAACTCATTCTGGATAAACGAATGGAATCCATCAGTGCTGAGCTGGCTAACAGGGATCAATCTAAGGAAAACGCATTCGTCGGAACGCTTGAGCGAACTTTTCCCGAAAACAAGAACCTTGCTCAAAGCATAAACGATCTCCGGCAAGCGCAGTCGGATCTTGTTTCAAGGGTCACAGTAGAGGCTTATACCTCAAATCTCGCCGCCAATATCATGTTCAAAGATCAAGACCTTCCGCACCGGTCTATTAATGAAGCGATGGCGGCGACTAAGAAAAATCCTGTTGATGGATTTGATGTACCGACACTGATTGAATCCCATGTTGCCGAAGTGCTCAAAAGAACCGAACCGGAAAAGCTGTTTGAGCATCTTGAGAGCTTGCAAACCAAACTAAGCCGGGTCCTTCAGGTGATGCCTGACCGAGAAACAATTCAGGAAGCCAGACTCGATGCGCTGGCGGATATACGCCAGGAATTGATTGAATTAAACCTCGATGCGAGGGCTGCAGACAAAAGCAGCGTGGTAGCCACTGGGTCAGCCGAAGGCGACGAAAGCATTGCGGATAAAATGATCCAGAAATATGGAATCGACACTAGCGAACTACCTGATCGCCTGGAATTGGCAAGCCAGCACTCTTCACCCGCTCTCTAAACACGGATTCTTGCCAATGAGCATTGATGCACAACTCAGTAATCACGCACGACAAACTGAAAAGGTTCGCGGTGCATGGGCAAAGGCCTTGCAAGCCCGAACTCTGAAGTCATTGGAGCAATTGCGGTCAATGGCCGCAATGAATCTTCCCAGCGAAAGAAGACGACAGATGGAAAACCTTATCGAAACGGCGCAAACATACAGCGTCTTCATAGAGGATTTGATGGGGCTAGAGCAGGGTGGATCGATAGAGAAAGTTGGTAAAATGCTCGATCAGATCAACACTCATTGCAACTTGATTGACCGTGCTTATCACCAATCGCAAAATATTTGAGCTACTGATTCAGATTCCACCTCGCGGTGGACACCCTTGCCGGGTCGGTAGCGGACTTGCACCGCCAAGTCATCCCATCGCCACCACAGCTTTGGGAGTAGCGCCGTCAAGGCTCTGCGCGCCATGCTTGGCGCACCAAAACAAGGGCCTGCATCAGCAGACCCGTAAATCAACCGTGCTAAGCTCGTTGGGTCATGCAGGTACAGCGCTTGCGCCCTGTAACTCCTTCTCATAAAGCTCCACGAACTTGGTCCATCCTCTCTGACGCTTCTTAAAATACACAAGCATTCCAATCCCGGTACCGGTGATCACGAACCCAATAATGAAAACCATTAACGGCAAACCTGCAATGATCGCAGCCCAACAGCCGACAACGGCTACCTTGGTATGCAGCTTCTGAACCTTACTCACTGCGTAGAGCGTATCTGGATCCGTGACATTCTGATATTTCATCTGTCCCTTGAACTCTCGATACTTACCCTGTTCCTTTTCGCTTAACTCTTGCATGCCTTGATCCTTTTAATGCATTAACAGTTAGTCGTTATGACACCGTGGGCAAAGTTTACCCTCTGTCATACACCCGAAAACGACTCTAACCCAATTGCTTCAACCGCACAGAAGCAGTGAAGAGGTGGGGATTGTCAGCTCTCATAACGCCGCTTCAACGGTGTTTATTTTTCAGCAATGGCATGGATCGGGCGGGGCTTTGCCCCTTGTCGAAGTATTCCAGTCGGGCGCTGCCCTCCTGTCATGGCACCACTCAGCCTTTGGCTTCGCTGGTGCTGGCGGATATCCGGATAAAAAAAGGCCCCGATCGAGTCGAGGCAAAGGGCACCCCAGGAGAGGGATTAGGTTGTCGGTGTAGGCGGGGCTATCAGGTTGGCGCCACAGGACCAGGCTATCTGCAGGGCCCAGATCGGCACCTCTGGCGCTTCACGGTCAAAAAAGTAGGAACGCACGTAAGGTTGATAAGTGATGAAGCGAGATGGTTCAGCTGTACATGCCTGTTCCAATGTCTGTACGCAGGCGTGGAAGTGGCCGCTGGCATAAGCGTGTACGTTGCGTACCCGTTTCTTTAAAACGGCTGCACGGAGCTTGTCAGAGACTTTGAGTTCAATATCGGTCATGCCAATAACCGGGGCGTATCCAAGAACTTTCCCGCGAAATTCGCCATCCAGGGCCACAATGGAAAAAAGCGTGGGCCGGTTCAGGTTCCGATACACCCGAATTCGGTCACCCGGCTGGGGGGCCGGGCGGTCTCGGAACGATATAAATGCGCTTGTGGTGTCCATGTAACAACCTTTTCAGAAAGAGTGAGTTCGGTAGAGCCGACCCTCAAGAGGGGCCAGCGTCCTCGCCGAAGGCTCCGGCTGGCATTACCCAGTCTTTCGGATCAATCAGAATCTCACCGGTGTAGGTTTCACTCATGGCCAGCTCGACCAATTCATCGGTGATGGCCCTGTAAGGCGTTCCAGCGGCCGCCTGATCACGAACACTCTTGGTCCGGTGAATTGTGCAGTTGAACTCTTCCTCGTACTTCGCAACAGCCTCAAAGCCTGCTTGGTCGATCTGCTGAATCGATGCCCACTGGTTTTTGCTGCCGAAGATGCACTTCATGCAGGACAGACGTGACCAGCCAAGACGGTAAGCAGGGTGGGGCACAACGCCGTGACGCTGAATGATGTCCCATATTTCCTGCTCAGACCAACGATGCACCGGACGCCAATGGTCAATGTGACGCGCCAGCTTTCCCTTTCGACGGTCGCAGCGGTGAGGCTCGAATGAAAGATAACTTGCCCGCGATCCGGATTCTTCTTCACGCTCGCCTGTGAGAAAGCAAGTGCGGCTGTCGTTAAAGCGCGTTTGGTTGTTCATTGAGATCGCGTTGGGCTCGATTTTACTAATGCCAGAGCACCACCTGGTTTTCATGTTTGCGGTTTGTTGGGGAAAGCGACGACGAGTTGAAATTGATCCTCGAATGCCGCCAGCGGTCCTTACTTCGCCACCAGGTACTTCAAAGTGAACAGGCTTGGAGCGGTCGTTCTCTTTGATAAGCTCACCTTCCAGCCCACCCTGGCGCCAGCTCATGTAAATCGGGACGCCGAACGCCTCTGCCAGTGCTCTTTCATAAGACTCAGTGACCGGCCAATCGAACAGAGTGCTGCCTTCACGTCCATCCGGAAGGTGATGAGCGAACTCGATCAGGCTTAGTGGAACGCCTTGCTCGATGAGGTGAAGGAAGCAGGCGAGTGAATCTTTACCACTCATAGCGACGATGAAGCGGTCATAGCTGAACAGGTCAGGCGCACCGAAACGGTCCCTCGGATCGGGCGCATCGTCCAAATTGAAGAGTGCAATCTGTGGTTGAGCCATTGTGTTTCTCCTGGGTTGCCGGTTGGCATTTTTTTATGTGGGCGGCGGTTGCCTGCCCTGATCTCTTAATACCAATTATAGGCGTTACGCCTATTTATGTCAATATTATTTAGTATTCAAAAGGTGAAAATCCCTCTGTTTTTCCGGGTTTGGTGAGAATTTATGGGCATTCCCAGTGTTAAGTTTGTCGATCTTCTTTGTATGTGGGCCCAGACACTCATGAATAACTTTTCTGTTCTAAAGGTTGCGAGAGCGTTCATTGTGATTGCTGATCGTGAGGGCGCCGACTTCAAATCCGTAACGGAGAATCCGTCGGCTGTTGTCCGAGGCATTCACACATTTGTGGCCAATCTCTCTGATCGGAAAATCTATTACCGGGACTTTGCAGGCGAGTTCTGCGAGATGAAAAATGTGTTTGGTTATTTTGCAGGCTTTGAAGCGTGCTCGGATTCATGCCGACTATTCCTTAAACAATTGATTCGATAAATCGTATGCGTATTTCTTCATCTGCTGACCTTAAGAAGTTTCAGAAATCTGGCGTCGACACGCTTAGTGGCTCGGGGATGTCTGATTGGGCTTCCAGGCAGATCGAAGCAGCTCTTGCCGCCGAAGAAAATAAAGCAGCAGCTGAAAAAACGCCGGCAAGCGGTGGAGGCGAGGCCCGCAAATCCAAAACCATCATTCAGGGCGAGAGCCCGGGAGAGATTAGTGTCCGGTTGGCTTTAACGGCCGCTTTCGGCGATTGGCATCGTGGCGGTGAGGTTGTCCAGGAGCTTATACCATTTCAGACAAGACGTTTTAGATGCGATTTCGCTTTGCCCCGTTGGCGGTTTTACTGCGAAGTCGATGGCTGGTCGCATCACGGAAAATCGCTTGACGACCACCACAGTGATAGGGAGAGAGGTTTGTTCTTTTCCAGTCACGACTGGTTGCCTTTCCGTGTAAGCCACGACCAGGCAATCAATAGCCCCGGAATATTGGTCGATGCGATTGCGGCTGCCATGAAGTTCCGTCAGCCGGTAACGCGAGAATCTATCCAGCTTGAACAGGTCCAGCATAAACATGGTGCCTGGTACCGGCTTCAATACAACACAAAATGAACGGTTTCATCGCGCTTATCTACAACGCAATCCAGGAATCCCTTGCTGACAGCGCAACCAATTCTTGACACAGTTTTAGCCACAAGGAGTTCACGATGCGCGCACGCAGTTTTACAGATGCCAGAGTCAGCTTTTCAGATTGCACACCTGCG
>Ga0307959_1001734_pt1 | contig 9374 bp, 8 predicted proteins | sample OrgLakmetagen494_FD_201813 | JGI IMG/M metagenome (GOLD analysis project Ga0307959, IMG submission 201813) | Saline water microbial communities from Organic Lake, Antarctica - #494 | ecosystem: Environmental > Aquatic > Non-marine Saline and Alkaline > Saline | place: Antarctica: Organic Lake...
TCCCACATCGCTCTGCTGATGATGGCGCGACATCCGTTGACGCGGGGTCAATCGCGCGGTGATGCGGGCCTGAGAACCTGATGCACCACCGCACTCGCAACACTGATTGCGTGGGGGTCTATATGAAGCGCGTTTCGCAATTGTCGAGCCGAAGCCGCCCCTGCGCCGTCCGGGAAAGGACTGCCATGAAACTTCGCTCATCTCTTCTCTCTTCCGCCCTTATCCTTGCCGCAGCGCCACTGGCCGCACAGGAGGTATCCTGCCCGGTCCAGGTCGGCGTTCTTCACTCGCTGTCTGGAACGATGGCGATTTCCGAGACGACACTGAAAGACGTTATGTTGATGCTGGTCGACCAGCAAAACGCCGCCGGTGGCGTGCTGGGCTGCGATATCGAGGCGGTGGTCGTTGACCCAGCGTCCGACTGGCCGCTTTACGCAGAAAAGGCCCGCGAGCTGCTGACGCAGCAGGAGGTCGACGTGATCTTCGGCAACTGGACATCCGTCAGCCGCAAGGCCGTGCTGCCGGTGATCGAGGAACTGAACGGTCTGCTGTTCTACCCGGTGCAATACGAAGGCGAGGAATCCTCGCAGAACGTCTTTTACACCGGTGCCGCCCCGAACCAGCAGGCAATCCCCGCCGTGAACTACTTCCTTGAGGAACTGGGCGTCGAGAAATTCGCGCTGCTGGGAACTGACTATGTTTACCCACGCACCACGAACAACATTTTGGAAAGCTACCTGCAGGACAACGGCATCGCCGAGGACGACATCTTCGTGAACTACACGCCCTTCAGCCATGCAGACTGGGCGACGATCGTGTCCGACGTGATCGAACTGGGGTCCGATGGATCGCAGGTCGGTGTGATCTCGACGATCAACGGCGACGCGAACGTGGGCTTCTACAAAGAGCTTGCCGCACATGGTGTCAGCGCCGACGATATTCCAGTCGTCGCCTTTTCGGTCGGCGAGGAAGAGCTTTCGGGTCTCGACACGTCGAACCTGCAAGGGCACCTCGCGGCGTGGAACTACTTCATGTCCGCAGATACCCCTGCCAATGCCGAATTCATTGCTGCATGGCATGAGTTCATCGGTGACGAGAACCGCGTGACCAACGACCCGATGGAGGCGCATTATATCGGCTTCAACATGTGGGTCAGCGCAGTCGAGCAGGCGGGCACCACCGACGTTGACGCGGTGCGCGAAGCGATGTGGGGGCAGGAAGTCCCGAACCTGACCGGCGGAACCGCCGTGATGGGTGTCGATCATCACCTGTCCAAGCCGGTGCTGATCGGTGAAATCCGCGGCGACGGCCAGTTTGACATCATCAGCCAGACGGATCCCGTCGCGGGCGACGCCTGGACGGATTTCCTGCCTGAATCGGCTGTTCTGGTGTCGGATTGGAAAGATCTGGGTTGCGGCATGTACAACACCGAGACCGAGACCTGCGTGCAGCTGACCTCGAACTACTGACTTGGACGGGAAGGGCGCGGCACGGTCGCGCCCTTCATTCATAGGATTTCCTGATGCGCGCCTTCTTGATCGCCTTTCTTTGTTGTGTGCTGTCGCCGGTCATGGCCGCTGCGCAGGATCTACAGACCATTTTGCAACTGCATGCGGATGAGGTCGAAAGCCCCGGACGGCAGACTGTCGGCGTCGTCATCGACGACCTTCTGGCCGCTGGCTTGCCGACCGCACCTGCCTTTCTGGGTTATTGGCAGGACCGCCAGATCGTGCGCAATCAGGATGACGGCTTGTTCTACCGGGCAGGGCCGAGTGAAGACGGCACACAAGAGCTGATCGATCTCCACAGCGGCGAGGTTGCGATGACCGCGCCGACGGCCAGCCTGACCGAGGTGCGCCCCAATGGTGGCGTGCGTCGTGAGCTGGGTGCGGCGCTGGTCCGGTTTCAACTTGCCGATCCCGACCCTGCGGTGCGTCGCAGCGCACTGTCATCGATCGCGCGATCCCCCGATGCGGACCAGATCGGACCCCTCGAAGCGTCGATCACGGATGAACCTGATGCGGGGATACGCGCCGAAAAAGAGCGCTTGCGCAATATTCTGGCTGCCCGTTTCGGCGACACGCCCGAGGATCGCATCGAAGCGATCCGAAACCTTGGCGGCAGCATTGCGCCCATTTCGCGGGCTGCGCTGGCGCAAATCCTGTCCACGACCGAGGTTGTCGCCCAAGGCGAACCTGACGGGAATGTCGCAAGTGTGCTGCGTGCCGGAAGCGATCTGACCCGTGCTGACGCCTATGCGCGTCTTGTCGACGCTGGATTTGCACTGCCTCGCGTGTCCGACAGTGACATCCGCGACGCGTTGATCGCCAATATCGCTGACGGCACTGTGGGTGGATGGGCAGTGTCGGATCTCGATACAGTTGCCGAACGTCGCGTTGCCTATGTCGCTCTGGCTGCCGAAGGGACCGTTCCGCCCTTTATCACCGACACGGAAATCGACGCTGCCCTCTCGTCTCATACGATCGCGGTTGTCTATGACGAAGACGACCCCGCGATCACGGAGGCCGCAGAACAGACGCTTGCTGGCATCGACCGGCGGGTTGCGGCCAGCAAGGGTGCTGATCTGGCCATCGACGCCGTATCGCTGGCCTCGATCTACTTTCTGGCCGCAATCGGGCTGGCCATCACCTTTGGCGTCATGGGTGTCATCAACATGGCTCACGGCGAGTTCATCATGATGGGTGCCTACACCGGCTACGTCGTGCAGCAGTTTGTGCCGGATTACACCCTGTCGCTGATTATTGCGCTGCCGCTCGCCTTTGTCGTGACGGCAGGGGCTGGCGTGGCAATGGAACGTCTGGTGATCCGGTATCTTTACCATCGCCCGCTCGAGACGCTTCTGGCGACCTTCGGCATCTCGATTGCGCTGCAACAGCTGGCCAAGAACATCTTTGGCACGCAGGCGAAGCCTTTGACAGCACCCGGCTGGCTGGACGGGCAATGGGTCATGAACGAGATCATCGGCGTCAGCTATATCAGGGTGGCCATCTTTGTCCTCGCTCTGCTGTTTCTCGGACTGCTGTTGTTCATCCTGAACCGAACCCGTCTGGGGCTGGAGGTGCGTGCGGTCACCCAGAACCCCGGCATGGCCGCGTCGATGGGGATCGACCCCGACAAGATCAACATGGCGACCTTTGCGCTGGGGTCCGGCATTGCCGGGATCGCGGGTGTGGCCATCGGGCTTTACGCGCAGGTCACATCCGAGATGGGCGCCAACTATATCGTGCAAAGCTTCATGACGGTCGTCGTCGGCGGTGTCGGCAACGTCTGGGGCACGCTGGCCGGGGCGGGGCTGATCGGGATGCTTCAGAAAACCATCGAAAGCTTCAACCCGTCGAACACGTTGGCCGCGCAGACCTTCATGATCCTGTTCATCATCATTTTCATTCAGTTCCGGCCAAGGGGCATCGTCGCCCTCAAGGGCCGGGCGGCGGGGGACTGATCCATGCGAAACGAAGTTTTCAAACCCTCGACCCTGCTGTTTCTGGGTGCGCTTGCGGTCTTTGCCATCGTCGTGACGATCATGGCGGGGCAGGGGATGGTCTCGACCTCTTTCGTCAAGACGCTTGGCAAGACCCTGTGCCTGTGCCTTGCCGCCATCGCGATGGATGTGATCTGGGGCTACACCGGCATCCTGTCCTTGGGTCACATGGCGTTTTTCGGCCTTGGCGGCTACATGATTGGCATGTGGCTGATGTATGCGCGCACCGAGATGCTGGTCGCGCCCGGACTGGCCGCACAGCCCTTGCCGCCGACCGACGGGGAAGTGCGCGACGCCATCGGAAGCCAGATCTTCGGGGTGGTCGGATCGTCCGATTTCCCGATGATCTGGATGTTCGCGGACAGTCTGGTTCTGCAACTGGCACTGGTTGTGATCGTCCCCAGCCTGCTGGCGCTGGTCTTTGGCTGGCTGGCGTTTCGCAGCCGCGTCACGGGCGTCTATCTCTCGATCCTGACGCAGGCGATGACACTGGCTCTGGCGCTTTACCTGTTCCAGAACGACAGTGGCTTGCGCGGCAACAACGGGTTGTCGGGCCTGCAGAATATCCCCGGCTACGAGAATGTGCCGCAATCGACCCTGTCGCTAAGCTTCTTCTGGGCCTCGGCCGCAGCACTGGCGGCGGGGTATCTCTTGTTCGCGTGGGTTGTATCGGGGCGCATGGGCAGCGTGCTGCGAGCGATCCGCGACGACGAGCAACGGGTGCGGTTTCTGGGCTATCAGGTCGAGCACTACAAGCTGTTCGCCTTTGTGTTGACGGCTGCCGTGACCGGCATCGCGGGGGCGCTGTACTATCCGCAGGCAGGCATCATCAACCCGGCAGAGATCGCGCCCATCGCGTCGATCTATCTTGCCGTCTGGGTGGCCATCGGGGGCAGGGGACGGCTTTACGGAGCGGCCATCGGGGCGGCAGCCGTGTCATTGCTGTCAAGCTGGTTCACGGGTGGCGCGGCCCCCAACATCGCCCTTGGCGACTACGAGATCCGATGGACGGACTGGTGGCTGGTGCTGCTGGGTGTCAGCTTTGTCTGCGTGACACTGTTCGCGCCCAAGGGGATCGGTGGATTGGTCGATTTGGTGCAAAGGCGCCTACCGGTCGACCGCACAGGCGACTTCGGCCCAGACCAAGTGTCGAAACGGTCCGAGGAGACGGCGCAATGAGGATACTGGAGGTGGATGGCATCTCGGTCACGTTCGACGGGTTTCGGGCCATCAACAATCTATCCTTCGCCATCGAAGAACCTGAACTGCGTGCCGTCATAGGGCCGAACGGAGCGGGCAAGACGACCTTCATGGATATTGTGACAGGCAAGACGCGGCCTGACAGCGGGCGCGTCATCTGGGGTGAGAAGAACGAAAATCTGGTGGGCCGTAGTGAAAGCGCGATTGCACAAGCCGGGATCGGACGGAAGTTTCAGAAGCCCACGGTGTTCGAAGCGCAGACTGTGACTGAAAATCTGGCCATGGCGCTCAAGGACAATCGCACCCCCTTTGCGGTGCTGTTCGGGCGCGGCCAGCGGATGGCACGGATCAGGGAACTTGCCACCGAGATCGGGTTGGAGGACCACCTTGCCCGGCCCGCCGGAGAGCTGAGCCACGGCCAGAAGCAATGGCTGGAAATCGGGATGTTGCTGGCGCAGGAACCGCGCCTGCTGCTGGTCGACGAACCCGCCGCCGGCATGACCACAGCAGAGCGGGAACATACGACGGACCTGCTGAAACGGCTTGCAGAGAAACATGCCGTGGTGGTGGTCGAGCATGACATGGCTTTCGTCCGGCGGCTGAACTGCAAGGTCACCGTTCTGCACGAAGGCAGCGTGCTGGCTGAAGGGTCGCTGGACCACGTGACGCAGAACAAGGATGTGATCGATGTCTATCTGGGGCGCTGAGTGATGCTTGAGGTAACTGACCTGACCCTGCGCTATGGTCAAAGCGAGGTCCTGCATGGGATGAACCTGATCGCCAAGGCGGGCGAAGTCACCGCCGTCATGGGCGTGAATGGCGTGGGCAAGACGTCGCTGATGAACGCCATCGCCGGGCGGCACCCCTACAGGGGTGGCACGATCCGGCTGGATGGCCGCGACCTGAACCATCCCAGTGCCGTGCAAGCCGCCAAGGCCGGGATCGCCTATGTCCCGCAAGGGCGCGAGGTGTTTCCCCTGATGACGGTGGCCGACAACCTGCGCACCGGGTTTTCCTGTCTGGCCCGCGAAGAGCGCACGGTGCCCGACCGGATCTTCGATCTCTTTCCGATCCTCGACCAAATGCGCAACCGACGCGGTGGCGATCTGTCAGGAGGCCAGCAGCAGCAGCTTGCGATTGCGCGTGCGCTGATCACGCGGCCCAAGGTCTTGCTGCTGGACGAGCCGACCGAAGGCATCCAGCCGTCGATCATCAAGGACATCGGACGCGTAATCGAAACCCTGCGGTCGGAAGGCGAGATCGCGGTTGTGCTGGTGGAGCAATATTTCGACTTCGCGGTCGGCCTCGCTGATCGTGTGACGGTGGTGTCGGGGGGCGTGGTGACCTACGAGACCGAGGATGTCGGTGGAGCGCGAGATGACATTCTGAGAGCGGTCGCGCTTTGATCTGCATTTGCACCATCAGGTCTGGCTTGTGCGCGGCGCTGTTGCGACCGGTTGCGGTCGAAGGCACCTGTTGCGGCGGTGTCGCACTTGTCGCGCTGATGCTGCGCGGCCTCGGCCCACCATGTCATTTGCCCGAGGGTGCGCGAGCATAGCCGTCCCATTTGGCGGCGTCCGAGATCCATGCACCATCTTCGTCAAGAATCTCTCGGGCTGTGGGAATATGGGTCATCGCGGACACCGGCAGGCATCCCAGTTCCGAAAAAACCCGCGCATGCCCATGGCCGCACATGCCCCGCCCCGTTGCGTGGCTGATTAGGTGACGATGGCGCTTGGTTTCAACGCGAACCGCGAGGCGCCTAAGTGGTTGAGAAAATGCGCCAGCGCAGGGCACCGGGGGTCGCGACGTTGCAGCTTTACGAGGGTCCGCGCGAACGGGTGGTCATGAAACGCTGGGGCCCCGACGCGGCGTGCACCCTTGATGCCGAGGGCGGAGCGAGCTTTTCGTGATCGATGGCACGTTTTCCGACGGCACGGACAGCCTTGGCCGATGGGACTGGATGCGGCTGCCGGTAGGGTCGACGCTTGACGCAACGGCAGGCCCCTTCAGTGCCTAGTGTTCCGAGTCTGACACTTCTTACCTGTTTCCGCGAATTTCATCGAGTTTGTTCAGCGCGCGGCGTTCCCGGGTGAGGATATCCTCGGCTGTTTTGGTCCACTTGAAGGGCTTTGGCTTCGCATTGTGTCGCGCCAGATAGTCGTAGATCGCGGCCTCCAGATCATCGACGCTGGAATAACTGCCGCGCCGGATGCGCCTGTTTGTAATCTCGGCAAAGAAGCGCTCCACGAGGTTCAGCCACGAGACGCTGGTGGGCGTGAAGTGCAGTTTGAAGCGCGGGTGCTTAACTAGCCAGGCTTGCACGTCGGGCGTCTTGTGGGTGGCGTAGTTATCGAGCACCAGATGCACATCGCGGTGTGCAGGCACGGCCTTGTCGATGTTGCGCAGGAACTTCAGGAACTCGGTGGCACGGTGACGCGGCATGCAGTCGCCGATGACCTCGCCCGTCCTCACATCGAGCGCGGCGAACAGCGTGGTCGTGCCATGGCGCTTGTAGTCGTGGGTCATGGTCGCGGCCCGGCCCTTCTTGAGCGGCAGCCCCGGCTGGGTGCGGTCGAGCGCCTGGATCTGGGACTTCTCATCGACGCACAGCACGACCGCCCGGTCCGGCGGGTCGAGGTAAAGCCCAACAATCTCGGTGACCTTCTCCTCGAACATCGGGTCGTTCGAGACCTTGAACGCCTTGGTGGTATGCGGCTTGAGACCGGCCTCGGCCCAAATGCGCCCCACACTCGACGGCGAGATGCCCATGGCTTCAGCCATCAGGGCACGGCTCCAGTGCGTGGCATTGGGCGGCGTCTCCTGCACCGTCTTGGCGATCACCTTCAGCCTTGTTTCCATAGGCATAGGCGGTACACGCGAGGGCCTTGTCTTGTCGGGCTTGAGGCCTGCCACGCCCTCATCGAGATACCGCTCCTGCCAGCGCCAGACGTTGGGCTTCGACGTGCCGGCGCGCCGCATGACCTCAAAGGTGCCATGACTATCCGCCGTCGCCAGCACGATCTCGGCCCGCCAGACAAGCTTTCGCGCAGTGTTGCGGTTGCTGATCAGGGCTTGAAGCTCAGCACGGTCGGCGGGGCCAAGGTAAAGGCAGATGTCATCGCGTCTCATGCCCCAAATATGGCACATTACGTTGCCGATGGGAATCTTCTGTCAGGTGCCGAACACTAGGTCTGGATCAAGACTGAGCATCTGCGCGATGTCCTTGGGGTGGCTGTATGAGCCGCGACACGCGCGTTTGCATCATCGGCGCGGGTCTCACGCAGGCCCGCGCGTTGCGCGCCAAAGCGCTATATAACAGTGCTGGAAGCGCAGGACCGCCCCGGCGGGCGGGTGCTGTCGCAGGCGGGCCATGATCTTTGGCCGTCGTGGATCTGGCCGCAGACCGCCGGATGCTGGCCCGTCTGCGCCTTCAGACCGTTCCGCAACACGCGACGGGGCGGCTTGTTTTTGAAGATACTGCTGGTGCGATCCGGCGGGATCTTGACTTCGCCACCGTGGGCGGCGCGCTGCGGATCGAAGGCGGGCTGGCGCGCGTCACCGATGCGCTTGCAAGGGAGTTGGGCGAAAGCCTGCGCCTTGCGTGCCCCGTGTGCGGGGTGACCGACGATGCCACCGGCGTGACCGTCTTGACCGCACATGACACGATACGGGCGGACCGCGTCGTTCTGGCCTGGCCCTCCCGCCCCAGCTTGCGGCTAGGTTGGGCGTCATCGTCCCCGACGTGCTCACGTGGATGGCCGGCCACGCCAAGCTGGTGGCAACCTACGTAGGAGCACCGTCATCACGTCCAGTGGAATGCTCATCGGCGTTGATCTCTCAGAACATCAGGATGATGGCGCGCTGAAGCCTGCGTGCTTACATTCGCGATAGTCGGCCTTCGTCATCCACGACGTCAAGCCTGCGTCCTTCGCCGGTCCAGCGCCACAGGACAATGTTGTAGTCTAACGCCGATGCCCCCTTTGCATGGCTTCGGATCAAAAGGCCCGCAAAGCTGTTGGTAATGAGACTGGTTGCAAAGTTCTGCGTCGGAACAGTTTGCCCATCGAGCATCCTTGCGCGCCAGCCCGGATTTGCGAGCGCGCCTTCCGTCATGCCGTATTGCGCAACTGTGTCTGCGTCGCGGGTATCAAAAATCGGGCCAAGATCGGCAGCGTAGGACACAAGGATCGTAGGCTGCAGGCTTCCGACCTGGTTTGCTTCGCGCAACGCCGTGGTTGGATCGAGCGCGGTGTAGAGGGCCAGGGTGCCCTTCGCGTTGAATCGCCCTCCGTAGAGTTCAGCGCCACGCCCAGAGAGAGGTTCACGCGCATAGACAGGGTTGAGGGCGCGGTAGAGCGGACCTGTATAACGCCCAGCGTTAAGAGGCATCAGGCAAACACGCCTGCGTCGACCGCGTCTATGTATTCGAGAACCTGCTGCGCCTTGCCGTCCTGCACCAACTGCATCGCGGTCCGGCCGTCAAACCCGGGCAGGGGCTCTGAGCGATACCAGGCATAAGCCATCAGTTCCGACCCGAACCGCGGCTCGACCTTGTTGAGCACTTCGACCAGTTCGCGCAAACGGCGCTGTGTCTTGTCCGAGCTGATACGGCTCCGCCGCTGCATGGCATCCTTGCCAAGACCAACCGTCATTGCGATCTCCTCTGCCG